>JAEEGG010002182.1_pt1 | contig 51162 bp, 28 predicted proteins | sample 9134161 | NCBI WGS metagenome assembly JAEEGG01 (sample SAMN16246543, study PRJNA631951) | gut metagenome | biome: gut microbiome; feature: rumen; material: CR-attached | host: Bos | place: Iran: Karaj | collected 2018-10
AATAGACCTGCGCATTGGCGTTTCCTCCATATCTCGGATAGAAACTCAACGAGTCGATGGTCATGTCGGCATTGGCCGTCACATCGACGAAGACGCCGTACCCCGTGTGGTTGCCGGACAAGCCCGTAGCGAGTTCAAAGGAACCGGACAGAGAGACCAGGTCGGTGGCCGCGTATGCGTAATAAACTGCATAATCGGCCGTTCCGTACTCCTCGGCGGGTACAGAGAAGATGTCAAGACTTTCGCTGGCACCGAGGAACTCGTTGTCTTCATTATACCAGATCAGCATGGGCTGTTCTTCTTCAAAATCACCTTCGGAGACAAAGGTCTCACCCGTCAGAAGAATATCCTGACCAGAGCAGAAGACATCCGTCCATTCCATGTCCTCATTCACAGACCATGCATCGGGAAAATCGATGGGCTGCGGCAGCACCTGCACCTGTCCGACGGAAGACTCGCACTGGTACTGTTCGGGGTAGTAGTAGTGGATGAGAACGTAGCCGTTCTTTGTATCGACCGGTTTCGCGGGCAGGGTAGGATCGTTGCCGGAAATCATGGTCGTGTTGATCAGTTGACGGGAGGCATCGACAGCATAGGATGCCGGGGCATAGCCGTTGGTCTCGGACTCACTGGTCCAGACGAAGCCGCTGCCGCCGCCGCCACCGGCGAAGAGGTTGGCACCCGCGCCGGACGCGCCGCCGTACCAGCCGCCGCCGCCACCACCGCCGTTCGTGGCGATGGCCGTGTTGGCCGTTCCGAAAGCGCCGATGAGGTTGTCTCCTGCTTCGTTGAAGCCGGCAGCGACCTGCGAGGCGCCGTTACCACCCTGATCAGCCGCGCTGACGCCATTGCCGCCGTTGCCGCCGGACAAGCCGCCGCCATAGCCGCCGAGCACATGGCGACTGCTGGTGGTAAAGCCGCTGCCACCGCCGCCGCCAGCCACAATCAGACGGCTGTTGTAGTGTTCGTTGCTGTTGGCCTCGGCGTTGACGAGCGCGACGTCGGTCGCACCGCCGCCGCCACCGCCGGCAGAAGCGCTGGCAGTGCCGCCACCGTTGTAGCCGCCGATAGAGCCCACACCACGTCCGCCAACATAGATGTAGAGTTGCGAAAGACCATCCACATTGTTGAGCGTGCCCACGGTGTAACCGCCACGGCCGCCCGCGGTGTCAGGCACGTTGCCACCTGTAATCGCTCTCGTGCCGCCGTCGGCGCCCCAGACCTCAAAGGTGAGTCTGCTGACTCCGTCCGGAATATCAAAGACCTGAACGTCGTTCGTGTAGGCGAATCCCTGCTCGCCCTCTTGCGCGGAGGCCAGCAGACCACGGAAAGCTTTCACATAATAGGTGACCGTATCGGTGTTGGACGCACCGTCGAGGTCATAGGTGGAGCCACGGTTCACCTCGTTGTGGCATGTAGGATCGGAATACCAAACATAGGTGAGCGATGCGTTGGGATTGTTGACGGAAAGGGTGACGGGCGTTCCGCAAACCATCTCTTGGTCGGTCAGTTCCGGAGCCGCAAGCGGCTGTACCGTCACCGTCACCGGCGTTGCCTCGGTAAGACAGAGGGTGTCGAAGTTGGGGCGCAGGTAGGAGATGATGGCCACGCCGTTGCCCGCACGACCGTAGGTATAGCCGCCGGTGGGACTGGGCATGCGTTCGTCGCCAGCGATGAGGGAGGTATGGGTGAGGGAAGAGCCGACATAGCCGGATCCGCCGCCGCCCGCGCCGGATTGGTCGGCAGAGGCGCCGCCGCCGCCGCCATAGTAACCGCCGCCGCCACCAGAGCCGCCGCTACCGCCGTTGCCGCCGGAGCCGCCCTGGCCACTGGTCGTGCCAGGCATGCCGTTGGCCGTGCCGTTGTAACCGCCGGCACCGGCAGAAGAGCTCGTGGCTCCCCTACCGTAACGGTTGGCGATGGTAGAAGTTCCGTTGACGCCAGACAGGCCGCCGCCGGCACCGCCGGTGATGGTGGATGCTGTGTTGGCATACGCCGCGCCGCCGCCGCCACCCGCGACCAACAAGCGGTCTTCCAGCATATTGCTGCCCAGACGGATGTCAGTGGCACCGCCACCGCCCGCACCGGGATAGTAGTTCACACTCGCCGTGCTGGCACTGCCGCCGTAACCGCCGCCGTTGAAACCGCCGGCAGCGGCCGTGCCGACATGACCGTTCACGCCGTTTTCTCCCTGACCGCCCACATTCACGTAGAGCGTCTCGCCACCCTCAACGGCCAAAGTACCGGCTGCATAGCCGCCCTTGCCGCCATATTGGATGGTGGAGAGGTTGGAACCGTACTGGACGCTACCACCCTGAGCGCCCCATGCCTGCAACGCGACTTCGCTCACAGCCATCGGGACAACGAACTCAAAGGTGTTTCCATTATAAGTAATGACAGAATCCACCAACTCGGTGCCGGGGACTTGGCTCAAGCCAAAGGAGCGGACATAGAAGGTGGTCGTGGTCCCCATGTTGGGAGCATCCCAGGTCGCACCCGTATGTACCAGTTGCGTACACTCCGGATCGGCATACCAGTTATAGTTGAGACCATTGACGGCATTGGAGACTTCCAAGTGCGCCGTCATGCCACAGTCCACCGTGACATCCTCGACCTGGACAGGTTCGGGTTCGCTGGTGGTGATGGTGATGGATGCGGCCTCGGAGATGCAGGGAGATTCGACCATGCCGATGGGGATGATGCGGGCGTAGCCGTTGCCGGGATGGCCAACCTCCGTATTGCCATCGGGAGCGGGCATGCTCAGGTTGCCGGCGATAGTCTGGGCTTCAGTCAAGCCATCTATGTAGCCGGAACCGCCGCTGCCGGCATTGCCGGCAGCGCCACCGTACCAGCCGCCACCGCCGCCACAAACGGTTGAACCGCTCGTCTGCGATGATCCTTGTCCAAATGACGCATTGTTATTGTACGAGTCTGTGCCAGGTCCCGACTGGGTACCGCCCGTGCGTTCTCCGTTAACACCAGACAGACCGCCACCGGCACCTGCGGTGTACGAGTTGCCATCATAATACAAGTTGCCTCCACCACCGCCAGCCACAATCTTCACGGCCGAACGATTAGAGGAGAGTGTGCTCAACAGGCCGGAAGCAGTGGCAATATGCGTAGCACCGCCACCAGCACCTCTCACACCATTATCTCCATGATATCCGGCACCTCCGCCATTGTAGCCCCCTGTGGAAGAACCCGACAAGGAAGCCGACGATGAGGAACCGCCGCCCTGTCCTCCGACATGGACATACAAAATCTGACCGGGTTCGACCTCCAGCGTACCATTGGAGTAGCCACCACGGCCACCCATGTTGCTCGGGCCGCCTTGACCACCCTGCGCGCCCCAGACTTCCAGACGCACTTGATGGATGCCGTTCGGAATCTCATAAGTCTGTTCCGAACCCGTATAGCTGAACTCCACAGGCACGACCGCAGCCGCCTGCGGAACACTTCTCACATAGTAAGTGGTGTTGCCACCAACCATCGTCGTGTAGGTGGCACCCTCGTGCATCACCGCACCGAAAGCGGGATCCGTGCTCCATTGATAGATCAACTGGTCATCGGGATTCTCCACCGACAGCGTGACCTGCGTACCACAGATGACATTGTCGTTGGAGGCCGTCACCGTCGGAGCCACATCGGGGTTGATGTGTACCGTCACCGGCAACACGACAGACGGGCAGCCCGAAGCGATACGGATTTGTCCGGAGATGCGGGCATAGCCGCTGCCGGTGCGACCGGTCACCGTACTGCCCGTGGGCGACGGCATGCTCTGGTTGCCGGCCAACAGCGAAGTATTGGTCAGAAAATGGTCGCTCGCAAAGTGATAGCCCGACGGATGATAGGAGTCGGCAGTGTTGACATAGCCGCTGCCGCCGCCGCACATCTCACGGTAGTAAGAGTAACTGTCGGTATAATTCTGATAAGAGCCGCCGCCGTACCAGCCGCCGCCGCCACCGGCAGGACAATATCTGTAATTGGATACAGAAACGGAGTTTGCTCCTTGTCCGAAACTACCGCTGGAACCGGCTGCAGACTGCGTACCGTAATAGCTGGAGGAGTATCCGGCCCCCGTAGTACCACCACCGGCCCAGCCGACATTGCTGTTGGAAGCGCCAGAGCCGCCACCGGCTACGATGATACGATCGTACAAGGAGGTCCCGTTCAAACGGATATCGGTTGCGCCGCCACCGCCTTGCGCGTATGTATAGGTTCCCGACCATGACGTCATGCGGCCATTGCCGCCGCCATTGTATCCGCCAGGAATGGTATAACCCGCATTATTGGTTGTATAACTGCTCGGCTGACCGCCGACATAGACATGCAACACGTCGCCAGGAGTCACGGCCAACGTTCCGGCCGCATAACCACCCTTGCCACCTTGGTAAGTGGAAGAGTAGTTGCCACCCTGGGCGCCCCAAACCTGTAAGGTGAGTTCCGAAACTCCATCCGGCACCGTATAGGTGTAACTGCCGGATGAGCTGTAGTTCATCTCAATATCCTGCATAATCTCTTCATAAGCCTGCACATAATAGGTTGTCTCCTCGGTAATATCGGGTGTGGTCAACGTGGTGCCCACATGGATGAGGTCCGTACACTGGGCATCCGAGAACCAGCAGTACTGGAGAGTCGGATTCGGATCCTGCACCGACAACGTGGTGTGGGTGCCGCAAGAGACGTATGCGTCGGCGATGACAGGCTGAGGCAGAGCGGCGACAACCGTCAAGACGCTGCTGTTCTGAGAAGCAGTCCACGTGTTGTCGCAGCCGTTCTGGAATTCACGGGTGAAGACGTGCTGTCCCGGCGTGAGCGACGCCAGCACGCTGCCCGGCAATTCGAACGAGGGAACATCGGAATCATCCAACACTGTGCCGTCCACCAACCAACGATAGCTCGAATAACCGCCTGAAACGCCATCAACCAAGGTGCTGAAGACGACCGGCTGCGTCTCGGAAGCACATACAGTATGCGCAGTGGTCGCGATGGAACCGGCATTGAAAATCGGCTCCGTAACGATATGCGAACCCGTGGCGGAACATCCATGAGCGGAGGTCCCGGTGACCAGATAGGTGCCGACGGCATCCACGGTGATAGTAGAACCGTTTTCACCCGTACTCCACTCGTAGGACTCCGCGCCGGAAGCTGTGAGGTCGACGCTGCCACCCGCGCAGAGTGCCTCCGGCGAAGAGGTGATCTCCACATCGGGATTCACATGCACGTCGTAGGAGAGCACCGCATCGCAGTTGTAACCGGGCGCGGAAACCGTGACCGTATAGGTCTGATCCTCCGTCGGATTCACCGTGATGGACTCCGTCTCATCACCCGTGTTCCAGGAATAGGAGTACTGACCGCGCGGCTCGAACGCATAGACCGTGCCGGAGGTGAGGTACGATGCACCCACCCCTGTGATGTTGTCATTGCCCGTAACGGTGGAGGTCGTTGCCGTGCCAGCACCGGTGGGAGTGACACTTATGAAGGAGAACTGCCCATCGACATTGCTGTTGATGCCGATGGATGCACTGGATCCGATAGAAGAGCTGAAGCCACTGCCGTACCAGAACTCGATCTTGTTGCTGCCTTCATATAATTTGACTTGATAGTAGAACGGATAACCACTGTAACTCAATTGATATCCATAATGCTGGAACGTAAATACCCTGTTGGGCGCGGTTCCCGTGGTCTGATACTTGACCGTAGTGCCATACAAATCGTCCCAGAAAGGAGCCAATATGTTGTAGTAACTGCCACTGGCAAGTTGATTGTAATGGTAAGCGCTGGTACCACCCAACTGGAGGAAACCATTGCTGCTTCCCTGTGTGATGGTGGTGTAATCCGTACCGCAGTAATTGAACGTGAATCCAATCGGAATGTTCGCAGGGTAACTGTCGTCGGAACCAGAGATGCAGGTGGTGCCGCCAGAAAGGGTCTGGAAAGTCTCATGGCGGACACTGAAGTCGTAATTGTCTGCGCCCGTGGCATTCGAGGAGGCACCCTCCACCTGGAGGGTGAAGTCGGCGCCGTTCTCAAGGCAGAAGGCCTCGTCGGAAACGCTCAACGTCACTTCGGGAGAGGCGACATGGATGGTCACCTCATCGGTGATGGTGCACCCCTCGTTGGAGGCGGTGAGCGTATAGGTCGTGGTCACGCCTGGGCTCACGTAGTAGTGGCCGTCGCGCTCATAAACGCCTTCGCTGAAGGAGTGGGTCAGCACGTCGCCGGAGAGTTGTACCGAGAGTTCGATCTCCTCCTGGTTACAGGCCTCGTTGGAGGATGCCGTCAGCTCGGCAGTCGGGACCGGGTAGGGATTCACCTGGACGGGGATGATGTCGGTGCCGCAGGTGCTATTGTTGACAGATTGTAGGATTGTGATGCGGGCGAAGCCGTTGCCGGCATGACCGGTTTCGGTACCGCCGTTGGGGGCGGGCATGCTGAGGTTGCCCGCCACGAGTTCGCTGCCAGTGACGGCTGTGCCGGCATGTCCGGAGCCGCCGCCACCGCTATAGCAACTGGTGCTGTTGCCGCCACGGCCACCGCCGCCGCCATACCAGCCGCCGCCACCACCGGCACCGCCGGTGTAACTACCCGACAGGTTGCCGCCACGGCCGCCCTGGCCGAATGTGCCCGCCAAACCGTCGTTGGTGCCATACGATGAACCAGCACCACCAGCCGACTGGGTGCCACCCTTACCATAGTAGGAAGAACTGCTGTAGGGCGAACCGCCAACGAGACCGCCGCCGTAGCCGCCGGGATAACTGCTCGCGTATCCGCTGCCCGCGCCGCCACCGGCCACCAACAGGACATCGCCCTGATGGCCCGACAACGACGAAAGCACACCGGAACGGGTGGCGATATGCGTGGCGCCACCACCGGCACCACCTTGATAATAGTAACCGGAATATCCGTGGTATCCACTGTTGCCGCCACCGTTGTAGCCGCCTTGACGAGCCGCATACGTGCTGCTCTGATTCAACGCAGGCGCTCCCTGCCCGCCAACGTTGACATACAACGCAGTGAGGTTGGAGACGTCGATGGTGCCTGCCGCATATCCACCCTTGCCGCCAGCATAACTGGTAGTGGAACTATTGCGGCCTTCTCCACCTTGGGCACCCCAAACCTCCAAACGGACGGAAGTGACACCCGCAGGGATCTCATACACCTGCTCTGAACCAGTGTATTCAAAGTCGGTGACAGGTGAGGAGATAATCATGCCCTGTACATAGTAGGTCGTGGGACCACTCACCGTGGGGGTGAAAGTGATGGCCGTGTCAAGCGGATTGGAACCGTCGGCATTGGCACTCCACACATAACTGTACCCGGGAATCGGGTTGGTTACCGTCAACGATGAAGGAATGCCCTCACACGAAGAGACTTCCACCACCGGGTTCTCCGGATCGAGCTTATGGACGGCCACAGGGATGATCTCCGAAGGGCACCCCAACAGCACGCGGCGCGTCACCTCGATGGTCGCATAGCCGTTGCCGCTGCGGGAGCCAGAAGTCATGGAAGTATTAGTAAGCATCGGGCTAAGATAGCCAGAACCGCCGCCGGCACTGTAGCAACTGGTGCTGCTGCCGCCGCGGCCGCCGCCACCGCCGTACCAACCGCCGCCGCCACCGGCACCGCCGGTGTAACTACCCGACAGGTTGCCGCCACGGCCGCCCTGGCCGAATGAACCCGCCAGACCGTCGTTGGTGCCATACGATGAACCGGCGCCACCAGCCGACTGGGTGCCGCCCTTACCATAGAAATTGCTGGTGTACGGAGTGCCGCCATTGGCACCACCGCCGGCACCACCACCATAACTGGTGGAATAGCCGCCATGACCACCGCCGCCACCGGCTACGATGAGCACATCCCCACGGTAGTCCGACAATGACGAGAGCACACCCGAACGGGTGGCGATATGCGTGGCACCACCACCGGCGCCCCCTTGGTAATAGGATGAATAACCGTGGTATCCACTGTTGCCGCCACCGTTGTAGCCGCCCTGACGGGCAGCATAGGTCGAACTCTGGTTCAAGGCAGACTCGCCCTGGCCACCCACATTCACATACAACGTGCTGATCCCGTTCAAGTCGATGGTACCCGTGGCATATCCGCCCAGACCGCCAGAATAGGTGGAGGAACTGCTATAACGTCCGGATCCACCCTGTGCGCCATAGACTCGCAAGACCGCACTCTGCGCACCATCAGGCACCTGGAACACCTGCTCGGCACCCGTGTAGTTGAAGGTCGTCGTCTGAGTGGTGATGTTCACATGTTCAACCTGCAAATAGAAAACCGTATCTTCCGTGATGGCCGGCGTCGTGAACTCGGCACCCTCATGCAGCAGGTTCTCCCCTGCCGGGTCGGAATACCAACGATAGAAATAATCGTTGCCACTATATCCGGATGCTGTCAGCGTGGTGGAAGTACCGCAAGCCACCATGGTCTCGCCGCTTATGGCCGGAGCCGTCATCGGCGGGTTGATGGTCAACGTGGCCGTGGCACCGGGAACGGAACTGCCGCATTCGTCATCGAAAGTGCGCGTCACCGCAAAGACACCGATGCCCAGAGTCTCCCTGTCGGCCGCCGTCAAAGTATAAGAAGGCGTGGTCGTATTGACATTGACAGAAGGACCGATTTGCCAATGATAAGTGATGTCGCCTCCGCCCGTGGCCGGAGTCCCGACAAGCGTAATCTCGTATTCGCTTTGGCAAACCTCCAAATCGTCAACACTCCCAGCATGAGGTGTAGTCAACTCGTTGACAGTGACAATATTGGAGTTTGCGACACATCCCTCTTCAGTCATTCCTTCAACCACATAACTGGCCGCATCGGCAGTGTAGGTGGCACCTGTCCCTACCTGCACGCCATTCCGCCTCCACACGTAGTTGTCCGCGCCACTGGCTGTCAAAAGGACAGTAGCACCGGCACACGTATAAGGATTCTCTGGCGCAACCTCGACAGTAGGAATCACCCGAACCGTATGGTCGATGACCGCATCGCAGTTGAATGAAGGACTGGAAACGGTGACCGTGTATGTTGTTGTCTCATTAGGAGTTACCGTCAACGTGTTGCTCGTCGCTCCGAGAATCGGCTCACCATTGGCCGCCCATGCATACGTCGGATTTGACATACAGTAAACATCTGCCTCCCAGCCCGAATAAAGCACCGAACCATCTGAATAGAAATAGACGGTCAGACTGTTACCCGTAGAAGTGAATGTATGACCGTTCCATGTGGAATTACCGCTGCTGGTACCCATCTGGGGGGCTGAGCTGCTGGTGCCATTGTAGATGGTGATATAGTCGCAGCAGGACTCGAAATTGGCACTGTTGATGATCAGTGTGACATGATTGCCCACAGGGGCGGTAAAGGTTGTATAGTAGGAGGCGGAATTGGAATAATTGCCGGTGGGACCGCCATTGTCGTAGAAGTGGTATCTGTCGCCGGCATTCAACGTCCGGACAGTGGTGCCGGCATACATGTTGATCGTGCCTGTATAGCTGCTCGGGACGACCGATCCACCCTGTACCGTGAGGGTGCTGCTGCTGCCCGCCGACACGCACTCGCCATTATCGCTAGCCATAAAATCCACTGAGGGAGCATCCACAACAATGGTCTGAGCATGCTCCGTGCTGCAATAGTCATTGTAGGCCGACACCGTGTAGGTGGTGGTGATGCCCGGAGTGACCGTGTGCGTGGTGGAAGTGCTCACCGTGCCGTCACTCCACTCGTAGCGGACAATGTCGCTGCTGGGGTTGTTGATGGTGAGGGTCACCGGCATCCGACACGTGGTGTTGGCAGATGCGGAGAGGGTGAAACTGGGCTGCGCGCCCAAGACGACCGGCACCGTGGTGATGGCCGACTGACAGGCCACCGTCATTCCCTCGAAAGTAATGCGTGCATAGCCGTTGCCCGTATGTCCAGTCTCCGTGCCGCCGCCAGGTGCGGTGAAGGAGGTGTTGCCGGCGATGGTTTGAGCGCCGGTCAGATAATAGTCGGAGGAGACGTTGTAGCCGGAGGGCGCGTTGGAAGCAGTGGAGGAGGTCCAGACATAGCCGGAACCGCCGCCGCCGTATCTGCCGTCGGAGTCGGAGTCGCTATCATAGGCGCCGCCGCCGCCGTACCAGCCGCCGCCGCCGCCACCGCAGGAGTAGTTGTATGCGTCGCCGCCCTGTCCGAACGTTCCACGGGTGGAGGTGATACTGTTCCATGAGATGCCGCCCTGAGTCGGGGTGGCGCCGCCGCCGCTGCGGTTGGCGCCAGTGACATAGGAACCCGAAACGTAGTTGTAGTAGCCGTCACCGCCATAGGCGCCGCCACCGCAACCTGCCGGATTCGCGCTGCCGTAGGAGATGCCCGCGCCACCGCCGCCGCCGGCGACGATGATCCTGTCGTACAAGGTGCTGCCGATCACGCGGATGTCTGTGCCACCACCGCCGCCACGGCCATTGATGACACCGTCGCCGCCGCCGTTCCAGCCGCCCGTGGTGTTCGTGCTGCCAGCACCACCAACATATACGTTGAACTGGCTGATGCCCGACAAGTTAGAGATCGTGCCGACAGAGTAGCCGCCACGACCGCCCGTATAACTGCCGTAAGTGCCGCCTTGCGCACCCCACACCTGCAGGGTGGCAGCGGTGGCGCCGCTGGGCACCGCAACCGTCTGAACGCTTCCCGTAAACGAGAAGTCATACACCGGATTGTATGTACCTGAATAGGCGCGTACATAATAAGTGGCGTTGCTATAGTTGTTGTTCACCGTGTAGGTAGTACCCTCGTGCAGCGGATCGCCCGAACAACTGGCGTTGCTCCACCAGCCGTAGGTCAGGCCCGGCACTGGGTTAGTGACCGTCAGCGTGAGGTCCTCGCCAGGACAACGGCCATCCACCTCCACCACAGGAGCGGGCGGAATGGAGGCCGCACCCACCAACACGTTCGTCGCAGACGAATAGGTGTATATGGGAGGAAGCACATACGAGATGCGGGCATAGCCGTGGCCCGTGCGGCCGGTCATGGTGCCGCCGTTGGGGCTGGGCATGGAGGCATTGCCCGCGACGGTGCTGCCGCCGCTGACGCCGCCGATGTAACTGGCGCCGCCGCCGCCACCGCGGTCGTCGTCACTACTTCCGTCAGGATAGGTGCCGCAGCCGCCGTACCAGCCACCGCCACCGGCGCCGCCGTAACCGGAACTCCTGTAGATGCCGGAGCCGCCGTAGCCGAAGCCGCCGCCCCAGTAGGTAGAAGAGGAATAACTCGTACCCGAAAGCCCGGTCGTATATTGAGTCGTATTGGTATAACCGCCGCTGCTGGTCTGGTTGCCGGCGTTACCACCACTGCCGTATCCACCGGAGGCCGCGATGCCCGTGGTGCCACCGCCCGCAGCACCGGCATAGGAAGATCCGCCGTCGGAACCGCCGCCACCAGCCACCAACTTCACAGCCGATTGGTTGGTTCTCAGGTTTTTCAGCACGCCCGAGGCAGTGGCAAAGTGCGTGGCACCACCACCACCATGGTAACCATATCGATAACCACCGCCGTTGTAGCCACCGGCATAGACGCCGCTGGAATAACTGCCGGAATTGCCGGAACCACCCACGTTCACGTAGATGGTCTGCCCCGGCGTGACGGACAAAGTGCCCGTGGCATAGCCGCCCTTGCCGCCGTAGGTAGAACTGGAACGGTAGCCCCCCTGCGCGCCCCACGCCTGCAAGGTGAGACTAGTCACCCCGGAAGGTACCACAAAGGTCTGCTGACCACCGGTATAGTCATAATTGAGCGTGACATCCTGCCCCATCTGCACGGAGCAACTGGCTTTGCAGTATATCGTTTGCGGGGTCTCGCCCGCCGTAAAACTGTAACTGGATCCCTCTCCCAACAACTGCGTGCAGGCGGCATCGGAATACCACAAGTATTGTGAGAAGTCACCCGTGGTTGTCAATGTCACATCCTGTCCGCAGACCAGATTGCTGAGGTCGGTGCTGGGGGTGACCGTCGGCGCAGGCACGGAAGCGGGACACGGACGCGTGAAAGTCGTATAAGAGCACCCCTCGGCCTCTCCATTACTATTGTACGGCTGCACCCAACAGAAATACTGCCCGTAGTTCAGGCCCGTCGCCGCCACCGAAGTGGATGTGGTGGTGTAGGTCGGCGTGGAGGGAATGGTAGGAGAAGTGGAGAGATAGACGTGATAGCCCGTGGCTCCCGAAACGGAAGGCCAACTCAACGTGGTCATAGAGCCGTCGATGTTGGAGCCGTTGGCCGGAGAGGAGAGTTGCGTGCACGACGGTATCAACATCATCGACAACCGGATCTGGTTCTTGCTCATCAGACGGGTCCCGCTATAGCCCGACGGACTGGACGGACTATAGTTCGTGCCATCGCTGTATATATACATCGCCTGGTACCCGCTGGTGCTGTAAACATAGTCGGTGCAACTGCTCACATAATCGCCGGTGTTGTCGTCCACGCACAGTAGAAGGTTGCTCGTCCCATCGTAATGGAAAGGCGTGGTCAGGTTGACGGTGTACCACCCCGATGAAGAGGGAATGGACATCGACCCTTGATACACCAGGTCGCTGGAAGAGACAGCCACCCAATCGGAGGTGCTCGAGAACTCGTTTTTGTTCGTGTGCTTCAAATAGACAGCGACAGTACGTGTTGCTGACGTTGAACTGTGGTAGAAACTGATGGACAGAATACGACCGGCGCCACCACCCGCAGCCGCGATCTCCGATGCCGTATAGATCTGCTGCGACAACGTGTAAGAGTACCACTCATACGTTGGAAGATAGGAATTAGTAGTAGAGGCGGTGCCAATAGTCACATTGGTCTGCGCCTTCACGCCAGTGGGCATAAAGGAAAGAAGCGCGACAGCCAGGCCAAGCAGCCAGAGCGTCATGCTCAGCGACAGCCGACGGTTCAGACACTTCTTTGAGGATGCTTTCAATCCCGATCTTGAGACTTGAAGATTTGAAGGGGTAGTTTTTGCTTCCATAAGCGATATTTTTTTTTTACTAATTTTCTACAATAATATATATATTTAGGTGAAGAATCCATTTCATTCAGCGAAACAATCCACTGAAAACAGACGAGCATTTATACAAGAAATGATATTTTTATTGATAGTTATCAACATTTCGCTGAAATATTTAGGGAGTTTTCCGCAAAATTTCAAGCAAAAACGCTGCCTACAAAATCCTTGAGCTTTCTTCATAAGAGACAAGATATCAGATAATTGGTAGATACACTTCCCACTTTTCCACATTTCACAAAATCAACTGCCAATTTACGATTATTTTCAACTAAACAATCGCAAAATAAAGAATTTTAGAAAAAGTTATCAACAAAAAGCCCGAAACGGCCACAAAAGGGTGGCGTAAATGCTATTAAATCCAGGGATGGAATGGGAAAGGATGTGTTTGGGGGGAGAAAAAAAAAGCAAAAAAAAACCAGCCCGGAATCGGACTGGTTTAGATTTTGCCGTTGGAGCGGTAGACGGGTCTCGAACCCGCTACCTGCAGCTTGGAAGGCTGCCGCTCTACCAAATGAGCTACTACCGCAGGTTTGTGGGGGAGGGTGGACTCGAACCACCGAACTCCGAAGAGGACAGATTTACAGTCTGTTGCAATTGCCGCTATGCGACTCCCCCGTGCTCTCCATGTTCGAGCCGATAGACGGACTCGAACCGCCGACCGGCTGATTACAAATCAGCTGCTCTACCAACTGAGCTATATCGGCTTTAGGATTTGGTTTTCAAAAAACGTTCATCGTTTTAGCGGCTGCAAAAATACACTTTTTTTCAATCCCCGCCACACAATTTCCGAAATTTTTTTTCTTTTTCACAACCCACTGAATTAAAAGAAGATAATTTTCCAAAAGAATGATTCTCCCCTCTTTTTCAAGGTTAATGACAAAACATTGTGCATAAATTTTCGGGAGCAAACCGCGAATTTGATGAAAAAGAAGTAACTTTGCGCAATCTTTACTAATATGGGAACGTTAATCCTCATCCTCTTCGCGACCTACACCGTCCTCCTGTTTGTGGTGATGTGGGCGACGGCCCGCAAGGCCGACAACGCCACCTACTTCACCGGGAACCGCCGTTCCCCCTGGTTTGTCGTCGCCTACGGCATGATCGGGGCCTCCCTCTCCGGCGTCACCTTCATGTCGGTGCCCGGCGACGTGGCCAACATCCACTTCACCTACTTCGGCATCGTCATCGGATACATCCTCGGCTACATCGCCATCGCCTACATCCTGCTGCCCATCTACTACAAACTCAACGTCACCTCCGTCTATGAGGTGCTCGAGCAGCGGATGGGGGAATCCGCCCACAAGACCGGATCCATCTTCTTCATCCTGTCGCGGCTGCTCGGCTCCGCCCTGCGCATGTACCTGGTCATCTTCGTCCTGCAGACCTTCGTATTCGACGGCCTCGGAATCCCCGTCTGGCTCACCGCTACCGGCATGGTCATCATCATCCTGCTTTACACCATGCGCGGCGGCATCAAGACCGTCGTCTGGACCGACACCCTGCAGACCACCTTCATGCTCACCGCCCTCGTGCTCACCATCGTCATCATCGTCCGGCAACTCGGCATGCCGCTCACCGACATCTGGGGGCAGATGAAGTCCGCCGGCCACACCCAACTGTTCGAGACCGACTGGCACGAGAAGAACTTCTTCCTCAAACAGATCGTCAGCGGCATGTTCATCACCATCGTAATGACTGGCCTCGACCAGGACATGATGCAGAAGAACCTGACCTGCAAGAGCTTGCCCGACGCACGGCGCAACATGCTCACCTTCTCGGGCATCCTGGTCGTCGCCAACGCGCTCTTTCTCTTCCTCGGCGCCCTGCTGCTGGTCTATGCGCAGAACAAGGGCATCGACCTCTCCCAGATCATCACCGACCACAAGACCGACCGCATCTATCCCGAGATCGCCTTCAACCACTTGGGCGGCATCACCGCCGTGGTCTTCATCATCGGGCTCATCTCCGCCGGCTACTCCAGCGCCGACGGCACCCTCACCGCCCTCACCACCTCGGTCTGCTACGACATCATCCACCTCGAGAAGATCACCCCCGACCTGAGACGGCAGACCCTCATCCGCCGCTGCATCCACGTCGGCATCGCCATCCTCTTCCTGCTCACCATCATCATCTTCTCCAACTACCACAACGACTCGCTCATCAGCATCATCTTCAACGTGGCCAGTTACACCTACGGCCCCATCCTCGGCATGTTCGTCTTCAGCATCTACACCCGCCGCCGGATCCGCTTCCCCGCCCTCGTCCCCGCCATCGCCATCCTCTCCCCCACCCTCTGCTTCTTCCTCAACCGCTACTCCGAACAACTCTTCTGGGGCTACAAGTTCGGCTTCGAACTGCTCATCATCAACGGCCTCCTCACCCTCCTCGGCCTCCTCGCCATCTCCCGCCGGGAACACGCTCTCGAATGAAAAAAAATGAACATTTACCGTACAAAAATGTACTAATATATAAAATCCATCCATCGTCTATTCCAAAACAATAAACAATCCATACCAACATCCTCATCAATAATCTTTATCCCAAAAATCAATTCGTATAATTCGCGTTAAACCGCGAAATTCGCACCTCCCAAAGCACCGCAAACTTTATAAAAAATGACCCTCAAACAACAGTACACCTATCTCATCGACTACTTCAGCGAGCACAACCCGGACGCCAAATCGGAGTTGGAGTTCCAGAACAGTTTCGAACTGCTGGTCGCCGTGATGCTCTCCGCGCAGTGCACCGACAAGCGGGTCAACATCGTCACCCCAACGCTCTTCGCCCACTACCCCACCCCGCAGGCCATGGCACAGGCGAGCGTGGCGGAGCTGTACGAGGACATCAAGTCGGTGTCGTATCCCAACAGCAAGGCCAGCCACCTGAGCGGGATGGCCAGAATGCTGGTGGAGGAATTCCACGGCGAGGTGCCCGGCACCATGGAGGAGCTCACCCGCCTGCCCGGCGTGGGCCGCAAGACCGCCAACGTCATCCTCTCCATCGTCTTCGACCAGCCCGCCATGGCCGTCGATACCCACGTCTTCCGCGTCTCCCACCGCCTCGGCATTGTCAACGCCAAGGCCACCACCCCGCGGGAGGTCGAACGGCAACTCACCAACCACATCCCCGCCGAAAAGATCCCCATCGCCCACCACTGGCTCATCCTCCACGGCCGATACGTCTGCACCGCCCGCAACCCCAAATGCGACGCCTGCGGCATCCGTGAGGCCTGCGCCACCTTCAAAAAAGAGAACAAACCACTGTAAATCAGCATAAAATGGCCATCTACATTCCCAACGCGGAACTGGAACGCAAAACCATCCTCAGAAAATACCGCGAACTGCTGTCGCTGGTGTGGGACAAGACCACCCCAGCACAACGCGAAACCATCCACAAAGCCATGGCCCTCGCCGCCAAAGCCCACAAGGACATGCGGCGAAAGAGCGGCGAACCCTACATCTACCACCCCCTCGCCGTCGCCAAGATCGTCGTCCAAGACATCAACCTCGGCACCACCTCCGTCGTCTGCGCCCTCCTCCACGACGTCGTCGAAGATACCGAATACACCCTCGAGGACATCCGCGACATGTTCGGCGACAAGGTGGCCCGCATCACCGACGGACTCACCAAGATCGAGAACCTCACCCTCAGCCAGGACGAATCCATCCAGGCCGAGAACTTCCGCAAGATCTTCCTCTCCATGTCGGAAGACATCCGCGTCATCCTCATCAAACTCGCCGACCGCCTCCACAACATGCGCACCCTCGAGTCGATGCCGCCCGAAAAACAGTGGAAAATATCCTCCGAAACCACCTACTTCTACGTGCCCATCGCCCACCGTCTCGGCCTCTACAGCATCAAAAGCGAATTGGAAGACTACGCGATGCAATATACCGACCCCATTAACTACAGACTGATTTACAACAAGTTAAAAGACACGGAGAAGACACGTGAGACCATGATCCACGACTTTGTGGTCCCCATCCAACAACAACTGGAAGAGGAAGGTATCGTGGCGCAGGTGTCCGGACGCACCAAGAGCATCTGCTCCATCTACCAGAAGATGAAACGCCAGAACTGCCAATTCGAGGATGTCTATGACGTCTTCGCCGTGCGCTTCGTCTTCGAAGCCGAACCGCAGGACGAGGTGAAGCGTTGCTGGGACATCTTCCGGATAGTCAGCAAGATATACCCGCACAACAAGCCCGACCGCATCCGCGACTTCCTCACCAACCCCAAACCCAACGGCTACCAGGCGCTCCACACCACCGTGATGGGACGCAGCGGCAAGTGGATCGAAGTGCAGATCCGGTCGCACCGCATGGACGAGATCGCCGAACGCGGTTTCGCCGCCCACTACAAGTACAAGGAGGACGGCCGCACCCCGAAGGAGTACGACAACCGCGTGGAGGACTGGCTCGCCACCATCCGCACCATCCTCAAGAGCGACGACAGCAGCGCCCTCGACTTCCTCAACGAGGTGAAACTCAACCTTGAACTCAAAGAGGTCTATGTCTTCACCCCCAAGGGCGACATGCGCACACTCCCCGCCGGCTCCACCGTCCTCGACTTCGCCTACGATCTCCACACCAACCTCGGCAACAAATGCCTCGGCGGCAAAGTCAACTCCAACATCGTGCCCCGCAACTACGTCCTCAAGAACGGCGACCAGGTCGAAATCATCACCTCCAAGAACCAGCACCCCACCACCGAGTGGTTTGACTTCGTGAAGACCACCCGCGCCAAAGAGCGCATCAAGGAGGCCATCAAACTGGAACAGAAGAAGTTCTCGCAGGAAGGCATGCGCATCCTTGAGGGCTATTTCAAGGAACTCGACTACGGATTCACACCGCAGAACATCGGCAAGATCCAAGGCGCCACCAAGATCCGCTCGCCCTTCGAGTTCTGGAACTACGTCGCCGACGGCAAACTGTCGAAAGAGCGCGTCGCCCAGATCCTCTCCGAAGAGAAGAACAAGAACCTCGAGACCTTCCAGAAGTCCATCACCAACGCCCTCAACGAGAAGTCGTTGGACACCCTCATCGACGAAGAGTTGGAGAAGAACCCCGAAATCTTCATGCTGGACGAGTCCTCTTCCGAGAAGATCAAGCACGTCATCGCCCCCTGCTGCCAGCCCATCCCGGGCGACCAAGTGGTTGGTTTCCAGATCTCCAGCGATGAGATCGTGGTCCACCGCACCAACTGCCCCGAAGCCATCGAGCAGATGTCGAAATTCGGCAACCGCATTGTCAAGGCCAAATGGCGCAAGGACCGCGAGATCGCCTTCCTCGCCGGAATCAAGTTGGAAGGATTCGACAAGAAGGGCATGATCAAAGAGATCATCGACATCATCTCCGCGCAGCACAACCTCAACATCCGCTCGCTCAACATCGCCACGAAAAACGGCGTCTTCACCGGCAAGTTGATGCTTTACATCGAAAACGTCAAGGCACTCAACGAACTCATCGAACAACTGCACGGCATCGACAACCTGGAGAAGATCCAGCGCGTCGGTTTCGATTTATTATAAAGAAAATCAGATAGTTACATCCACCTCTTCCGCTTCAGGAAGATGAGCAGGATGATGACCGTGAGCAGGCACACGCCCATCACGCCCCAAAAAGCCCAGGACTTGTCGGCGAAGGGCAGCCCCACGTTCATGCCGTACAACCCAGTGAAAAACGTCAACGGGAGTACGATGGTGGAGATGAGTGTCAGCACGCGCATGATCTCGTTGGTGCGGTTGGTCTGCAACGAGTCGAACGTGCTCGACAGGCCGGCCACCAACTCGCCGTAGTCATCCACCATATCCCACATCTTCTGGTAGAAGTCGAGGATATTGCCCCAGTAGTCCTCCATGTCCTCCACGTAACCCTTCACATCTCCGGATTCAAAACGGTGGAACAGACGCAGTTGCGGCTTGAACATGGTGTTCAGCTGGATGATGTTCTTGCGGAAGATCGACATCCGTTCGATGGTCTTCTCCGACTTGCGGCTGAAAAGGTCGCGGTTGATGGCCTCCAACTCCGTGCCCAGCCGCTCCACCAAAAGGAACGTCTCCTTCATCATGCGATAAAGCACTTTATAAAGGATACCGTCGCTGGTGCCGCCGATCTGCTCGTCGTCGTCCATCTCCTCGGGATCCATCTTGGTCAAATCGAAAAGATCCTGCACCACATAGTGCGAGTTGCCGACCGTGATCAGAAAGTCGTGTCCCCAGAAGATCTTGGTCTCCTCGGTACGCACAAGGTTGGTGCGCGCATCCAGCAGCGGGAAGTGCAAGACAAGGAAATAATAGTCGTCGTAAACGTCGATTTTCGGGCGTTGCACGAAACTGTAGCAGTCCTCAATATCCAAGGGGTGAAAGTGGAAGTTGTTCCTCAAGAAGTCCATATCCTCCACCGTGGGATTCGTAATATGATGCCATTTCAGCACACCAAAACTAATGGTGTCAACCATTTTTCACCTCCTTTCTATTAACGGATGCTGCTCTATTCTACATTCGTGTTGATATTAAAATTTTTCGGCGGCAAAAATAGAAAAAAAATTTCATTTTTCACCCGCAAAAAAAAACATTTTCTTGACATTAAATTCCATAGATTTTGGCGAAAAGCGAGACCCGCCGTTCCACCGCCCTGCTGCCAAAAAGTTGCAGATAGTCGTACATCCGCAATGCGTCCCACTGCTCGAAGACAAGACTTTCCTTCAAGGCAAATTTTCTCATATCTTCTTCTGTATCATAATATTCAGGGGAAAGATAGAAAAGGTCGAGCAGCGCTTTCTCCGGTGTCGCCATAGCAAATTCAAACGGCGGATTTCCCTGTTTCTCGAATCCGAAAATCAAATCCTCCTTCATCCGATGAAAGTCGAAAAAACCGATCGGACAACGGAATTCGTTGGTTTTGAGACGGGAAACGCAACTCACCTGCAATTGTATTGGGGCAGGCAGATAGCCGTGGTAAATCAGGGCGGAATGCAGGCTCACATAACTATCGCCATACATTTTATTGGCTATAAAATATTGAAAGTCACTATTTTGTAAAAATTCCGGAAAGACATAGCACCCGTTTCGCACCTTCACTAAATAGCCGTTCGCGCACCAGCGGGTAAGACTGTTCTTGTCGAAATGCCGGCCGGATGCGTCAAAGTCGCGTTTCGTCACGCAACCCGCCGACCCGAAAAGGGTCCGAAATGTCCGAAAATCCATCATGGCGGCAAAAATACATGTTTTTTCGTCACGATACAAAAAATTTTCACGCACGCGAGGTTAATTCGGGAAAAACACGTACTTTTGCTGTTCTGAAAACAACTTCGTAAACTGCATGTTAAGGTTTGAAAATCAGGGAATTTTATACTTGTTGCTGGTGATACTCCTCTTCATCGGCATCTATGTGATCGTCTATTTTGTGGATCGAAGCCGAATGCGGCGGAACATCGACCCCGTTTTATTGAAGAAGTTGATGCCCGGGCGGCGGAAGCTGATGCCTCACCTGAAATTCGCGCTCTGCATGATGGCGTTGGCCTGCCTGATTGTGGCGGCGGCGAACCCGCAGACGCCGGGGAAAGAGATCACGGCCGACCGCAGCGGTGTGGACGTGCTCTTCTGCCTGGACGTCTCGAAGAGTATGGAGGCGAAAGACGTACAGCCCTCGCGCTTGGAGGCCTGCAAGATGGCCATCAACCACTGCATCAACCGAATGAGCGGCAGCCGTGTGAGTGCAGTCATTTTCGCCGGCACCGCCGAAGTCGCCCTGCCCGCCACCACCGATTACGAAGCGGCCAAGAGCACAATCAACCTACTCACTACCAGAAAGATAGATATTCAAGGCACTAACCTTGCCGAGGCGATGTACCGCTCCGCCGCAGCGTTGGGCGTTCCCATCCACGATGAGGACGCCGACGCCCCCGACACGGCCGACGTCACCCAAAAGGCCGTCATCCTCATCTCCGACGGCGAGGACCACGCCCCCGACGCCGTCGCAGCCGCCCAACAACTCAACAGGCACGGCATCCTCGTCTTCACCATCGGCATCGGCACGCCGACGGGCGCCACCATCCCCGACGGCAACGACGTGAAACGCGACAACACCGGACGCCCCGTCGTCACCAAACTGAACGAACAGATCCTCATGGACATCGCCGAGAAGGGCGGCGGCACCTACACCCACGCCGACAACGTCCACTCCAGTTTCGACGCGCTCTTCGACGAGATCGACCAAATGGCCCGCACCGACTTCGGCAAGGTGAAACTCAAGACCTACGAGTCCCAGTTCCAATATCCGTTGGCGCTCGGTCTCATCCTGCTCGTCGTAGAGGGATTCCTGCTCATGGGCAAGCCCCGTCGCCGGCTCACCACACTGCTGCTGCTCCCCGTCATCGGACTGCTTTTCGTCCAGTGCCACAAAGGCGACGGTACCCGCGAGAACCCGCTGCTCGCCACCGCCAACGGACAGTTCGCCCGCGCCGACTCCATCGCCCACGAAGGAGACCCCTACGACCTGCCCGCCGACGCCGACACGCTGTACCACAAAGCCCTGCGCACCTACCAGCAAGTCGCCACCCAATACCCGGACTTCCGCGACCAGGCCCTTTTCAACCAGATCGACGCCAACTACCGCATCGGCAACTACGACTCCATCCCGCACCTCGCCGACTCCCTTTTGCAACTCACTACCGACCAGAAACTGACCGCCGACATCCACTACAACGTCGGCAATGCCCACCTCGCCAACGGACAATACCTCATGCAGTCCGCCCAAGCCGAAGGCAACGACTCTCTCAAGAACCTCGCTTACAACGAGTACGGAGCCGCCATCGAATCCTACAAGTCCTGCCTGCGCATCCACCCCTCCGACATGGACGCCAAATACAACTTGACCTATGCCCAGAAGCTCCTCCCCAAGGGCCAAGGTGGCGGCGGTGGCGGCAACGGCCAACAGAACCAAAATCAGCAACAGCAAGGACAAAACGGCCAAAACCAGCAACAGCAAGGACAGAACGGCCAAGACCAACAACAACAAGGACAGAACCAACAGCAGGACAAACAGAACCAGCAGGGGCAGTCGGGACAAGACCAGCAACAGCAGCGCAAGGAGGAGCAGAAGCAACGTGGCAACTCCGGCAAGGAGGGACAGGAGCAGCAGAAAGAGAAGCAGCCCCAGCCGCAAGAGGGAGAGAAGCAGCAGAATCAACAGCCGAAACAGCAGGGGCAGGGACAGCCGCGACAGCCCAAGAGCGACGAGCAGAAAACCACGGAACGCCAACTGAACGCCCTGCGCCAAAACGACAAGAACAGACAAAAAGAGCACTACCAACTCACCCTCCCCCAACAACGCCAGAACATGGAGAAGGATTGGTAACATTTTGGAAGCAATTAGATTATGAAGGCAATAAAGTCATTTTTACTATTGATGTTCCTGCTGACGACCGCCACCGTCGGCCACGCCCAAACCTGCACGGCCCAGGCCCCCGCCAAAGTCGGCATCAACCAACAATTCCAATATAGCGTCACCCTCAACCAGGACGGCAACATCTCCTCAACCGACTTCGGCCCCTTCACCAAGGTCGGCGGACCCTCATCCAGCACATCCACTTCCATCAGCTTTGTCAACGGTCAGCAATCCACCTCGCACACCACCACCTTCACCTACGTACTGAAACCCACCAAGTTGGGGAAACAGACCATCCCGGGCGTCACCTGCAATGTCGGCGGCAAATCGGTGAAGAGCAACGCCGTCACCGTGGAAGTCACCAAAGAAGACCAGCAGACCCAGCAGCAGCGGCAACGTTTCCGCGATCCCTTCGAAGATTTCTTCCGCGATCCCTGGGGCGACCAACAACGCCAGCAGCAGCAACAGCCCTCTTACGACGTCTTCGTCCGCGGCTCCGTCTCCAACACTGCCCCTTTCCAAGGCGAAGTGGTGACCGTGGTTTACAAACTTTACACTTACAACGTCGCCCAATGGCAGGCCAACGACGTGAAGATGCCCCAGCAAACCGACCTGTGGACCTACCGCCTTGACGACCCCGACGGCAAGTTGGTGGAGAAGACCGAGACCATCAACGGCAAACGCTACTCCGTCTATGAGATCTACCGTTCGGCCGTGGCACCGCAGAAGAGCGGCTCGCTCACCATCAGCCCCTTCTCCCTCGACATGACCATGATCGTCGGACGCGGCTTCTGGGCATCCCGCTCTGACCAGACGATCAAATCCAACACGCTGACACTCAACGTCAAGCCGCTGCCGAAAGCCAACCGTCCCGACGACTTCTCCGGCTTGGTCGGGCAATACGAACTCACCTCCACCCTCGCCCCCACCGAAGTCGATGTCAACGACGCCGCCGACTTCACTGTCACCCTCTCTGGCAAGGGCGCCATACAACTCGCCGACCTGCCCGAGTTCAACTTCCCCGACAACATCGACGTCACCGACCCCATCATCGACGACAAGGTGGCCACCGCCAACGGATTAGGCGGGAAACGCACCTTCAAATACGTGCTCATCCCCCGCCAGAACGGCACCTACGTCATCCCCGCCACCACCTTCTCCTACTTCGACCCCACTTCCCAGACCTACAAACAACTATCCACGCAGGCCTGCTCCATGAAGGTGAAGGGCGAAGGATCCACCGCCAAGAAGAAAAAAGAGAACGACACCGTCGAAGCCGACGGCACCACTGACGTCGTCGGAAATCTCAAGGCCTTCTTCAGCAAATACTGGATCCTCTTCGTCCTCATTCCCGTGCTCATCATCGTGGTCATCCTCGTGCTGCTGCTCGTCCGCCTGCTCCAGCGGTCGAAGGGAAAGAAGAGTCCCGCACAGAAGCGGGTGCGGCATGCCAACCGCATCGCCGCCCGACGCCTCAAGAAGGCGCAGAAACTGATGACCGCCGGCGAAGACGACGCCTTCTTCGAAGAGGTGGCGCACGCCCTGTGGGACTACCTCGGGCACAAGTTCCGCATCCCGCTCGCCGACCTCTCCATCGACGCCGTGCGCAACAAACTCATCGACAAGGGAATGAGCGAAGACGAGATCGCCCAGTTCACCCAAACCCTCGACAACTGCGAGTACTCCCGCTTCGCCCCGGGCGACAAAGCCGAGATGATGAGCCAACTGTACGACCAGGCCCGCGACTTCATCACCCGCATGGAAGGCAAATAAACACCTTTAAGACAGAAACTTATGAACGATACGCAGCTATTTGTAGCCAAGACCTACGCAGGGCTTGAAGAGATTCTGAAAGAAGAGTTGGAACGGCTCGGCGCCCGCCGTTGCCGCGCCGTCACCCGCGCCGTGGAGTTCGAAGGCGACATGGAGCTGATGTATCGCGCCAACTACTTCTGTCGCTTTGCGTTGCGGATTCTGTGGCAGGTACACCAGTTCGCCTTCCGCGACAACAAGCAGTTCTACGAACAGATCTACAAATACCCCGCCGAGCGGGTGATGTCACCCGAAGGCACCCTCGCCTTCAGCGTCACCATGAGCGGCAACGCCTTCAAGACCCCGCTCTTCGCGGCGCAACTCGCCAAGGACGCCGTCTGCGACCGTTTCCGCGAGAAGTTCGACCGCCGGCCGTCGGTGGACAGGAACGCGCCCGACGTGCAGTTCCACCTCCACATCCACGACAACAACGCCGCGCTCTTCCTCGATAGCTCCGGCGAGTCGCTGCACAAGCGCGGCTACCGCGTCGCCGACCACCCCGCCCAGATCAGCGAAGTGGTCGCCGCCGCCATGGTCGAACTCTCCGGCTGGCGCGCCGACTGCGACCTCATCGACCCCATGTGCGGCTCCGCCACCATCCTCATCGAAGGCGCCATGAAGGCCCTCAACATCCCCGCCGGATTCTTCCGCCACGACTACGGCTTCTTCCACTGGAGCAACTTCGACCGCAAACGCTGGAACCGCATCACCGACGAAGCCGACATCCACGACGACATCCCCATCGACTTCTACGGCAGCGACATCTCCGCCCGCTTTCTGGACTTGGCCCGCGACAACGTGCGCCAGGCCCGCCTCTCCGACTTCATCCACCTCGGCCGCAAAGCCATGCGCGACACCACCCCGCCCCGCACACCCGCCTTCCTCATCTTCAACCCACCCTACGGCGAACGCCTCGACATGGAAGACATCGACACCCTATACCGCGAAATCGGCGACACCCTCAAACAGAAATACGCTGGCTGCACTGCCTGCATCATCAGTTCCAACATGCAGGCAATCAAGAATATAGGACTGCATTCCTCCAAAAAATCCACCCTCTACAACGGTGCCTTGGAGTGCAAATTCCTGCGCTATGACCTCTACTCCGGAAGCAAAAGACAAAATCCTCAAACCTTTATAAACCCTTAAACCCCTTATTATGAAAAAGTTACCCATTGCTTTTCTGCTGTTTTTCTGCTGTCTTTCCCTTTTTTCACAGAAAAACCAACCCTCCGAAAATTGGGTCACCTGCTGGAATATGGTTGAGCAGGGACAGTACGAAGAAGCCATTGCCTGCTTCGACCAAGAAGTCAAAACGAACCCTAAGTCGGGCTACAACTACTTTGGAAAAGGTATCGCCTTAGCCGCATACGGAGCGTACGACGAGTCTCTCCAGAACTTCGAGATTTCCCTGAAACTGCTGCCCAAGTCGGAGCGAGCAGGCGTGTATGTTTACATGTCATTGGTGAACAAATTGAAAGGAGAGCTCAAGCTGGCGTTAGAACAGATCAACTCGGCCATCAAACTCGATCCCAACGACATGGATAAATACAGATTCCGGGGTGAAATCCACGAGTTGATGGGAGACACCACAGCCGCCATCGCCGACTACCAGCACATCATTGACATAGCGCCCCAAGAACCCGATGGATACCTATCCATGTGTTACATTCTGAAAGACAAGGATTTGGGTGAAGCCACCGCAGTCTGTGAAAAAGGGATGTCGGCCAATCGCAACTTCGCGGATTTCTACCTCGTGCATGCCATGCTAAAGTGCCGGGCAGAACAGTACGAGGTCGCCCTCGGAGACCTCATCCGATACATCAACATGGACTATTGGCACGATACCATCGGCACCCTCTTCAAACTCATCGCCGACAACATTCCCGAAACCATGTTCCAGTACTTGGAGGCCCAACAGAACAAACAGACCCAAAACACCTTCTGGATATCCATGACGGGCGAAATGTACTACTACTTGGGACAACGTTATCATGCCCGCCAGTGCTATCTCGATGCCTACGAGCGCATCCCGGATTCCACCACCCTCGAGAGACTTATCACAATGGACTTGGGTGCGGGCGAAATCGCTGCAGCAAAGCAGCATCTGGACGAACTGCAACGGCAATATCACCTCGATTCGTTTGAAGTCGAAGAACGCAAGGCAGTCATTGCATACTGCAGCGGACAATTCGACGAAGCCATCCACATCTGCGACTCACTCTTGGCTATTCAATATAAAGACGACATCTTCATCGAGAACATTCAATTATTGTACAACGCCGAAAGATACTCGGAACTCGTCCAACGCCTTGAAATCTATTTAGACACCTGCCAGCAACCCGGCACGCTCTTCAACACCCGCGGCCATGCCCATCTCGTCTTGGGAGACACCGCCGCGGCATTCAAAGACTTCCACCAATCACTGGCCATTGACTCCAATCGGATCATCCCCTATCACTTCCTCGGGGACCATGAAAAGGCACTTTCGCAAATGGAAGTGTTCTACGACCTCAACAGCAAGGATGGGCAAGAACTTTACACTATTGCCTCTACCTATGTCATTCTCGGAGAATTGGATCTGGCCATGGAGTTCCTTCGGAAATCCTTCCAAAAAGGCACCTATTGGCAACATCGACACATCATTGGTAATGACCCCGACTTCGCCCCACTGCGCACCCGCGACGACTACAAGGCCCTCATTCAGGAATATGAACAGAAAGAAAAGGAGTAACGGCTTCCTTATTCGAAAATAAAGGAGATCTGGAACATCTTGGAACGGAGCGACTGCACCGTCTCCGCATACATGTTGTCCTCCTTCACCAAAAGGTTCACCAAGCCAAACGACATCTTGAACTCCGTGGTGAACTTGAAATAGGCGCAATAGAAGTCCAACCCGACACCCACCTGCGCCTGCACGTCATTGGGATAGAGTTTCAACATGATCTCGTGAGGGTTGTTGTTCTGCTTCTTCGCCGCCGAAATCAGGTCGAGACTGTACTGCGCACCCCCGATGACATACGCGCGCACGTTGTGCATACGCGACGACTTGAACTTCACCAACAGCGGCAAATCCAGATAGACAGACTCGACGCGCTTCTTCGTGATCAGGTCGGAGCCGTCGGAGTAGTGGATGGTATAGCGCACCACGCGGTCGCCGAAGGATAGCCCGGGGATGAACCGCAGGTCGAAGAACTTGCCCAAGCGCAGGTTGGTGACAATGCCGAGGTTGAAACCGCTCATCGGCGCCGTGTTGATGATCATCAGCGAGTCGTACCGGCTGAGGTCGGCATCGGAGCGGATGGCAAAATCGAACTGGTTGTATCCCAGCATGAAGCCGAAGTGGAAAAGTTGGTTATCGTACTTCTGCAGGTTCGGAACACCGAAACTCGACCGCTGCGACGAAGCCGGCAGCAACGATGCCGCAAGAAGAAGAGTGACGATTATGGTTTTGAGATGTTTCACGATTTCAATTTAAGGAAAACAAAACGAGCAATTTTTTCATTTATTGCATGAAAAGGGAAAAAGGCACTCCCCGCCCCCATTCCAAAACTTCCAACTGGCCAACGCCTGCTCGTGCAGCATCGTCAGTCCGTTGAAGACACGGGCGGCCCGTTCCCTACCCTTTTGCATAAAAGGTGTGACGGCAGGATTATAGACTAAATCAATCAATGTATGTTGTTGTGTAATAGATGAATATGGAATATCTGGACAGCGGGTATCACAGGCCATTCCCAATGGCGTCGCATTGATAATCAAGTTGTATCTTTGAATAATAGAAGGGGTGAGTTCGTTGTATGTGTAGTCTCCTTTTTCCGATTGTCGGGAGACGAATGCGGCATCTATTCCATTATTTTTCAGCACATTGAAAACAGCTTTGGCAGCACCGCCGGTACCCAAGACCAACGCCGCACGTGGCGGTTGCGGGCAGGCCTCGCGCAACAGGCAGGCGAAACCCGCGCCGTCGGTGTTGTGGCCCACCAGCCGAACCTTCCCGTTCTCCCGCATCACCAGAACCGTGTTCACGGCACCCACCTCTTCTGCCTCCTTCGTCAACGAATCCACGTACGACATCACCGCCTGCTTGTGGGGATGCGTCACGTTGAAGCCGACCCAATCCGGATTTTCGGCCATCAATTCCGGCAAAAAACGAATATCCTTCAACGGGAAAAGTCGATATTCCGCATCGACAATTCCTTCTTTTTCAAATAGTTGATGAAAGAAAGCCGGCGACTGACTCTGAGCCACCGGATAGCCGACCAAACCGAACAGTCGCATCAGGAAGCGGATTGTTGGGCGTTACGTTTTCTCTTTCGGATACCTTTCCATATAAGGTAGGCGACAAAAAGGACGCCGAGGCCGAGGAGCACCCACGAGATCTCGTGGATGTACTTGTTGATGAGGTCTTCCTGTCCGTGCAGGAAATAACCGACGAGGGCGAGGATGATGTTCCAGATTCCGGCGCCGAGGGCGGTGTAGCCGATGAAGGGCAGGATGGGCATCTTGGCCAACCCCGCGGGGATGGAGATGAACTGCCGCACCACGGGCACCAACCGTCCGATGAAGGTGGACGACCGGCCATGTTTCACGAAGTAGTCCTCCGCCCGCCTCACCTTCTCGCCGCTGAGCATCAGCAAATGCCCCACCTTGGTATCGACGAACCAATAGATGAAGGGCCTACCGAGGAAGTAGGAGAGAAGGTAGTTGATGAGTGCGCCGATGATGGCGCCGAGGGTGGCGAAGAGCACTACCAAAGCGATATTGACGAACTTGGAGTCGGTGGTGTGGAGCGGGGTTGTCTCGTCGCAGGAGGCCCATGCGGCGGGCGGCACCACGATCTCCGACGGGAACGGGATGAAGGAACTCTCCAGTCCCATCAGCAGCGAAACCGTGCCGTAGTTGAGGTGATGGAAGTACCAGTTTTTGACCCTCATCACAACGCTGGTGGTATCCACAGCGCCGCCGGCATCGAAGGTGGATGCCGGCGGTGTGTTTGGAGCTGCGGTGGCGGTGTCGGCAGGCGTGGCCTGCATGTTGCCGCCGAGGAGCAGCGCGGTAAGCAGTATCAGGATTCTTTTCATGCCTGAGTGCGGACTACTTCAGACCTTCCGGAATGTCCTTGCCCAACTGCGTTCCCAACTGTTTCACAATGCTGTTGTTGGAAGGATCGTTGGCGTTGGCGTTGTATGCCTTGAGGCCCCAGTTGTACGATTTCTCCATCATAGACTTTTGCTGCTCGCTGTATTGGTTCTTGAGAGCGATACGCTCACTCATCTCAAGGTCTGTGCGGGAGAAGACGCTCTTGATGAGGGAAGTGAACTCATCAGCTTGCAGGAAGTAAGTGTAGGCGTATGCGCTGGCGATCTCGAAGCAGTCGGGGGTCTTCAGTTGCGCGGAGTCGAGCAATTGGATGGCCATGTCGAACTTCTTGGTGTTGGCCAGTGAAAGGGCGCAGTCACGCATCACAGAGGAGTCGGCCGTGTATTTCAACACGTTCTTGAGGCACTTCTCGAAGGCGACGCTGTCATTGGTGATGCTCGTGTAGTCGAGTTCGAGAGCGTAAATGGGACCTCTCTCCTCCTTGGCGACGTTTTTCTTGGCAAGCTTCAAGATATCACCGCATTTGACGGTGTCCTTCTTGTTGGATGCCACGTTGTAAGCCATACGGTAGATGACGTCGTAAGTGGTATTGACTTTCATCGCATTCTCAAGGGCGGTTTCATAACCCTCCATATCTTGGATGCCATAGCAAATTATGGCTACATTGTAATATGCCAAACCGGAGTAGAAACGACCTTTCTCTTCATCGAGCAACAAGGCCCTGGCGGCGGCATTGTAGTACTTTATGGCCTTTTCGTTGTCGCCGGCCTTCTTGGCTCTTCCCGCGATGTCGAACATCTCGGAAGCGCAAGTCAACTGACCGGTCTTGGCATCCACCAAACCGGTGATGGGCGCGACGTCATGATCGAGTTCGATGGCTTTGTAGAAGCTCTCATACGAGGTGAGAATCGCATCGGGAAAACGGGTTTGGTAACTCGGATCCTTTTTCAGACGTTCATTATCAAGTTGATAAACCTGGAGATAGACATTTCCACGGAAAAGCCAGGCACGGGGATTGGTCTGGTTGACGGGCATGCACTCTTCAATTTTCTTCTGGGCGGGGTAGATCTTCTTGTTCTGCAACAGCAGCCATACGTCTTCAACGTTCTGTGCACTCAGCCCGATGGCGAAGAGGAATGTCAATGCGATTAAAAACAGCTTTTTCATGATGATATGGTATTAAGTTTAATGATTATTGATTCTTATTTGCGATTAAGGTTTAATTTTCTGCTCGATTTCCTGTGCCTTACCCTCTTGTCCGAGACGGAGATAGATTTGACGGAGGCGTTGCAACACCTTGGTGTCGTCGGGGTTGGATTGAAGTGCGGCCTCGAAGTAGGTGGCGGCGCGGGCGAGATACTCGTCGCTCTCCGCACGCATGGCCTGGTATGTGTTCTTGTCGGTTTTGAGTTTGATGCGCTCAGCTTCAAGGTATTTGAATTCGCCCATGTTGGAGCAGCAGACGCCAAGGTTGTGCGCGATGATGGCATTGTCGGGAGCGAGACGGTACGCCTGGGTGAGCAACGTCTCGGCTTCGCTGTACAGACTATCGCTGAGCATGAGGTTGGCAGCGTTGATGGCGCACTGCGGATTCTGGGAGACGGAGGCGGGCAGGTGTTGCAGCTTCTGCCGTCCCTGTGCCTGCTGGTCGGTCCAATAGAGGTAGTCGGCTTCCGCCACACGCAGGAAAGCATTGTTCGGTTCCTTCTGCAATCCTTTGGCTATCAAGTTCTTCACCTCGTCCTTCTTGCCTTCCGACTTGTAGGAGTCGATCAGTCCGACAAAGACGTTGATGTTCTGGGAACCATCGTCGAGGGCCTTCTGGTAGTAGATGCGGGCCTGTTCCGGCTGCTCCAGCATGGTGAAGACGTAAGCGTAGTAGTAATAGAGTTCTCCGTTGAGAGGATACTGTGGAGCTTGGATTTCGTAACTTTCGACGGCTAAGGCGAGGATGTCGCGGGCGGCTTCATACCGTTTGGCGTTGATCTCATCGACGCCTTCCAAAAAGAGCACGGGGTAAAGCACCGGCATGGCCTGATAGGGGGAGTACATGTCGGTGGCCTCGATGTTCTTGTTGAGTTCCTGGGCCTTCTTGAAAGCCAAGTAGGAATCGCGGGGAGCCGTGGGGTAGAGCGGCTGGTGATTCGCGTCCTTCTGGCGTGCCGAATAGTCGTCCAACGCAAGGCGATACTCGATGTTGGCCTTGTAGAGCCATGTGTTGGCCTTGGTGGAGAATTTCTCGTCCTGAATGCACTCGTCAATGCACTCCTTGGCCTTCACATAGTCTTGGTCATAAAAAAGATTGTAGGCGCGCATCGGCGTATTCTTTTGCGCGGAAACGTATAATACGCTTACAATCAACATGATAAGAAAAACTCCTCGTTTCATCGATTCATTTTTTAGAATGGGCAAAAATACATGATTTTTTTCACATTGACAAGGATTAAAATCCATTTGATTGATTTCAGTAAAAAAAAGAACGGATTTCAACGAAAAAATGTATTTTTGCAGTTTGAATTATTCGCATAATCTTTCTCCCTATGAAAAGAGCGCTATTACTTTCCACCTTATTGATAATCTTCTCTTTGACAGCGTTTTCGCAAAACGAGGCGACGGGAGCCGACAGCACGACGCGCGTTTCGGGCAATGTCGAAGGGACCACATTCGACACGGAGAGTCTCGACGACGAGGATGTCACGACGGGCGGCTACGTGCCCGGACTGCTGCACTCCTCTCGCGACATTTACAGCAGCAACACGTCGTATGCCTTCAGCATCGCCTATTTCAAGTCGCGCGGCGTGGATTCGAAGTACCAGAGCATCGCCATCAACGGGTTGGAGATGGAGAATGCCGTGACGGGGCGCGCCTCCTACTCGCAGTGGGGCGGGCTGAACCGAGTCTTCCGCTGGCCAGAGAACGTCGGCAACCTCGACCCGGTCACCTTCCTGTTCGGCGACGTGGGCGGTTCCACCAACTACAGCACCCGCGCCTCCTCGTACCGTCATCAGTTCCACGCCAACTACTCGCTCTGCAACCGCAACTACAACAACCGCATCATGCTCACCTACGCCTCCGGGCTGTTGAAGAACGGCTGGTCGGTCGCGGCCTCCGCCTCCACCCGCTTCGGCTCGCAGTTGAGTTACGTTGACGGCAGCAGTTACACCGGCTTCGCCTACTTCCTCGCCGCCGAGAAGCGGTTCAACAACGAGCACGCCCTCAACCTGACCGTCTGGGGCTCCCCCACCTCGCGCAGTCTGCAGGCCAACTCCACGCAGGAGGTCTATGACCTCACCGGCGACCACTACTACAACTCCAACTGGGGCTGGTACGACGGCAAGAAGCGCAATGCCCGCATCCGCGACACCTACGAGCCCGTCTTCATGCTGTCGCATTTCTACACCCCTGAAAACGGCAAACTACAGATCACCAGTAACATCGCCTCCACTTTCGGACGACAGAGCACCACTTCCCTCAACTGGAACAACGTGCCCGACCCACGTCCCGACTACTACCGTTATCTGCCCAGTTACTTCAACGACGACCCCGAACTGCAGGCGTGGTACACCGAGCAGTGGACCCACAACAAGGGCATGCGCCAACTCGACTGGGACCACATGTATGAGGTGAACCAACTGGCCGCCGCCATCGACGAGCAGGCACAGTACATCGTCGAGAACCGCGTCATCGACCACGTGATGGTGGCCGCTTCGTCCAACCTCGTCGCCAACCTCAGCGACAACATCAAGTTGTCGGCGGGCGTGGACATTCGCGGATACAGACAACGCAACTACAAAACCATCAACGACTTGCTGGGCGGTGCCTACTGGCTCAACGAGGACAAGTACGCCGACGGCGAGAGTCCCGACAACCCATACCTGCTGTACGACGACCTCGACAACATCGGCGCGCACCTCGGCGTGGGCGACAGATTCGGCTACGACTACGCCTACAACATCTACCGTCAGAATCTGTGGGCCACGGCCAAGTTCTCGTACAGCCACATCGACTTCCACGTCGGCCTGAACGGGACATCCACCGAGATGTGGCGCACCGGCTTCATGCGCAACGGCCGTTTCCCCGACAACTCGCAGGGAAATTCCGCTCACCAGATATTTCTCAACTACGGTGCCAAGGCCGGCTTGACCTACAAGATCAACGGTCGTAACTACCTGGTGTTGAACGGGCAATGGCAGACGCAAGCCCCCAGCATCTTAGACGCCTTCATCAGCCCCACCATCCGCAACGACTACGTGAACGGACTGACCAACGAGAAAGACCTCGGCGTTGATTTCTCCTACGTCATGCGCTATCCCTTCATGCGGATGCGTCTGTCGGTCTTTTACTACAAGTTCATGGATGTGACCGACCAGTTCAGTTTCTACCACGACGACTACGGCAGTTTCGTCAACTACGCCATGACCGACATCGACAAGCAGAACATGGGCGTGGAGTTGGGCGTGGAGATCCCGATCGGCTCGATGTTCACGGTGGCTTTGGCCGGCACTTACGGCGACTACATCTACACCAACCGTCCGAACGTGACAATCACGGCGGACAACGGCTACGACGTGCTTGGCAACGGCAAGAGCGAATATACCGAGCAGGTCTATTGGAAGAACTTCCACGTGGCCGGCAGTCCGCAGGTGGGCGCTACCCTCGGCGTGAAATTCAACTACAAATATTGGTTTGTCAGCGTGAATGCCAACTACTTCGACAAGATCTACGCCGACATGAACCCTGAGCGCCGCACCACGGCCGCCCGCGGCACCCTGGAGAGCAGCAGCCAGTTGTACCAAGACCTGGTGGCGCAGGAGCGGCTGAAAGGGCAGTTCACCCTCGACGCCTCCATCGGCAAGTCCTGGAAGGTGAAACGCAACACCATCGGCTTCAACGTGAGCGTGACCAACCTCACCAACAACAAGAACCTGGTCACCTCCGCTTGGGAGCAGCGCCGGTTCGACTACAGCGACTACAACGTCAACAAGTTCCCGAACAAGTACTACTACGCCCAAGGGCTGACCTTCTACATCGGCATCAACTACACGTTCCAATAGTGGAAAGTTAAAGTTGAAAGGTTAAAGTCGTTTTTCAGTTTGACTACCCCGGCCTGCGGCCATCCCTTTTGAGAGAAGGGAATGGGTTGCCGATGTCATTGTCGGAATGAAGTGTTGTTTGCTCCTCTACCTTACGACAGTTTGTTGTTGTCGATCAGCCAGCGGGTCACCTCCACGATGCGATCCTCATCGAAACGGTTGCCCAGGAGGTTGACCAACTCCCTGATGTCGGCGCACTGCGGGTAGGCCTCGATGACGGCCTGCCGGATTTGGTTGAACTCGTCGCGGCGAAGACGGGCGGCCCGGACGGCGCGACAGACATCGCACTTGCCACACGCATCGCTTTCCGTCTCCCCGAAATAGGCCAGTAGTTGGCGGCTACGGCAGACGGTGTTATCTGTCACATAGTGCGTTACGGAATCCAGCCGTTTTTTTGCCACCTGCTTGCGGCTGTCATACACGCTGCGGTCGTAAAAGAGGTACTTCTCATCGACGCGCGGTCGAGTGAAGAGCACCTTGGGCAGGGAATTGCGCGGGTGGTATTCTACATAGCCGAACTTGGCAAGATAGTTGAGCCGCTCCTTCACGACCTTTTCGGTGCAGTCGGCGCGGCGGGCGATCTCGGCCTCGTCGATGATGACAGGATGCGCGAAGATGCCGCTGTAGGAGCGCAGGAGCAACTGAATGAAGGGTTCCGCCTTCTGGTACAGCGGTGTTTTTTTCAGATTGTCAATATCTTCTTGAGAAAGCAGGAACATCAGTTGTGCGGGCTCGCACTTGTCGTCGTCGTAAGCGATGGCGCCGGTCTTCTCCATGAGCCGGATGGATTGATAGACCTCGACGGGATTCCACTCGTGGCGGCGGGCGAAGTCAGCCAAGTCAACGGGATAGGACTCGTCGAGGCCGCCGGCGATGGGAATGTGGAGATCGCTACAAAGGGTGCGATAGACCTGTTGGATGAAGGGCAGCGGCGGGAAGGCGGTCTGAAAGTTGCGTTTCAGGTCGCGGAGGTCGGCGTCGTCGTATAGCAGGATGGCGACGGAGGGCTGGAGGTCGCGCCCGCCGCGGCCGGCCTCTTGGAAGTAGCCCTCGAGGGTGTCGGGGATGTCGATGTGGACGACGAAGCGGACGTCGGGCTTGTCGATGCCCATGCCGAAGGCGTTGGTGGAGACGATGACGCGGGTGGTGCCGTCCATCCATGCCTGCTGCTTGCGGTCGCGCACGGCGGGGTCGAGTCCGGCGTGGTAGTAGTCGGCGCTGATGCCGTGGCGTTGCAGGAACTCGGCGGTCTCGCGGGTCTTTCGGCGGTTGCGCACATACACGATGCCCGTGCCCGGGTAGTGCTGCATGATGCGCAACATCCGCCCGAGCTTGTCCTGCTCCTTCTGCACGTAATAGGTCAGGTTGTCGCGTTTAAAACTCTTCTGAAAGACATTTTTCTCCTTGAACCGCAGTTTCTCCTGGATGTCATCGACCACCTCGGGGGTGGCAGTGGCGGTGAGCGCCAGAACGGGGGCCCCTGGGCAATACTGCCGGATGTTGGCGATTTCAAGGTAAGGCGGACGGAAGTCGTAGCCCCACTGGGAGATGCAGTGCGCCTCATCAACGGCGATCATGCCGACTTTCATCCGCTTGAGATGAGCCAAAAAGACCTCCGTTGTCAAGCGTTCGGGCGACAGGTAGAGAAACTTCAACTCCTTATCGAACAAACAGTTGTCGAGGATGACGCCGATCTCGGCGCGGCTCATGCCGGAGTAGATGGCGGCGGCCTTGACGCCCTTCTTGCGCAGGTTGGCCACCTGATCCTTCATGAGGGCGATGAGGGGGGAGACGACGAGGCAGACGCCTTCGCGGGCGAGCGCGGGCACCTGGAAGCAGATGGACTTGCCGCCACCGGTGGGCAGCAGGGCGAGCGTATCGCGGTTGTCGAGAACGGAAAGGATGGTATCCTCCTGCAACGGCCGGAATTGGTCGTAGCCCCAATGTTCTTTCAGAATTTGATGGATCCGTTGGCGCATGATGAAATGACGGGGCAAAGGTACTCTTTTTTTTTCAGAAAACAGAGAAGGTCAGGAAACGAAATCCCCTCAAATTTGTACATTATAATAAGAGTTGGATAATCAAGAAATTTTATGTAATTTTGCAGCTTAAGATTATTACAACTAAATTATTGAAAACAAAAAACATAATTCAATCAGAATTGCCCTATGGAAGAGATGGAAGATAAAAAAGAGGTCGTGACTCCCGCGGAGAACCGGACCGAATTCATTGCGCCAGCAGCCGAGCCGGAGGCAGATCAGCCGGAAGCCGGAGAGAAAAAGAAGAAGAAATGCAGTTGCGGACACATGGCCCACTGGGTTGTGGAGTGCCTGTTGCTGATCGCCGTCGTGGTGCTGTTCATCCTCCACTTTTGCGGTGGCAAATGCGCTTCCTCGGACAACGAATCCACCAAGAGCACGCCCGTGAAGGTGGCCACCAAGCCCGGCAACGGCAACATTCTCTATCTCAACATGGACACGATTTACGAGTGTGCGCTTTGGAAAGAGAAGCAGGCCATTCTTGACGAAGAGGCCGACAAGTTGGAAGCATCCTTCACCACCCGCCAGAAGAAACTCGAGGCCGACGCCGCCCAGTTCCAGAAGAATGTCCAAGCCGGTGTGCTGACCGAGGAGCAGATGCAATATACCTATCAGCAGTTGGGCGAGGCAGACCAGAAGATCAAGGAGGACTATCAGACCGCGATGGAAGGGTTGGCCAAAAAGCAGGCCGACATCACCGAAGAGATGATGCAGGTATTGCGTGATGCCGCCAACACGGTCAACAACGCCGTGGACGGCTCCCCTGCCTCCTACATCATCACCTACTCCTCCGCCAACCCCACCGTCATCGTGGCCGACCCGACACGCGACATCACCCGGAACGTGATCGAGGAGTTGGACAAGAAATGCACTCCCAAGAAAACCGACAAATAATCCACGATGAAAAGAGTCATCATCATTCTTTGCGCGTGCCTCTTCGCGCTCTCTTCATGCAAAGAGAAGGAGAAACCGGCGAAGCAGGTGGAGATGGGCGAGAAGACCACGACCTTCCTGCAAGGGGACCCGTATGCCGAGATGCCGCGGATGGTGGAGATCACCCCGGACAGTCTGAAGAACCCCAATGCGCCCAACATCGATAGCACGGCGTACATTCTGGGCAAAGACAGCACCGGCGCGCTCAGCAATCAGATCACCTGCAAGGTTTCGTACAGCCAAGGCAAGGTCTATATCGTCGAGAACCTTCACAATGGCGTGCGCGACAGTGTCTGCACCGCTTACTACCCCAACGGACAACTCTGGTCGCAGGAGACCTACCGCAACGGGCTTCAGATCGGAGACGAGTTGGCCTATCAAGAGAACGGCTATCCCCTTTACATCGGTCATTACGACAACAACGGCAACTGCACCGGCACGTGGAAATACTACCGTAAGAACGGGGAACTCGACCACTCCGTGAGTGTCAACGAGCAAACCATCCAATGCGGGCATTGTGCCAAATGCGTGCTGTTGAAGCATCAACGGCAAGGAAAGAAAACAGCAAAATAGTGAATATCAATATTTTAAAATAATTAATAACTTCAAAAAACAACGTTATGGAAATTCCCTTTGCAGAAGCGTGGAAAATCAAGATGGTGGAGCCCATCAAGAAATCCACTCGCGAAGAACGCGAAAAATGGCTTCATGAAGCCCACGAGAACATTTTTATGCTCAAGAGCGACTACGTCTATATCGACCTGCTCACCGATTCCGGCACCGGTGCCATGAGCGACCGGCAGTGGAGCGCGATGATGATGGGCGACGAGAGTTACGGCGGCGCCCGTTCCTTCTACCACATGAAAGACACCATCACGGAGATCACGGGATTTCCTTACGTCATCCCGACTCACCAGGGCCGTGCCGCCGAGAACGTGCTCTTCTCCTATTTAGTGAAGCCCGGCATGGTGGTTCCCGGCAACGCCCACTTCGACACCACAAAGGGACACATCGAGAGCCGCAAGGCCTTCGCCATCGACGTCACCGTGCCCGAGGCCTACGACACCCAACTCGAGGTTCCCTTCAAGGGCAACGTCAGCATCGAGAAGTTGGAGAAGGTGCTGAAGGAGAATGAGGGCAAGGTGCCCTTCATGGTCCTCACCGTCACCAACAACACCGTCGGCGGTCAGCCCGTTTCGATGCAGAACATCCGCGAGACCTGCGAGTTGTGCCACAAGTACGGCGTGCCTGTCAACATCGACAGCGCCCGTTTCATCGAGAACGCCTACTTCATCAAGACCCGTGAGAAGGGGTACGAGAACAAGAGTCTCCGCGAGATCTGCAAGGAGATGTTCTCCTATGCCGACAGCATGACGATGAGCGCCAAGAAGGACGGTTTGGTCAACATGGGCGGTTTCATCGCCACCCGCAAGCAGGAGTGGTACGAAGGCGCCAAGTTGTTCTGCATTCCTTTCGAGGGCTTCCTGACCTACGGCGGCATGAACGGTCGTGACATGGACGCCCTGGCCGTCGGTCTGAAGGAGAACTTGGAGTTCGAGATGGTCGAGACCCGCGTGAAGCAGGTGAAATACCTGGCCGACAAACTCGACGAATACGGCATCCCCTACCAGCGTCCTGCCGGTGGCCACGCCATCTTCGTCGATGCCGACAAGGTGCTCACCCAAGTGCCGAAGGAGGAGTGTCCGGCCCAGACGCTGACCTGCGAGTTGTATCTGGAAGCCGGCATCCGCGCCTGCGAGATCGGATACGTCCTCGCCGACCGCGACCCCGTGACCCGCGAGAACCGCTTCGGCGGCAACGACTTCGTCCGCCTCTGCATCCCGCGCCGCGTCTATACCAACAACCACATGGACGTCATCGCCGCCGCCCTCAAGAATGTCTATGACCGCCGCGACACCATCAAGCGCGGTCTGGAGATCACCTGGGAGGCCGAGTTGATGCGCCACTTCACCTGCCAATTCCGCAGACTGTAACGGTTCTGCCCATTTTTCACACAAAAGGACTTGAGAGATCGCTTTCAAGTCCTTTTTTATAAAAAAATTCGTACCTTTGCAGGCAAATTCGGAAATCATACCATGATCATCATCGACAACATCCTCGTATCCGACGAACTCATTTTCAACAAGTTCTGTTGCGATCTGGCGGAATGCCGCGGGGAGTGTTGTATCGAGGGGGATGCCGGCGCGCCGCTCGACCCGCTGGAGATCGGAGAGTTGGAGGACAACTACCCCGTCTTCAAGCAATACATGACGGAGGAGGGCGTGGCCAAGGTGGACGCCGACGGCACGTTCGACTACGACATGGAGGGGGAGTTCGCCACCCCGCTGCTTTCCGACGAGGCCTGCGCATACGTCTATTATGACGATGGAGTCGCCAAATGCGCCATCGAGAAGGCGTTCCTGAACGGCAAGATTGACTTTCACAAGCCGATTTCCTGCCACCTTTATCCCATCAGAATCAAAAAGCTACCTGATTACGAAGCACTTAACTACCACCGTTGGTATGTTTGCGAAAGTGCTTGTCAATTAGGTGAGAAAGAGGGCATTCCCGTATATCAGTTCCTTCGCGGTCCGCTCATCCGCAAATACGGAGAAGACTGGTACAACCGGCTCGACCGCGAGGCGCAGCAACTTTTGAAAAAGAACAAGCAACCATAGACCTTTAACACCTACCGCCATGTACACCAATGGAAGTGATTCAAAGCAAAAAAAGTCCCCGAAGAGCAGTACATCTTCAAGCGTGAAGGGCAATCCGAGGGGCATCAAGATTTTTTGGTGCCTGTACGCCATCTTCCTGCTGTTGTTTGCCGGGGGGCTGTCGCTCACTTTTTACATCCTTTCCAAAAACATCCCATCGGTGGAGCAGTTGGAGAAGGACATCGAGGGCAACCAGCAGGCGACCATCGTGTATGACGCCGGCGGCGCGGAGTTGGGGCGCTATTTCGTGGAGAACCGTTCCAACTGCAAGTACTCCGAGTTGTCGCCGAACATCATCCACGCGTTGATCGCCACCGAGGATGCCCGTTTCTACGAGCACTCCGGCATCGACTTCCGCGCGCTGGGGCGTGTGGCGATGGGCGTAGTGTTCCACAGCGACAACGGCGGCGGCAGCACCATCACCCAGCAATTGGCCAAGAACCTCTATCCCCGCAAACCCGGCACGAGTCTGATCAAATCGAAACTCCAGGAGTGGATCGTGGCGGTGATGCTCGAACGGGAATATTCGAAGGACGAGATTCTGACGCTCTACCTCAACACGGTCGATTTCTCGCACCAGGCGATGGGCATCGAGACGGCGTCGCACCGCTATTTCAACACCACCCCCGCCCAGCTCTCCATCGAGCAGTCGGCGCTGTTGGTCGGCATGTTGAAAGCCCCGGGCGCCTACAATCCGCGCACCCATCCGGACAAGGCGAAGGGACGCCGCAACGTGGTCATCGACCAGATGCGGAAATACAACTTCATCACGCGGGAAGAGTGTGAGCAACACCAAGCCAGCCCGTTGGTACTCAACTTCATGCAGGAGGACCACACCACAGGACAGGCGACCTACTTCCGCGAATACGTGCGCACCTACCTGCAGGACTTCTTCAACGACCCGGAGCATTTCAAACCCAACGGCACACCATACAATATATATACAGATGGTCTCAAGATCTACACCACCATTGACTCCACCATGCAAATGTATGCGGAACGTGCTGTATATGAGCATTTTTACGTTTACGATAGCATCCACAAGATTTCCGGGTTGCAGGCGCGTTTCAACAAGGAGCAGCAATCCAACAAAAACCATCCCTTCTATCGACTGTCGGCGGAGCAGACGCAGAACATCCTGAACACGGCGAAACGCTGTTCCGAACGTTATCGGACGGCGGTCGCGGCGCACAAGAGCGACGCTGAGATCGAGAAGGAGTTCAACACGCCGGTGAAGATGTCGGTGCCCTGCCAGGATGGCTCCGGCGCGCGCAAGGAGGTGACGATGACACCTTACGACTCCATCCGATACATGAAGTCGTTCCTCCAGTGCGGGTTCATGGCGGTGGAATCCAACACCGGCCGTATCAAAGCTTACGTCGGCGGGGTCAACTACGAGGTTTCGCAGTTCGACCACGTGATGTTGTCGCAACGGCAGGTTGGCTCCACCTTCAAGCCCTACGTCTATTCGAGTGCGATGGAGAACAGCAACGGCGAGTTGACGCCGTGCAGTTACGTACCCAACGAGGTGGTGTCGGTGCCCCGGCCCGACGGCAACGTCTGGACGGTGGGGCGTCAATATACGGGAGCATCCTCGCTGACGCTGAAGGAGGCGCTGGCGCGGTCGCTCAACAACGTGTCGGCACGACTGATCACGACGCCCGAATACGGCGGTCCGGCGGCGGTGGTGGATCTGGTGCGCAAGATGGGCATCAAGTCGAAAATCGACACCGTGCCCGCCATCAGCTTAGGTGCGGTCGATCTGACGTTGTACGAGCAGGTGGGGGCCATCAACTGTTTCCCGAACCAGGGAGTGTATGTGGAGCCATACTTCATCGTGAAGATCTGTGACCGCGACGGCAACGTCATCTTCGAGAAGCACCCCGAGAAGCACGATGCCATGAGCCAATTGCTGGCCTTCCAGACGGCCTGCATGATGCGCGGCGTGGTGGAACACGGCACCGGCGCGCGCCTCAAGTCGGCGGCATGGTACAACCTCGACTTCCCTGTGGCGGGCAAGACCGGCACTACCAACAACCACTCCGACGCCTGGTTCGTGGGTTACACCCCGATGCTCACCTGCGGGGTCTGGGTGGGTTGCGACGACCGCAGCGCGCACTTCCGTTCCATGGACAACGGGCAGGGCGGACGCGCGGCCATGCCGATCTTCGGCAAGTTCATGCGCTACTGCTACAGCGACCCCTCCCTCCCCTACTACGAGGTGGCCAAGCGAAAGGATCCCAACGACCCGAAGTACACCTTCGCCGCGCCGGAAGGATATTCCGTCAACCAGTACGGCTGCATCAGCGAGGGAGACGGAACGGCTTCTTCCACGGAACGCGGCGGACTGGAATTTTAGTCATTTTCTAATGGGAAAGACTGATTTGAAGAGGAAAAATTCGTATTTTTGCATTCTTAGAAACATTACAACAACCAATTAATTATCAACATTATGAAGAAAAAATTCATCTGCACCGTTTGTGGTTACGTTCACGAGGGCGACGACGCGCCCGATTTCTGCCCCCAATGCAAAGTCCCCAAAAGCAAGTTCAAAGAGTTGAAAGAGGACACCGCCCTCAACTTTGTCACCGAGCATGTCATTGGCATCGCGAAGGAGACCGGTGAGGAGATGATCAACGACCTGCGTTCCCATTTCAACGGAGAGTGCAGCGAGGTGGGCATGTACTTGGCGATGAGCCGTCAGGCCGACCGCGAGGGCTATCCGGAGATCGCAGAGGCCTTCAAGCGCTATGCTTGGGAAGAGGCCGAACACGCCGCCAAGTTCGCCGAACTCTTGGGCGAAGTGGTTTGGGACACCAAGACCAACTTGGAGAAGCGCATGAACGCCGAAGCCGGCGCCTGCGAGGACAAGATGCGCATCGCCCGCATCGCCAAAGAGAACAACCTCGATGCCATCCACGACACCGTGCACGAGATGGCCAAGGACGAGGCACGCCACGGCAAGGGATTCGAAGGGCTTTTCAACCGCTACTTCAAGAAGTAATTCGCACCATTACAAAACAAAAAAACACCAGCCTTTCGACTGGTGTTTTTTTATGTCCGATGGACAACGGCTTTTAGAAACTGTAGCCGATGCCGAGGCCAATGATCTCGCGGAACTGCACACGCGGGCTGTTGTGGATGTCGCCCACCTTGTCTTTCCACTCGATATTGACGGCGTCGTAGTACTTGAGCGACGTACTGAGGGTGACGTTGAGCACCTTCCAGAACTGGTAGGAGACGGCGAAGTCCCAGTCAACATCGATATTGCCGAATTTCTTGGTGTAGGGGGTGAAGAGCGTCAACGTGGAGAGGATCTTCAGCCCCTTGACCGGCGAATAGTTGACACCAGCCTTGAAGGTGGCACCCAACTCAGCCTTGAAATTCACAGTGTCAGGGACACCATATTTGGCATGAAGGGTATGGAGGGTGTCATCATTTCTTTGCAAGACAGTGGTGATACGACCTGCTACCGGAGAGAGATAGACGGTGAAGATGTCGTTCGGTTTCCAGTCGATACCGACGGAGAGGTCGCTGTATGACGGGGAGAGCCAGTTGTAGGCATAAGTCTTGGTCTCCACCTTGTCGTCGCCGATCTTATAGTCGTAACCATCGTGGTAGTGAGACTTGAAGCCGGCCATCACGGTGAGGTACCAGGTCTTGTGGAACTCCCAACCGAATTTGGTGGAGAAGACGATCTTGTCGTTGGATTTTCTCCATTTGAAGGCGGTGCTCGGTGCCCACATCCAGCCGTAGTCGGAGTCGAACGTGGTTTCCCAAGAGATCTTGTCTTTCTTGTAGGCGAGTTTGAGGTTGCAGGCCAAAATGCCATTACCGTTGTTGTTGCCACCTGCAGCCCAGTTCCACTGCATGGTCTCCGTCAGATTGAAGGTGACCAAGCCGGTGAACTTCCAGTATTTCTGCCAGTTGGTGAGCGTGTCGGCAGCGGTAGCGGCCGCATCAGCGGGTGCCGGCTCCTGCGCCTTTGCCATGGGAAGGCAAGCGCAAATCAGGACAAGGAGAAATAGTTTTTTTAACTTCATAACACTATGGTTTTAATGGTTGAACTTGTTGAAAGCACGCCACCAACGATCGGGTATCTTATCATTGCAGGCGGTGTGGTAATCGTTGAGCGAACAGGGCAGATAATAGACCTGCTGCGTGTTTTTCTGCATGTTGATGACAGGCACGACGGTCCACCAACGTCCAGTTTTCTTGCTGCAATAGAAGACCATCTCCTCGGCGGTGCCGGTGACGGAGACACTGTACTTGGTGTAGTTGCTCTGGTCCTTGAAATCGAGGTCGTCGCAGCGGTTGAGCGCGCCCTCGATGAAATACCAGATGACATGTCCCAGAAGTTGCGCCGTCTGTCCGTTGTAGTCGAGCAACGGGTCATACTCATAGACGCCGAAGGAGGTGAGTTTGTCGCTCAGGCCGGCGTACATGGCCACCTGGCAGATCTCCTCCCCATAGAAGCCGTTGGCGGAACTGTTGGGGTTGCCGGGGGCGTCGGGATGACGGATGGCGGAGACATCGAGCGACAGCATCTCGGCATTGCGCACGATGGGTTCGACCTCCGACATGTCCTGACGGAGCAGGCCGACACGATAGGTCTCGAAGTAGAGTTTCTCCATCATTTCGATGGTCTCGGGGCTATTCATGTAGGTCTGGTAGCCGATGTTGGAGTAGTTGAGGAGGAAGTTGGGCTGTTGCAGGATGATCTTGCTCAGATAGGCGTTGGATTTCATCGGGATGCCGTCGCCGCCCAAGTCGAAGCGGGCGTCAACGGAGACGATGTTGATCACCTTTTGCAGCAGTTCGTACGCCTTGTAGTTGGCGAAGGCGAGGTCGTTGCTGCCGCCGATAATGATGGGGATAATTCCCTCCTGGATGAGCATGGCCAGGATCTCGGAGAGCGCCTGGTAGGTGTCATTGACATCGCCGCCGGGGATGAGGTTACCCAGGTCGATGATGTTGGCGGGCTTATCCCAGCAGTAAAGTCCGTACAGATAGCGTCGCACCTCGTCCGGGGCGAGGTTGGTGTTGGGGTTGTTGAAGGCATTGCGGGCTTCGGGCACTCCAATGATGGCGAACTGCCGACCGTCGAGCGCGGGCTCGTCCTCTTGCCAGATGTCGATGCAATGAAAAAGGAGATGTGACTCCTCGGCGCTCTCGAAGGGCTCCAAGGCGGTCACATCTACCGGTGTAAAGAACGATTTAAGTTCCATGCTTCTATTAATCAATTATTTATGACAGGCACAATTGCCTCCGCATGCCTGCATTTTTTTGCCCTTGATGGCGGACTGAGCAGCGGCCAAACGGGCTACCGGTACGCGGAACGGGCTGCAGGAGACGTAGGTCATGCCAGTCTTGTAGAAGAACTCCACGGAGGCCGGGTCACCGCCGTGCTCGCCGCAGACGCCGACCTTCAGTTTCGGGTTGACGAAACGGCCGCGCTGCACGCCGCACTGTACGAGTTGGCCGACACCGGCCTGGTCCAAAGTCTTGAACGGGTCGGCGGGGATGATCTTCTCGTCGATGTAGGTATGGATGATCTCGTTGACATCGTCGCGGGAGAAGCCGAGGGTCATCTGGGTCAGGTCGTTGGTACCGAAGGAGAAGAACTGGGCGACTTCGGCGATCTCGTCGGCCATGAGGGTGGCGCGCGGGATCTCGATCATCGTACCGTAGAGGTAGTTGATCTTGACGTTGAACTTCTTTTCGACTTCCGCCTGGACGCGGTCGGCGATGACCTTCTGGTTCTTGAGTTCCTTCACGTCGATGGTGAGCGGGACCATGATTTCAAGGTGCGGGTCGAAGCCCTCGTTCATCAATTCAGCGGTGGCCTGGAAGAGGGCGCGGAACTGGGTTTCGGAGATTTCAGGATAGACGATGCCGAGGCGCACGCCGCGGAGGCCCATCATCGGGTTGACTTCGTGGAGGGCGTCGATCTTCTTCTTGATGGCCTCGAAGGTGATGCCGCGCTCCTTGGCTTTGGCACGCTGTTTCTCCTCGGTCTGGGGGACGAATTCATGCAACGGCGGGTCCATGAGGCGGAAGGTGAGCGGCTTGCCGTTGAGCACTTTGAGGGTGCCCTTGGCGGCCTCGCGGATGTCTTCCTCCATGTCGTTCAGGGCGGCAATACGCTCTTCCTTGGTGTCGCAGAGGATCATGTTGCGGAGTTTCTCGAGGGATTTCGCGCCGTGTTCGCCATAGAACATGTGCTCGATACGGAAGAGGCCGATGCCCTCCGCGCCGAAGTTGACGGCGTTCTGGGCATCCTCGGGGGTGTCGGCGTTGGTGCGCACGCCCATGCCCTGGTATTTGGCGACGATGGCCATGAACTCCTGGAAGCGCGGGTTCTCGGTGGAGTCGATCATGTGGACCGGCTCGTCATAGACGTAACCCTTGGCGCCATTAAGGGAGAGGGTGTCGCCCTCTCTGTAGGTCTTGCCGGCGATGGTGACGGTGCGAGTGCTCATGTCAATCTTGATGGCGTCGCAGCCGACGATGCAGCACTTGCCCCAACCACGGGCGACGAGGGCCGCGTGGGAGGTCATGCCGCCGCGGGCGGTCAGGATGCCGTCGGCGGAGCGCATACCCTCAACGTCTTCGGGGTTGGTCTCCTCACGGACGAGGATGTTCTTGACCTTCTGGGCAGTGTATTCCTTGGACTTGTCGCTGTCGAGGGCGATGACGCCGACGGCGCCGCCGGGGCCAGCGGGAAGACCCTTGGCGATGACGGTATGTTTCTTCTCATCGGCGGCTTCGAGGATGGGGTGCAGCAGTTCGTCCATCTGGGCGGGCTGGAGGCGCATCACCACTTCGTCGTCAGTGATACGGCCTTCATGCAGCATGTCGAGGGCCATGTTGAGGGCGGCGATGCCGGTGCGTTTGCCGACACGGCACTGCAGCATGAAGAGTTGGCCTTCCTGAATGGTGAACTCGATGTCGAGCATATCCTTGTAGTTGTCTTCCAAGATGTTGCGGATGTCGCAGAGTTCCTTGTAGGTCTCGGGCATGAGCTCCTGCATGGAGTGGAGGTGCTTGTTCTGCTCGTTCTTGGTGTCGTCGTTGAGCGGGTTGGGGGTACGGATACCAGCGACGACGTCCTCGCCCTGGGCGTTGATGAGCCATTCGCCATAGAACTGGTTCTCGCCGGTGGCGGGGTTGCGGGTGAAGGCCACGCCGGTGGCGGAGGTGTCGCCCATGTTGCCGAACACCATGGCCTGCACGTTCACAGCGGTACCCCAGTCATCCGGAATACCTTCGATGCGACGGTAGGAGATGGCCTTCTGACCGTTCCAGCTCTTGAAGACCGCCTTGATGCCGCCTTCCATCTGCAGTTTGGCGTCATCCGGGAACTCGGTGCCGAGTTTCTCCTTGATGGTTTTCTTGAAAGCAGTGGCCAGCTCGAGAAGCTCTTCGGCCTTGATGTCGGTGTCGCTCTTGTAGCCCTTCTTCTCCTTGTACTCATCCAGCATGTCATCCAAAATCTTGCGGATGCCCTTGCCTTCGACGGGGGCGATGCCCTCGGCCTTTTCCATGACGACGTCGGCGTACATCATGATGAGGCGGCGGTAGGAGTCATAGACGAAGCGTTCGTTGCCGGTCTTCTTGATGAGGCCGGGGATGGTCTTGGAGCTGAGACCGATGTTGAGGACGGTGTCCATCATGCCGGGCATGGAGGTGCGGGCGCCGGAGCGGCAGGAGACCAGCAGCGGGTTTTCAGGATCGTCGTATTTACGGCCCATGATCTTCTCGACGTTCTCCATGGCTTTCCAAACGTCGGCCATGAGGGTGTCGGGAAGTTGGCAGTTGTTGGCATAGTATGCGGTGCAGCATTCGGTGGTGATGGTGAGGCCAGCGGGAACGGGGAGTCCCAGCAGACACATCTCCGCGAGGTTGGCACCCTTGCCACCCAGGAGATTCTTCATGTCGGCCTTGCCCTCAGCGGTCTTCCCGCCGAAGGTGTAAACGTACTTTACATTACTCATTTTCAATTATTTAATGTTAATAAATGGATGATTGTCTTTTTTGAAAAAAACGAGTGCAAATTTACATGAAAATCTTGAATATACATATTAAAAAATTAAAAAAAACACAAGCCAGTTTGTTGATAAAGTTGTATCTTTGCAGCCCAAATATGAAGAGATGAAAAAGATATTGATGATTGCCTTGGCCTGGATAGCCGTGATGAGCGTCCAAGCCCAGGATTTCGACCGTTATTTCGAGAACAAGACCCTGCGCATCAACTACTTGCACACAGGCGACGCCCAAAGCGAGAAGTTCACCCTGAAGGAGTACCACGCCGGCGGCGTATGGAGCGGCACCCGCGCCTTCCTCATGGAGCCCAACCGCTACGGCGACATTCTGATCGAGGTCTTCGACTCCATCTCCGGCGTCCCCGTCTTCTCGCGCAGTTACGACTGCCTCTTCAACGAATACCGCGCCACCGAGGAGGCCAAGACCATCACCCGCGACTTCCAGGAGTGCATCAACATCCCCTTCCCGAAGCAGACCATCAAATACACCATCACCTGCTTCAACCGGCTCGGTGTCGGCACCGTCCTCTTCGCCGGCTACTTCAACCCGAAGTCCACCCCCACCGTGCCGTTCAGCGATGACTACACGACCGTCACCCTGCACCAGGGCGGCGCCCCCGAGAAGTGCCTCGACATCCTCTTCGTGCCCGACGGCTACTCCAAAGCCGACGCCGAACTGCTCGACAAGGACCTCAAGGACTTCACCTCCTACGTGCTTGACTGCTCGCCCTACAAGGAGAACAAGAACCGCTTCAACATCCACGCCGTCAAGTGCTACTCGCAGGAGTCCGGCATCACCGACCCCAACAAGGGCATCCGCCGCAACACCGCCATCGGCTGCTCCTACAACACCATCAACACCGACCGTTACCTGATGTGCGAGAACGTGTGGCTGCTCTATGACGTCTCCGACGACACCCCGTTCGACGTCATCGTCATCCTCTGCAACTCCAAGAAATACGGCGGCGGCGGCATCTTCAACTTCTACGCCACCGTCTGCAACGGCGCTCCCGAGGCCAACTTCGTGGTCGTACACGAGATGGGACACCTCATCGGCGGATTGGCCGACGAATACGACGCCAACGGAAGCGGCGAGGACTACTTCCCCGCCGGCGTCGAACCCAAGGAGCCCAACGTCACCACATTGGTCGATTTCGGTTCCAAGTGGAAATTCATGATGGATCCCAAGACCCCCATCCCCACCCCGGAGACCCCGGAATACAATGGCAAACTTGGCGTTTACGAAGGCGCCGGCTACGTGGGCGAAGGCGTCTATCGCCCCTGGCTCGACTGCTCCATGAAGGACATCATCTACGACAACTTCTGCCCTGTCTGCACCAAGGTGCTGATCGAGATATTCGACTACTATTCCAATCGGGAAAGTAAATAGTGAATAGTGAATAGGGAGGGGTGAAAATCTATTCCTTCACCATCAATTCAGTATTGGCCACCCACAGCACGAAATAGGGCTGAGATGCGTCCACACGCTTCAGCAACACATAAAACGGACGGTCGAAAATCATCTTTTTCGGTTGCGGGCGCTCGGGGGCATCCTCGATTCCTAATACAAACTCCATGGCGGCCTCACTCTTTACGGCGGCACCATTTTCATCAAGGTGGAACGCCACCTGCTGCCATGCCTTCTCTATCGTCCAATTATCCTGGCCGACAGTGAATTGATTGCCCAGCAACGAACGGTAAACCGTGCTGATATCAAAGTCGAACTTGGGAATCAGCAGCTCATCATCTCCAACAGAAAATGTGTATTTCCATTTCGAATCCTCCATCTTCCGCTCTCTGTTTCCTTGCTCAACCAACCGGCTCACCTTCTGCTGCATTTCCGAAAAAGTGCTGAAAGCATGGTCGGGCATGTACAAAAGAATTTCGTGCTTTGCATCCTCCGGAATGAGTTTGACCAAAAAATGGCGGTCGTTCTGATAGTAAAGAATCTTGATCTGCTCCTGACACTCGCTACCCGAAGCTCCGGCCTTCCCGAAAGCCGGCACATTTTCCCCCTTGAATTTCAAGCGATTGTCGAAAGTATTGAATTGCACATCAAAAGGAAGGTCCTTCTCGAAACGGGAACGGACGACAACACTATTGCCATTGGCAATGCCCTCTGCCACATATTCGCTGGGCTTCAGGGTGTTTTGGTGGGAAGTTGACGCATTCAGCAGCTGCAGGTCACGGTACTGCGATGAAACCGCTATCGGCTCCTGAAAAATCTCCCGCGCCTTATCCCACGCATAGAGCATGGTGGCACAATACACGGCATTGGAGTCCTTCGAAATATGATGTTCCATCGTGGGCACCAACACTGTACCCCCAAACTCCGCTACATTGTCCTCATAGTGGAAAGTATCCACAAAAACAGGAGTTTTCTCTGTCTGACCTGAGGCAACGGATTGAGATTCGCCACTCGCACAACTTGCCAGCGCAATCGCTACCGAAGTCACCAAAGCAATCCCTATGAAACGATTTAAGCTTCTCATCCTTAAAATTTTCGGCAAAAATAATAAAAAAACAACAGACACCTGAAAATTGGGATAAAAAGTGTAAATTTGCAGGTTGAATTACTATGGAATATTATTAACTATAAAAAATATTTAACACTATGAGTATCACAAAGTTAGACCAAATCATTGAATTAGTAAAAACCAAACCCCAGAAACGTTTGATTGCGGCTTACGCCAACGACGCACACACGATTGAAGCCGTACACAATGCTGTGAAGATGGGCGTGGTGAAGGCCACCCTCGTCGGCGACGAAGCCACCATTCAACAGGTCTGCAAGGAAAACAATATCGACGTAAACGATTTCACCATCATCCAGGAGGCCGACGAGAACAAAGCGGCTGCCAAGGCATGTGAAATCATCAACAACGGCGAGGGCGACATCCTGATGAAGGGCTTGCTCTCCACCGACAAATACATGCGCGCCATCCTCAACAAGGAGCGCGGACTGATGCCCGGACCGAAAGCGGTGCTTTCGCACGTCACCGTGATT
>JAEEGG010002185.1_pt1 | contig 51132 bp, 34 predicted proteins | sample 9134161 | NCBI WGS metagenome assembly JAEEGG01 (sample SAMN16246543, study PRJNA631951) | gut metagenome | biome: gut microbiome; feature: rumen; material: CR-attached | host: Bos | place: Iran: Karaj | collected 2018-10
ATTGAAGGATTGCATTTTATGCGGTATCCCAATGTCTTGTAGTCCGATTCATCGAAGAACAGATAGTGCGGACAAGTTTCGGCGGTTATCTTTTTGTCGGCCAATGGTTTTGCTTCGAAAAAGTCGAGTTCTGCGGCAGTTGAAAGATGCGCCACATGCAGATGCGCGCCATATTTTGTGGCCAGAGCCACAGCACGTTCCGTCGATTTCAGGCACGCTTCGGCGGTTCTGATTTTCGGATGGCACGTTGCGTCAACTTCGTTGGCTGGCATAGCCTTGTATCGTTCAATGTTGGCTTTTATAATCTGCTCGTCTTCGCAGTGCGCCACAATAATGCAGGGCGATTCGGCAAAAACACGCTCAAGCATATCGATCTGGTTGACAAGCATATTGCCTGTCGATGAACCCATAAACAGTTTTATGCCGCACACTCTGCTGATGTCAGCCGCGGCAATCTCACCTATATTATTATTGGTAGCCCCAAGGTAGAACGCATAGTTGGCAGCCGATTTTGATGCTGCTAGAGCGGCGCGTTCTTCAAGCAATTGGTTGGTGGTGGTTTGCGGATTCACATTTGGCATATCCATAAACGATGTTACGCCCCCGGCCACCGCAGCCTTCGATTCCGATTCGAAATCAGCCTTGTGAGTCAGCCCCGGCTCACGAAAGTGAACGTGCTCGTCAATCACGCCAGGCATCACCAAGCAACCTTTTGCATCGATAATGGTTGTTTGGCTGTCGGTTTGTGGCATTTCTGTCGATACCGACTCAATCAAATCGTTGTTAATCAGAATATGGCCGCTGAATTTCCGGCCATCGTCAACAATCGTGGCATTCTTGATGAGCGTTTTCATCGCCTATGCGGCTTTGCGTTTGTAGCTGCGGAACAGGCTGCGCCATTTCATCCGGATAACGCCGAAAACAGCCTCGCTGAAGATTCCGCCGCTCATTTTCGATTGTCCTTCCTTCCTGTCGGTGAAGATGATAGGCACTTCAACCACGTTGAAACCGAACTTCCAGGCAGTGAATTTCATCTCGATTTGGAACGCGTAGCCCTTGAATTTTATTTTATCTAAATCGATGGTTTCCAGCACTTCGCGGCGGTAGCAGACAAATCCGGCGGTGGTGTCGCGCACCTTCATCCGGGTAACCAGCCGCACGTAAGCCGACGCGTAGTACGACATCAGCACACGGCCCATCGGCCAGTTCACAACGTTGATGCCCGAAATGTACCGCGACCCAATGGCCACATCGGCACCGTTCGCGCAGGCGTTGTAAAGGTTCAGAAGGTCGTCGGGATTGTGCGAGAAGTCGGCGTCCATTTCGAAAATGTACTCATATCCTTCGGCAATCGACCACTTGAAACCCTCAATGTAAGCCGTTCCTAGGCCAAGTTTGCCTTTCCGCTCTTTGATGAAAATGCGGTCGGGGAACTCTGTCATCAAGCGTTTCACAATGTCGGCAGTGCCGTCGGGGCTGTTGTCTTCAACCACAAGCACGCTGAATTCGCCGTCAAGCGACATCACTTTGCGCAAGATGGCCTCAATATTCTCTTTCTCGTTGTACGTCGGAATTATGACAATCTTGTCCTTCATATTTGTCTGTTTTTGTGGTCAGAACCACCGTTTTATTTCAATTTCTCTTTAATCGCCTTCGATTCAGCCTCATAGCCAGGTTTGTCGAGCAGGGCGAACATATTTTTCTTGTAAGCCTCAACGCCAGGTTGGTCGAACGGATTCACGTCGAGAATGTAGCCCGAAATGCCGCACGCCAACTCGTAGAAATAAATCAGTTGGCCAAGATTGAACTCATCAAGTTTCGGAATCGAGATGCGGATGTTTGGCACGCCGCCATCGACGTGGGCCAGAATGGTGCCCAGTTCGGCCATTTTGTTCACCTCGTCGATGTGCTTGCCCGACAAGAAGTTAAGTCCGTCAAGGTTTGCCGCGTCCGACGGAATTTGCAGGCTTGAGTTTGGCTTCTCAATCGAGATGACCGTCTCGAACAGGCAGCGCTGACCTTGCTGAATGTACTGTCCCATACTGTGCAAATCCGATGTGAAATCGACGCTTGCGGGGAAAATGCCCTTCTGTTCCTTGCCCTCGCTCTCGCCGTAGAGTTGCTTCCACCACTCGGCAAAAAAGTGCAGTTTCGGGTTGTAGTTGGCAGTCAGTTCAATGCCTTTACCCTTCTTATACAGCGCGTTACGCACAGCGGCATACACTGCCGACGGGTTTTGCTCAAAATCGATGTCGGCGCCTGTCGATTTTTCCATTTCGGCGGCACCGCCCACAAGTTGCTCAATGTCGAATCCAGCAATGGCAATCGGCAGCAGGCCCACAGGTGTGAGCACGCTGAAACGGCCGCCCACATTGTCGGGAATGACGTATGTCTTGTAGCCCTCTTGGTCGGCCAGAGTGCGCAGTGCGCCGCGTTTGGCGTCGGTGATGGCCACAATGCGGTCAACTGCTTCTTTCTTGCCGAATTGCGCCTCGCAGTCGGCTTTCAGAATGCGGAAGGCGATGGCGGGCTCGGTTGTGGTTCCCGACTTCGAGATGACCACTATGCCCCATTTGCGATTCTTCAGAACACCCTGAAGTTCAGTCAGATAATCTTCGCCGATATTTTGTCCCGCAAAAACAACCAGCGGATTGTTGTGCGGCTTGAGTTGCGCGAAACTGTCCGACAGTGCGTCGATGACGGCTTTTGCGCCCAAATACGAGCCACCAATGCCGATGACAACAACCACCTCACACAACTGTTTCATTTTCTGCGCGGTAGCCTTGATGTCGGCAATCTCGGCAGCCGAAATCGACGATGGCAGGTTAACCCAGCCTAGAAAATCGTTGCCTTTGCCAGTTTGTTTGTAAAGTGCGGTAATATTCTGTTTAACAGCATCTTTGTAGGCCAGAACGTCGGCTTTGCTGATGAAACCGAGCGTTTTTGAATAATCGACCTTTAAGTTCGACATTTTTTATGATAATTTTTCGGTTAAATTCTTGATTGTCACGCGTGGTGCGGCACCCTCGTAAAGAATCGAGTACAGGCTTTCCGAAATTGGCATATCCACGTTGTGCTTCTTGTTGATTTCGTGGATGCACTTCGATGCGTAGTAGCCCTCGGCCACCATATTCATCTCATTTTTAATGTATTCCACCGAGTAGCCTTTGCCAATCATCGTGCCAAAATAGCGGTTGCGGCTGAACTGCGAGTAAGCCGTCACCAGAAGGTCGCCAAGGTAGGCGCTGTCTTTGATGTCGCGGTTGATGGGGTACACCTTGTCGGTGAAACGCTTCATCTCGCGTATCGCATTGGAAATGAGCACGGCCAGGAAGTTGTCGCCGTAGCCTAGAGTGGTGCAGACGCCAGCCGCCAAAGCGTAAATGTTCTTCAGAACCGCGGCATATTCGGTACCCAGAATATCGTCGGAAATGACGGTGCGCACGTAGCGGTTGCGCATCATAGCGGCCACAGCCAGAGCCTTTTCCTCTTCGGTGAAGGCGATGGTGATGTACGACAGACGCTCGAGTGCAATCTCCTCGGCGTGGCACGGTCCGGTGATGATGCCGATGTTGTTGTACGGCACGTGGTGAACCTTGTGCAGATAGTCGCCAACCAGCAGATTATCTTCGGGAATGATGCCCTTGATGGCTGAAACCACCGTCTTTTCGGTGAGCGATTCGGTCAGGCCCGAAAGCGCCGATTTCAGGTAGGCCGACGGTGTAACGAACAGGATGGTGTCGCTGTTGCGGACCACTTCGTTCACGTCGGTTGTCAGGTTCAGATTTTTGGTGTCGAACTCTACCGAACTCAAATAGAGCGGGTTAGTGCCCACCTTTTTCATATGTTCCACCGCCTCGGGGTCGTGCATATACCAGTTCAGCGGCTGCGGTTTTTCCTCAATTATCTTTGCAATGGCGGTCGCCCAACTGCCACCACCAATTATTCCTACTCGTCCTAATTCAAACATTTCAAAATTGTTTATTTGGCAAATATAGATTTTAATTACGAATTATGAATTACGAATTGTGCGACTGCGCTGTCTATTGTATTGTCTATCGTAGAGACGTGGCGCGCCGCGTCTCTACTTTCGCGTGAGAATCTGTTCTGTTGTCCGTTGTCTGTAGTCTGTAGTCGGATTCATATCTAAACTCTCACCCCTTACCATTCCCATACGCATTCCAGCCTTGAGCCGATATGCGCGCGCTTCCTGCGTTGCGGCCGATGAGCGTGTAAACTTCAGGCTCGTCGGTGATTTGGCCGATTATCGATATTTCCTGCATCTTGCCCGCAATCTCAACCTGCTCGGCGGGAATGGTGAAGAGCAGTTCGTAGTCCTCGCCGCCGTTCATTGCCAGCATTGTGGCGTCCATATTCATTTCGGCGGCCACGGCTTCGGTCTGCGCGTCAACGGGCAGTTTGTTCTCGTAGATTTTCACGCCCGTGCCCGACTGTTTGCAGATGTGCAGCAGTTCCGACGACAGTCCGTCGCTCACGTCAATCATTGCCGTTGGTGTGAGTCCGTTTTTGCGAATGGCGGCAATCACGTCGCGGCGCGCTTCGGGTTTCAACTGACGCTCAATCACATAGTCGTATTTCGACAAGTCGGGTTGTGTGTTGGGGTCAATCATATACACGTCCTTCTCGCGGCGCAGAATCTGCAATCCGGCATAAGCCGCGCCCAAATCGCCCGACACGCAGACCAGATTGCCCGGTTTGGCGCCGTTGCGGCAGAAAGCCTTGCCCGGCTCAACCTGCCCGATTGCCGTAATGCTGATGACCATTCCCGTCATTGAGCTTGTGGTGTCGCCGCCTACAAGGTCGACATCGTAACGCTCACACGCGCGGCGGATGCCATCGTAGAGCTGCTCGAGCGCCTCAACCGAGAATTTCGATGACACGGCCAGCGACACAGTTATCTGCTTTGGTGTTGCGCCCATAGCGTAAACGTCTGACAAATTGACCATTACAGCCTTGTAACCCAAATGGGTGAGCGGTGTGTAAACAAGGTCGAAGTGGATGCCTTCGGTCAGAAGGTCGGATGTTACAACAAGGTCGTTGCCTTCCGATTTTATGATTGCGGCATCGTCGCCAATGCCTTTCACAGTTGCGCTGTTTTTAATGCCGAACGGCTTTGTGAGCCGCTCAATCAGCCCGAACTCGCCCAAATCGGACAGCGGGGTGGCTGTTTTCTTGTCTGTCATTTTTCGTACGATTTTAGCGCAAAGGTAAAAGAATTTTGGTGTGTGCGGAGTTCTTCGGTGTCAACCATCGCGTGCAAAGCGAGTTGCAACTACAGTTTTGGCAAACCACCTAAATCCTATCACTCAATCTTGATTCCAACCAGCACAACATCGTCGGTCTGTTCGGCAGGTGTTTCACGCGGACCATCCATACGCCAACTCTCAAATGCATTCTTGTAGATGTCAAATTGCTCAGTGAATGGTTTTTGATAGTTGTCGAGCAGCAACCCGTATAGTTTTTTGCGTCCGAACTTCTGTTCGTTAGAGTTGTTGAACTGGTCGGTGATGCCATCACTGTAAGCGAAGAAGCAGTCGCCTTTCTCAAGTTCGATAACGTGATTTGTGAAAGGTGTGTTCTTGTTGTACTTGCCAATAGGCATGTGGTCACACTCTATTTTGGTCAGACTATTGTTGCGAATCATGACGAGTGGCCGGTAGGCGCCAGAATATTGTAATAGGCGCCGTTCGGAATCGATGAGTATCAATGCCATGTCAATGCCGTCAAGCCCCCCCATTGCATCAATGTCCTGCCGCAAGGCGCTAATCACATTGGAGCGCAGTTGGTTGAGAATATCGCTTGCCTGCAGTTGCTCAGAATTCATGTCGATGTTGGCAACAATGTCGTTCAGCATCGATATGCCAAGCATGCTCATGAATGCGCCTGGGACGCCGTGCCCTGTGCAGTCAGCCACAACAAGAGCCTTATAGCGCCCGATTTTGACGGCCCAATAGAAATCGCCGCTCACAATGTTGCATGGGCGGAACATTACCAGGCAGTTGCCAAAAATCTGCTGCATCATGCTGCGCGTCGGAATCACAGCTTCCTGAATGTGTTTTGCATAAATGATACTGTCGGTGATGCTCTTGTTGGCTGTGTTCAGCATTTCATTCTGCGATTGCAACTCTTCTTTGGCCGCCACAAGTTGGTAGTTTTTCTCGTCAAGCATCTCGTTTTTCTTGTTCAGCATAAGGATGAGTTTTTTTCGTCTTATGCTCGATACTAGTATAATTATCGAGATGACCAGCAAACTTGATATTATTACAATCATCAGCAGTCTCTGCCTTTCGGCTTTTGCCTTATATTGTTGTTCGTGTTCATATTCTTCAAGAACACGCTGGCGCATTTTCTGCTCAAAATCTATCCTGGTTTTCGATGTGGCCACACGGGCAGCCACTTCGTCGTTGCTGTTTTCCATCAGCAGGTAGACCAGTTCTTTCAAGTATTCGTTGGCTTTGCGGTAGTCTCCTTTTGCCTCGTAATATTGCCGGTACGACAAGAGCAGTTCTTTTTTGATTTCGCGGCGTGGATTTTCGATGGCTATAAGTTCTTCTGCTCTTTTAAAATAGACTAGTGCCGAATCGAGATTACCCTTGCGCAGTTGGACACGTCCTTGTATTGTCACGGGGCCAGACATGTTTGCTCTTAGATTGTAGTCATGTATCAATTTGATAAGCAGGTTGCAGTGCAAATCGCAAGAGTCGAGTGCGGCTTCCAGTTCTTTGCCTTTTGCTTTCTCAGCCAATTCCATGTAAACCATTGCCTTGTAAACATGAAGTTGCTGCATTTCAATAATGTTGGGCAGCGGCAACGCCAAAACATAGGCTGTATCCAGATGGTATTTTGACAATTGCAGCCATTCTTCGGCAAGTGAGTCGCGACGGTGGCGTTTGTATTTGTTTACATATACCCTGGCGAGTCCGGTGTGGTCGGCTATCAAGCCGTAGATATTGTTAATCGATGAATCGATGGCCAGTGCCTGCGTAAAATAATTGGTGGCATTCTGATAGAATCGCACAAATATGTTCACATTTCCAAGATTTTGAAGCACTTGTGTGATATGAGAAGAATCGCCGATCTCTCTAAAAACGTCAAGACTTGTGTGGTAGTATTTCGATGCCTGATCGTACAATCCTTGTGCAGTTAGGATTGATGCCAGTTGCGTATTAAGTCTGGCTAAGTGGTATTTGTTTTCAAGTTTTTCCCACAGATAGATGGCTTCCATGTTATAGTCGCGCGCTTTATCGTAATCGCCTGCCCAATAGTAATAACGTGCCAAATAACTGTAACCTTGTGCAATATAATACTGATTATCAAGTTTAAGTGCCAAATCGAGTAGCAACTGGCAGTATTTGCCAGCCGAATCAACATCATAGTAATATCTGCTTATGAAATAGTATCTCGACAGTTTCGCGGTATCGTCAGGCATCGATTGAACGGCTATGCGGGTGCTGTCGAGTTGGCGTAACAGAACCCAATCAACTTCGTTTCCATTTTGTGCGCTAATTGTTCCTGTTCCCGTAACCAAACTGACAATCAGTACCAGTACCTTGAAAATGTTTCTTATTGATTTCATCCCGTTTCGTATTTACAATAATCGATACTATACGAATATTTGTGGATTTTGTTTGTTGTTGCAGATTAAATTTTTTGCTGTGGATGCAAAATATCGAATAACAGTTTTGCTTTGTGAACAGATTGTTCAATCTTTATTTCAGTTTAATAGGCGAGTTGTCTGTTTGGAACATACGGGGCCGTGCTGTAGACTTGCCGAAGTTCTTGTAAACACCGCGACCTTTACCTTGTAAAGGTTGTCAATGTGGTTAAACAGGTGGTTGAATTAAAAAAATGATATAAATTTGGCAGACAAAAATAAATTTGTGCAATAGAAACATCAGTTCCGAATGATTGCAGAAAGAGAGTTCGAAAATTTGTTCCGCGCCAACTTTGCCAATATGTGCAATTTTGCTTACACCATTGTCAAAGATCAGGATGCGGCGCGCGACATCACGCAGCAGGCGTTCGTGAACCTGTGGAACCGTAGGGAAGATATCGACTTGCAGACAAATATCCGCTCATATCTGAACCGTGCGATTGTTAATCTGGGACTGAATTACATCGACCGACATAAGCGAATCCAACTTGAAGAGGAGTACACGCAAAGTCAACTTGGCAGCATGGTGACGCCCGAAGGTTCCGATTTCTTCAGCGGCGAGGTTGAGACCGCTGTCCGCAGCGCAATCGAAAAATTGCAGGGAAAATGCCAGACGGTGTTTTCGTTGAGTCGGTTCGAGGGGTTGAGCAACAAGGAAATTGCCGAAACTTTAGACATTTCGATAAAAACTGTTGAGAAGTATATCACAAAGGCACTCAAGGAGTTACGTGATAGCCTAAAGCCTTATATGGAAATAATTGGAAATTTTTTGATTTTTGGGGTAGGGTTAAACCTTGTTTGTTTGTTCTTATAGCGAAAGGTAAGAATCATTATGGACGCGATTCAAGAAATATTGGCAAAAAAACTGACGGGCAGCCTGCTCACTGAAAGCGAGGAGCAGATGTTGACTGATTGGCTGCGCGAGCCTGCGAATGCCGACGAGTTCGCCGAGATGAGCCGCGTCTGGAATGCTGCTGGAAAAATCAGTTACAAGATGGATGTTGACATTGACGAGGAGTGGGACCAGTTCCGCAGCCGCGTCAGCCATCGCGTCATCCGTCACAATTTTGTTTGGGCGGTTTCTATAGCCGCTTCGATTGCCCTTTTGGTCGGTCTATTCATGCTCGCACCCGCAAAAAGCGACAACATCTTCAAATACGAATCGGCTGGCGTGGCCGAGATGGTTGTCCTGCCCGACAGTTCAACCGTATGGCTTAATAAGAACAGCAAGATAGCATACAAATACAACAGCCAGAAACACTCTCGTACCGTTGCGTTGAGCGGTGAGGCCATGTTTAATGTGCGCCACACTGGCGATGAGTTTGTGGTGAAAACACCGCAGAAGGTGTTTACAAAAGTGCTCGGCACATCGTTCAACCTTTCGGCCTATGCCGATGCAAAAACGGTTGAACTTGCTGTGGTTGAGGGTAAAGTGGCATTCGGCAGCCGCAAGAACAACACAATTGTTGTCAAAGGGCAGCAGGCTTCGTTCGACTGCAAAGAGAAAACACTTGCACAGCCCGACAGTCTTGATAACAATGCAATCGCTTGGCATACAGGTACATTCGATTACGACAACAAGCCGTTGGAACTGATTGCCAAGCAACTTGGTAGTTATCTCAACCGCAAGATTGTCTTGCCTAAAGATGCCCGCAACGTGCAGTATAGCGGCAAGTTCGACCATCCGACGGCCGAATCGGTTGCCGAAATCATCTCGACAGCCATGAACTGGAACTTCAAAATCACTGACACTGAAATCATTTTCAGCCAGAAGTGATTTGGCGCAGCGGGCAATCATCTTTTTTCCGACACAGTTTCCAAATTAAAATTGATTGGCTACTTTTGTGGCCGTTCTGCCCCTGTAGTTCAATGGATAGAACGGAAGTTTCCTAAACTTTAAATTTGGGTTCGATTCCCAGCGGGGGTACTGGTAAGCCAATCATTGTCAGGTGGTTGGCTTTTATTTTCTATTGGCAATGAGAATGAACGACAAACCACGGAAGCAGGAACCAAAGGGCTGCTCTTATCCCGTCAAGGCGGACCAGACGGTTGAAGAGTTCCTTGGGCGCATTATGCAGGGTAAGAGCCGAACCTCAATCCGACAACTGCTTCAGAAAGGCGCCATCACGGTTGACGGAGTCGTTCTGCGCCAACTCACCGACAAACTCAAGGCGGGTCAAACTCTTTTCATCGGCAAAAAGCCCGACCCAGTGTTTCCGATGCCTAAAGGTTTGAGAATCATTTGGGAAGATAAATGGCTGATTGTGGTGAAGAAGGAGACTGGGTTGCTCACCGTGGGCAACGAGAGCGAGCGCTACCAGACGGCGCAGAACTATCTCGACGCTTACATGCGATTCAAGGGCGAAGGCGAGTGCATCTTCATTGTCCACCGCATCGACCGCGACACATCGGGAATTCTGATTTTCGCGAAAAGCGAGGAAGTGCAGTTCCGTCTGCGCACAACGTGGAACGAGAGCGTGCAGAGCCGCCGCTACATTGCCATTGTTGAGGGGTGTCCCGATGAACCAGAAGGCACCATCGACACCTGGATTGACGAGAATAAATACACAATGGTGATGCACGTGACCAAGGAAGGTAAGGGCAAACGCGCCATCACTCACTATAAGGTACTGAAAACCAACGGACAATTCTCAATGCTTGCGCTCGAACTTGAGACTGGGCGCAAGAACCAAATCCGCATTCACATGAGCCACATCGGGCATCCCGTGGCTGGCGACGGCAAGTATGGCGCCGTCACCGACCCCTGCGGACGGCTCTGCCTGCATGCGCAGCAGATTGAGTTTACCCACCCGATGACCAAAGAGGTGATGGAATTCACATCGGAGATTCCGCACGAGTTCAAGGCTGTGTTTAAAAAATGAGAAATCTTGTGGTGTTTGCAGAGCGATTTCTTTATCTTTGTAAATATCAAACTAAAGCAGACATGAAACAGTTGATTTTTATTTGTCTTTTAGCCGTTTGCGGCTGTACGTCGGTGGCCCAGAATCACCAGACTTTTAAAGGCGTTCCCATCAATGGCACAATTGCCGATTTTGCTCAAAAACTTGAAACCAAGGGATTTACTTCTGCTGGGAACGATGACGATGGCAGCGTCGCGATGCAAGGCACCTTTGCAGGTTACAACAACTGCAATGTCTCGCTGCTTCAGATTCCTGGCACCGACCGTATCTATGGAGTGAAAGTCGTTATCACCATTGAAATGCCGCTGTCTTTCACCGATGAATATCAGAAGATGAAATCGATGCTTGAGGAGAAATACGGTGAACCGACAAGCATGACAAACACGTCTGCAATTGATGAGCCAGCGGCTCAAACCGATGCACAGATAACTGACAAAGACGCCACAGTATGGGCAGAGATATTCGAGGGCTTGATGCAATCGTTGAAAATCAAGACGGACGAAATTCTGAAGTACGAAGCGCCGAGTGGTAATATCGATTTGGTTGGCTACAATATTGCAGTGAGTGGCGTTATGGTGCTGACTTACACCGATAAAGAAAACCTTAAAAGTTATCGTAAAAGCATTATCGACGACCTTTAAGGTTTCCCAACAAGTTGTTTTTGCTGATGTTTATCCGAAGGCTCCGTAAAGAGTAAGCGTCTCGACAGAATTGACGTACTCAACGCTCATGCTTAACTCTGTTGTGTATTTAATGCCGTTGTCGAGTTTGATTTCAACGATGGCGGTGTAATTGTCCGTCTCTGCTGAAACGCTCAACAGTTTAATCTCCACAATGCTATCCAGGTCTGGCGAAATGGGGTGAGTATTACCTCGTGCGTCAGTGTACTGTCCCCACAGATATTCGCTGATAAACTGGTTGGTACGGTCTTCAAGGAAGTCGCCGAGTTGAAGCGATACGTATTCGGGAGCGAAGTAGGTGACGGCTTTCTGATAATCTTTGGCGAGAATTGCATCAATGAAATTCGTAACCAAAGTCTCGACATCCTTATCGCTGAATTGTCGTTTGCCGTTGATTGTCACAATTTTTTCTTGGCTTTGTTTTTTGTTGGTAGTGCTCTGTCCGTTACAACCCACAAGAGCGAGTGCCAATATTAGAATCCAACTATTTTTCATCGTATTAACCGTTGATTATTAATTGATTGTGATATTTGAAAAAAGACTGTCCAAAAAGACGATAATTGAACTTTTTGGACAGCCTCATTAAATGTATGTTGCTGATTATTATCTTACAACCTGTGTGAATTCAGGTTTCTCGCCAACTTTTGCCAAAACGTAAATCTGCGATTTGGCACCGCCTTGACCTTCAACGGTGAACAGATATTCGGTGCCGCCTTTTATCGGACGCGAACCAACTGTTACAGGGTTGCCAAGCGGCATCTGGTAACTGCTGCAAGCCTTTTGGAAAATCTCTTTCTCGTTGTCGGTAACAGCCTTCTGTTCAGAGAAATCGGGCAATTTTACAAGTTCTCCCTCTTTCAGACCAAGTTGAATCAGAAATTGCTCAACTTCGGCAGGAGCGTTGGCAACGCGTGCCTGACGGATGCCGTAACCATCCTGAATTTTTGCATTTTTAGCGTTTTTCTGCAGTTCGGCTACGCTGGTGTTAAGACCGCCGCTGCCGAATGTGCAGAACGGAACAAGTTTTTTGCCGCCGAAGTCAGTGTTTTTTAGGAATGTAGCCACAGGAATGGCGTAAGTGCCGCCCCAAATTGGGTAGCCAAGGAAGATTACGTCGTAGTCGCTGATATTTTTTGCGAGCGGCTTAATTTCAGGCAGAGTGCCTTCCTTCTGCTCTTTTTGCCAACGTTGAATGGTCTGGCCGAAGTCGCCAGAGTATGGTTCAACGCACTCAATTTCAGCGATATCGCAGTTGAGTTGCTTCTGAATTTCTTGTGCCACGGTGCGTGTGGTGTTGCTCTGCGAATAGAAGATTACCAGCGCTTTAGTTTGTTTTGCTGGTTCAGCCGTTTTGGGGGCCGATGAGTAGGCAACAGTTGCTCCCAGCAACGCTGCGATTAGAGTCATAAGTTTGATTTTCATCTTTTTAAAGTATTAAGTTAAAGGTTTATATTATAAGTTATTAGTTACAAGAATATCCGTTGATATTTTCGCAAATATAAAACAGAATTAAGAAAGTGATTTACAAATGAGTATTTAATCGCGAAAAAGCAAGTATTACTTAACCAGAAATAAATAAAGAGCACGAGAGATGCGCTCGCGTGCTCTTTATAAAGTACCTGTCTTTCAAATGCACAAGGCAACTTCTAGATTGTCGGGATATCCATCAATCCTCCAACCACCCAAATACCTTCACCTCGTTGATTTTTGCGCCTTTCGGCGAGCCGAAATTCACTTTTACAAATCTCATTGTTAGGTCGTTGTGCTCGATAATGATTTTTTGCGGCGCGCGGCCGTAGTGCGCAAGTTGAATGTAATAGCCGCCATCGTTCGAAATCAAGACCGTAACATCTTTTATATCAGCACCTAGCGCGGCTTCAAATTTCTTGAGAGTGATTCCGCGTTCGGTGTCGAGAACAAGACGCGGGGCTTTGTCGGTGGCAAGCGGCGACCAATATGTCGATTCGTCGCCATCGGCGGCAAGAGCCGATGCGTGTTTCGCGTCATTGGTGCTTGCAAATGTCGGATTGTTGGTGCCGAGAATCTGCAAGTCGCTGTCACTCTTTGCTTTCTGTGTCGAAATGTAAGGGCGGTCGGCCGTTTCGGGCGTCACGCCTTCAACATACGGCTCACCACCGACAAAATTCAGTTCGATAGCGGCCGTCGTAAGTCCTTCAGAAACAGCCTCTACAACGGTTTTGCCAGCATAATACGAGCGCATTTCAATCGCACATTCGCCATCGATAATGGCAATCTCGCTGTTGCGGCTGAACTTAATCGATTTGCCAGTCGGGAACTCGCCAGGTCCCGAAACAATCCGCAATTCCACATCGGGCGCGTTCGAAATTTGGCAGCCATCGGCATTCAAAACCTTGACATTAAGTCTGATATCATCAGTTCCGTCGGTTTTGATTCCGTCAGTTTTTGTCGATTCGATTTTCAGTGCAGCGGCAATGCCTTCTTCGGGCCACTGCGGCGGCTCAATGCCGCGGAAATAGTTGCGGTACCAGTACCACGAGCGTTTCGGAATGCGGAAATAGTCGATGCAGCCCATTTTGCCCATCGTCTTGCCGAAAATACTGCCGTGGTCGAAGCCGCACCACAGGCAGTGCCCACCTCGCCACTCAAGGCCTTTGTAGCCGTCGTTCACAAGCAAATCGGCCCAGCCAGCGTCGTAAACGCCAGGGCGAGTGGAAGTTGTGCTACTGTATTCCGAAACCAGCGACGGCACGCCAGGGCGGATAAACGCAGGAATTGTTGCGCCATCGCCGTTGTAGCCCACAGCGTCGCCAATCAGGTCGAAGCGGTCGTTGCCCAGCGGACGTTGCGCACCGCCAATGGCCGCATAGCGCGTCGGGTCGAGTTCGTGGCTGCGGTCAACCATCTTTTTCAGAAGTTTCTTGGTGCTTTCAATTGTCTGTCGTTGAGTGAAAAACACCTCGTTGCACATCGACCACGCAAACACCGACGGTTGGTTGCGGTTAATGATAATCATCTCTGAAAGTTGCTGCAGAACGCTGCGCTCAAAGGCCGCCGTGTCGGCATCGTTCACAGGATAGGCACTTGAGTACCAGTAGCCATCTTGCTGATTTCCACCAGTTCCCCAGAACGGCGCTTCCGACCAGAACAGAATTCCCTGCCGAGAGCATTCGTCGGCAAAAGCGGGCGAGTGCGGATAGTGCGACCCGCGAATCATATTGAAACCAGCCTCTTTAATCATTCGCACATCGCGACGAACGGCCTCTTCGGTAATGGCGTCGCCCCAGCCAGCGTGGTCTTGGTGCACGTTAGCACCCTGTAAATAAAGGTGTTGGCCGTTCAGGAAAAAGCCCTTGTCGGCGGTCCACTCAATCCAGCGGAATCCCAAAACCGACGATTGCGAGTCAATCACCTCGCCGTCATCAACAATCTGACATTCAGCCGTATAAAGCGTTGGTGTGTCAACCGACCAAAGCATTGGGTTGACAATTTCCGCTGTCGCAATATTGGCGGTTAAGCGCTCGCCAGCCTTCATTTTCAGTTCTTTATCGCTTTGCGCGACGATTGCGCCCTTGCTGTCCTTGACAATCAGTTTCAAAGTGGCCGTTTTATCGGCATTTGCCTGATTTTCAATGGTTACATCAGCATTGAACGCAGCCTGTTTGCCATCCGATTCCTTCAGACCAGGCGTTGTCAGTTGCAGACCGCACCACGCAATGTGCGTAGGTTTTTTCTTCATCAGCCTGACGGTGCGGTAAATGCCACCGTTGAATTGGTGCTCGCCAGCACGCGGTGCCACATCGGCCTTCCATAAGTTGTTGACTCTTATCGCAATAACATTGTCGCCACGTTTCGCATTTTTGCTGATATCAACTGAAAAACCAGTGTAACCGCCTACGTGCGAGCCTGTTAACTTGCCATTGACATACACTTCGGCATCTTGAAAAACACCGTCGAACTCAAGAAAAATGTTGTTTTTCAAGTCGTTGGCATCAAGATTGATATGCTTGCGATACCAGCCGTAGCCCACATAAAAATCGCGTGCCATAAAATATGGCATTCCGAACGAGTGCGGCAGCCCGATTTTCTGCCAGTCGGAATCGTTAAAGTTCGGTTTTTCAGCACCTTGAATATCGCCGAACGTAAAAGTCCAGCCGTTGTTCAGTGTCCCTACAGGTGTGGTAGGTTTGTCTGTACACGACACAAACATCAGTGCCACAAACAGTTGTAGTAGAATTGCCCGTTTCATTGTTTAGAGTTGTTTAGTAGTTATTTAAGTATTTCCCAATTTTCTTTCCGCAGAATTGCATCGCAATGCGGCATAAAGGTATAAAAGTATTTTATACTTTTAAAAATATTGGGGAAATTTTGGTGGGGTGTTTTTGGCAAAAACAATGTATTCGACAAATGTTTGCCGCGAAAACTGCTGAAACGAGAAATTATTTTCGCGTTTGAGCACTTTATAAGTACGAAAACTGCTGAAACGAGATTTTTAAATGGCGTTTCAGCAGATTATAGGGTGGCGGGTTGTGATTATGAATTGATTAGAAACACGTAAGGCTGTCATTGCTGACAGCCTTGCGTTCTATTCAAAAATCCGTGTGGTCAACAAAATCACCATTTTCAAAAGCATATTCATAGCAAAAATTCCGATGATTCTTTGGAACTCGAATTATGTTGTTGATTACGGTTGCACGTATGTCCCCATAAACATAGGGACACTCAAAACGCCACATTTTCCTGTCATACACCCTATATACAATTATACCAAAACCATAAACAATATTTTGGTCAGGACAACGCATCGCAATTACAAGTTCGTCTATACCATCGCTGTCAAAATCGTGTTGACCAATGACATACTCATTTTTCCCTGACTCAAAAGATATATGTTCATCTTCATATTCCGAGTCCATAGGTTCCCATCCTACTTCATTAAACAAAACACCTGTAAACTCACGATGTCCGCTTTCGTCAATTATTACACAATCCAGATACGACTGATTATAAAATAGAGAAACTTCCAACCTGCGGCCATCCTCGTATATATAATCACCGCCATTAAGATTGTAAAGTTTCCATCTGTTCAACCCTGAGACAAAACACGTTTTGTTGCTTTTTACTGTTTGTCCTTTTGTGTCCTTGCTACTATTTACTTTCTTTTTCGCCAAGTTCGCATCTGTAACATCATCGCTCTCCTCAACAATCAGCCAATTCCCTTTTATCTTTTTGACAACCAAATATGAAGGGTATGTTTTCCTTGCCTCCTTTGCCGATGTTTGCACTAATTTGTCAAAATGCACTTTTACACTGCCATCAGTATTATTTGTCACTTCGAATTTTGAAATCATTTGCAAGAAATTAGGCGTTTTTGCGAACAAGTCACGCTTGGACTTGACAATCATTTCAGGTGTGTATGTCTGCTGATAATATTTTACTTGCGAAGCGTATATGCTGGCGAAATCCTCGGCTTTCTTTGAATTATGAATCTCATCCCACTTCTTTGCCAAATCAATGGCTATCTCTGTGGTTGTTTTTGTTTTGCCATTTGATGTTTTCGTGGTTTGTGTCTGACTAACAGCACTATTACGTTCACTCGTCCGCGTAACCATTAAAACGACAAATACGATAAGCATTACTGCGGCTATAGAGCACATCACAATAGCCAATACGCTTATTCCGCTTTTTCGTTCGGTACTGCTATTGCTCTCCGACTTACAATCTTGAATTGAAGCATCTTCTGATGCGAATTTTTCACTCCAAACAGATTGTTCATCGTGTATGGGGACTGATTCTAACGGTGGCTCCGCTTCTTTGTCAGTTTCTATTTTTTGCGACGTATTTACAGGATGCCCAAATATAGGTTTTCCGCATTGTGGACAAAATTTGTCATTGGCACTTATTTTTGTGCCACAGTATATACAGAAATTCATTTAAAATGCCGTTTTATATATTTAACCAACTAATTATAAGAACAATGCAGCAATACCGCCAATGATAAACAAAAGGATTATTATATCAATAAAGGAAATAATCAGTCCCGCAAAAGCCATTCCCCGTGGTGCCTTGAACAAACCTAAAAACGATAATACAGTTCCTAAAATCCATAAAATCCATCCTATGCCTGGCACCCAACCAAAAAACAAACCAAGCAACGCACAAATAAAACCTGACTTACCTAATCCATTTGATTGCTGCTGAACTATGACTGTTGTGGGTTGTTGCTGAAAAACAGGTTGCTGTGCAACAACTTGTGGTCGCTTATCTTGCGGTTCTGTCCGTACCTTATTAAGGGAAATACCACAATTGCCGCAAAAGTTCGCTTCATCTGGCATTTGTGCCCCACAATTATCACATTGTTTCATACTGCTTTAATTCGTATTTAATTGTTTCTTATACCCAAAAATAATAAACAGCATTAAAAATCCCACATTAAACTATTCATAATATCATTATATGAATCATCAATATCTTCATAATCGCTATGGTCACGAATTTCAACAACAGTGTTGTTTTTGAATTTAATGTATTTGTACTTCACTTTATTTCGCATATGTCGTTTAATGTCTCCCTCAAAAGCGCCTCCAAATGCCTGCAATAGAGCAATGGCAAGGACTTCTTCACCACTACTTGAATTGCTAATCATACCATTAGTTGCATCATTAAATGCTGGCAATAATTTGTTCGGGTCATACTCCCAAACCTCAATGGTGTTGCCTTTATAGTCGTGACTTACCGAAGTTCTATAAACCGATTGGTCTGCAATCTCCTTCACCATCTGTTTTGTCATTCCTATTTCCAAAATGCCGTTAGCGAGTTTTGTCCCTTTGGCTTGCCCATATTTTGCTATCAGCCGTTTCCTTTTTTGCTCTTTTTCAAAAGTTTCCCTTATGTAATTCAGTCTTTCATTCAGTTTCTTATCTTCATCAATATAATCAGGTCTCGCATTTTGGGCGTATTCATACCACCGTTTGGCATCTTCGTATTTCTGTGATTGAAATGCGTTATCTCCGTTTTTTACATACGAATAATATACGTTCTCCTTTTGTTTTTCTTCGGCAAGTTTTCTCTTTGCCGTAGGGGTGTTTTCTTTTTCAATTATCCATAATTGCGTAAGTGTCAATTGGTATTTGTCCAACCAGTTGCCATTTGCTGTGCTTCTGTCGGCAAACGTGGTTGTTCCTTCAATGAAAGCACCTCCTGTAGTCTTTCCTGACACATCGCCCTTAAACACATCACCATTTACATATCGGTACACACCTATTTGCGGCTTCACCTTTCCATTGCTTACTTCAAAAGTTCCATTGAAACTATTTCCGTTTGTATATTGAATTTCAATATTTTGGGATTTTTTTAGATATTCATCGATATTCCACCACTCAATTTTTGAAAAATCGTCCGAACTCAAAGACAGCGTTTCGTCCTTTACACCCGAATCACTGCAAATCAGTTTGATATTATAATTGGCACCTGCCTTTTCTATGGTTACTTCTTTGTAGGGGCCTGTTTTGTATGTCCGTTTACCAACTTTCTGAATATAATCCACATATATTCCATTCTTCTCTGGCTCCACTTGTCCCACAAACGAATATTCCGTAGTCGTTATTTTTGCCCTTGCGGCGCTTAACAGCAATTTGTCAATATCGCTGTACGACTTCATAACAAGGTCTTTGTTCAATGGAATTTCGATTTTTGATTTGCTATGATTGGCATCATCTAAAGTGAGCAAATACGTCATTCCTGATTGGATTGTTGGTGCTATTGATTCACTTTTGGCAATAGTGACAGGCGTTTTGTAGTAATGCGGGACATAGTAATTTATATCAAGCACATTTACAGACAAATCTGTGGCTTTTTTGGGTATCAGTGTAAAAGTATAACTTTTTTCTTCATTTGCAACTCTAAACGTACCCTTTATTCTACCATATTTGTTAGTCCAAACGCCATAAACTTCCAACGATTGATTAGTTGCTTCCGTTACTGTTCCATCTAAAATTATTTCTTTATTTGAAATGCAGGATATTGTAATTGGCTGATTGGTAGCAACCATCTTTTTGCGGGTATAACAATTCACGATATAATCATTTTTCGGATACTCAATATATTTTTCTCTGCTTCCCCGCTCTCTTTGTGGCTTGTTCACATTAAAATTGTTGTCTCCTTCATTCAAGTTCTTCACGTATATTTGACCACTTGTAAGTTCCTGGTCGGGTACAATATATTCCTTACCTTTCATTGAAGCCTTTATGCGCCCGACAAGTTCATAATTCCGCATTGCGTATTCGAATGGGATTTTGGATTTGGTTTTGAATGTGCCGCCATTGGCAAACGAACATATTTCGTAATTGCCTTGCACTGCCTCACCTTGCACGGTCTTGCTTGCAAATGCAGTTTCGCCATCCTTGTATTTTAAAACTGGCGTCAACTCAATCTGTGCAAATTTGTAGAAATATTTTGGTGGAAATGTTACTGTTATCTCCACTTCCAAACTGTCATTACGCAATTCAAGTTTTTCGGGATTTACACTCCATTGAACATTTTTGGCTTTATCCGCCATTTTGCTCAAACCTCCGCAACTTGTCACAATCGCAAAACAAACGATTCCTGTAAATATGACTGTGCTGTCTTTTAAACGCCTCATAACTTATTAAATTTTAATTTGTTAAAAAATAAATGAAACTCACAAGTATGCGTTTTGGTTGGATTGGGTTTGCGCTATATAAAATGTGAGCGCGAACTTTCATCGTTCTATCTGGTCACTAAAGGATAAAACTGGACTACCTCATACTTCCAAATATACCGAAAAAGCCCGCGCTTAACGCGAGCATTTTGGCTTTTTCTTTGGAAGTATTTTTCGCCTCTAAAAAAGTGTCCAGTTTTTTTAGTGACCAAATAATAAAGCAAAACGCTATAAATCAATATGTCTTTAAAATGCGCATCACAATATGCGCTTGTTCATCATAAGCAAATCGTTTTTAACATTAAACATTTGTTCAAAGATAAATATGTTCTGTGTGAAATAAAAATGTTTTTTGAATATGCCGCGCAAAAGCCCCGCTTTCCGCTATCTTACAGCATTAAGCACCGTTTCGGGCAGCGTCCCCAAAAGGGTTATGGCAGAGAGTTTGCGGCCAATGTCTTTGAGCGAGTGGCCGCAGTGGTAAAGGTTGTTATCGACAATGAGCCAGCGGTCGTGCGACGGGGTGCTCCAAATGTGAGTGTTAATCGGCTCTACGCCTGTTGTACTATTGTGGATATTGCGCAGTGCGGCAAGGTCTTTGCCAGAATAAATGTCGGCGGTAACGCCTGCGCTGCGTACATCAAGCATTTCAAACGTAGCGGCATCAACGTATGCGTCAATGATAATAACCCGCTGCGTGGCGGTTTTTATGAGTTTTTCAAGCAACACCCGCGCCTCAAAAAACTGTCCGTCGAAAAACACTTGTTCAACGGGCAAGGCGTTGGTGCGCACAAAGAAGTCGATTTTTTGTTGGTGGTCGGCAAGTATTTTCCGCTGTGTTTCGATTTGGTTTTCAATGTTGGCAAGTCGGCTATTCAAAGCGTATCCTCTTAAAAGATAGTCTTTTAAAATGCTTGTTGCCCATATTCTGAATTGTGTGCCTCTTTGGCTTTTGACACGATAACCTACAGAAATAATAACATCGAGATTGTAATATTGGGTTCGGTATTTTTTCCCGTCTGCGGCAGTTGTCAAGTAATCCTTGACAACTGAATTTTTATCTAATTCCCTCTCTTTAAATATGTTATTAATATGAAGGCTGACATTTTGTTTGGTAGTCTCAAAAAGTACGGTCATTTGCTGTTGCGTGAGCCACACAGTTTCCTCGCTTAACCGCACTTCTAGTTTTACGGCTTCGTCAGGTTGGTAAAGTATGATTTCGTTTCTATCGGTCATAAAATCTTGTCCGTCAATGATATTTTGCGCAAAGCAACACAAATGTATAAAAGTCAATTTGAAAAAAGAAAATGTTTTTGAATATGCGTTAGAAAGCGCCGTATTGCCGCTATCTTACAGCATTGAGCACCGTTTCGGGCTGTGTTCCCATAAGTGTGATTGCAGAGAGTTTACGGCCAATGTCTTTGAGCGAGTGCCCGCAGTGGTAAAGGTTGTTATCGACAATGAGCCAGCGGTCGTGCGACGGGGTGCTCCAAATGTGAGTGTTAATCGGCTTAACGCCTGCTGTACTATTGTGGATATTGCGCAGTGCGGCAAGGTCTTTGCCTGAATAAATATCCGCGGTAACGCCTGCGCTGCGCACATCGAGCATTTCAAACGTGGCGGCATCAACGTATGCGTCAATGATAATAACCCGCTGCGTGGCGGTTTTTATGAGTTTTTCGAGCAACACCCGCGCTTCAAAAAACTGTCCGTCGAAAAACACTTGTTCAATGGGCAGGGCGTTGGTGCGCACAAAGAAGTCGATTTTGTTTTCGGCATCAGTCATTCGCTGTTCAAGCCTTTCAAAACGCTGATTAACAGCATATCCTTTAAGCAAATAATCTTTCAGAACACGGTTTGCCCATTGGCGAAACAAAATTCCTTTTTGCGACTTTACTCTGTATCCGACAGACAAAATCATATCGAGATTATAATACTCAACTTTGTATGTTTTGCCATCGTTGGCAGTTGTCGCAAATTTTGCGACAACTTGAAAAGTCGACAATTCTTCTGCAAGAGCATTGGCAATGTGCTTTCCTATGGTTTTTACATCACGTCCAAATAATGTGGCCATTTGATTTCTATTAAGCCACACAGTTTCCTCGCTTAACCGCACTTCGAGTTTTACGGCTTCGTCAGGTTGGTAAAGTATGATTTCGTTTCTATCGGTCATAAAATCTTGCCCGTCAATGATATTTAGCGCAGAGCAACACAAATGTATAAAAAAAACGAACCCGTGAGAGCCACTCACGAGTTCGTTTCAATCAATTACGGTTTCAATTTACTTCGTAATCACCACACCGCCGTTGCACGGAATGGTGATTGCCATTTGCTGTTTCTTGTTTATTTTCAAATCTTTAACACTGCCGTTTAAATTGGCGTCGTCGCTGTAGAGTTTGACTGTCTGATTGGCATCAAACATCGGCAGGTTCAAGTTGAGTTTCAGCGGCTCTTTCTGTGCGTTGATACCCACCACGAACCATTTGTCAGCGTGGCGGCGCGCCAGAACAGCGTACTTGCCAGGATATCCGTCAATAAACTTCACCTCGTCCCAAGTTGTCGGCACTTGTTTCATAAAATCGATAGCCCACGCAGGCGCGTCAGTAAGGTTGTTCGGTGCCATAGCAAAGTGGTTTACAGCCGTTTGGAACATAACCGAAATGGCCAGAGCAAACACGTCGGAAGTGCGGCGGGTGTTGCCGTGGGTGTTGTCGTAGGCGTAGTGCTTGTTGAGCGTGCTGCCGCCCCAGTCCATACTGCCAACGGTATTGCGAATGAACGGGTGCAGAGTGGCGCAGAAGGCCTCGTTGTCGCACTCGTTTTGGCCAAAGGCAAGATTCTCGCTTGCGCGGACGGCCTCACAAGCCGCAAAGTTCGGGTACATCCGTTCCCAACCGCGCGGAAGCGTGCAGCCGTGGAAGATTACAAGCAAACCAAAGTCGTTGGCGTCGGTCAGAATATCCTCGTAGAGTTGCATCATCTGCTGCTTGTCGCTGCCAAAGAAATCCACCTTAATTCCGCGAATACCAATGCTTTGCATCCATTTCATTTCGGCGCGGCGTGCGATGATGTTGTCCATCTTTCCGCGTGGCGACTGCGGTGCGTCGTTCCAATAGCCGTTCGAGTTGTACCACAGGAAGATACCTACGTTTTTCTGCTTTCCATAGTCGGCCAGTTCCTTGATTTTGTCGCGTCCGATTTGAGTGTCCCAAAGCGCGTCAATCAGCACAGTCTCAAATTTCATTTCAGCCGAAAAATCGATGTATTTCTTTTGCACATCGTAGTTGGTGTTGCCGTCCATACCGATAATCCACGACCACGAGCCGCGTCCGTACTTGTATTCCTGCGATGCCTCGTAGAGAGGTTTCACGTAGTCGAAGGCCACTGTTGTTTCAACAATCGGCGCCAAAGTTTTTCCTAAAGTGATTGTGCGCCAAGGTGTTGACGATGGAAGCGACATTCCAGGTGTCGATGAGCCCAAACCGTTCATCTCGCCCTCTTGCGGCAGACCGATAGTGTAGAGTCCACCGTTGCCGCCCATCAGTCGGCCACCAAAGTAGCGGCCGTTCACGCCAGTTTCCGAAATCAGAATCCAGCCTTTGTCGGCATTCTTGAACAAGCAAGGGAAGGTGTAGCCTTGTCCCCAACCGTTCTTTCCAAGTGCATCGTCCGCAGTGTAATGCGTCTCGTACGAAGGTGTTGTACGCGCGAAACCGCCCATCGGGGTGGCCTGCGGGCAAAGGAACGTGGTGGTGCCTTCAGGCAAGCGGAATCCCGAAGCCTCTTCTTTGACCACGCAGCAGAACGTAGGACGTTGACTCATAAGATTATAACGGAACACAACATCGCGGTTCGATACATAGAACTCAACGCTGTAGATGTTTTTGCCGTCCTTGCCGAAGGTGAAAATGCCGCCGTTGGCCTCAACGTCAATCTTGCTCTGCTTCGAGTTGCGCAGCGTGTAACTGTCGGTGTATTTCAGGTCTTCCTTGCTGTCAGTCAGCGACATACCGTTGGTGTAGTCGCCCAAATCGAGCACCAAACCCAGCGGCGACTGCTCAAGAAACGCCTCGCCGTTCAGTTTCACCGAGTACGACGGCTTGCCATCAGCATCCGACACGGTTACAACTATCTGTCCATCAGGACTTTTAATCTCTTTCTCTGTCGATTGCGCACCAAAGAATCCGCACGCCAAAACCAGACCTAATAAAACCTTTTTCATTTGCATAGTGTTGATTACGTGTTGTTTATAAATTGTATTAATAGGTTCCCCTCATCGAATTGTTAACACAAATGTAATCAAAATTTTTATAAAAAGTAAAAAATACTTTTATTATTTTTTGAGAAGAGAAATCAGGCGGATATTGTTTATTGATGGTAAAAATGTATTTTTGTTGGCAAAATGGTGGCTGTATAGCCACCTTTTAATAAACTTTTTTTGAATTATGAGATACTTGACATTAGAAAAAGCCATCGGTGAATGGCAGAAAATCCAACCGCTTTCGGAAAGTGACAAAGCGCGTTTGAGCCGCAGGTTCACCATCGATTTCAACTACAATTCGAACCATATCGAAGGCAACACGCTGACTTACGGACAGACCGAGATTCTTCTGCTTTTCGGAAAAATCATCGGTGAAGCCGATGTGAAAGATGTTCAGGATATGGCAGCAAGCAATGTTACGCTCAAAATGATGAAAGAAGAAGCACTTGTGCGGGAAACACCTTTAACTCAAAATTTTATCCGCACGCTTCACAAAACGTTGCTGCGCGAAGATTATACCGTTTACCGTAATCTGCCAGGCGGTGTGCAGACAAGTTACACCATTCACGCGGGGCAGTACAAAACGCGCCCAAACAGCGTCATCACCCGCTATGGCGACCGTTTTGAGTACGCATCACCCGAAGAAACGCCTGCGCTGATGACCGACCTTGTTGATTGGTACAATCAGGCCGAAACCGAAGGCCGCTTGTCGCCTGTTGAAATTGCTGCGTTGTTCCACTACCGCTATATCCGCATCCACCCGTTTGAAGACGGCAACGGACGTATTGCACGGCTGTTGGTCAATTATATACTGACAAAGCACGATTACCCGATGATAGTTGTGCGCAGCCGACTGAAAAGCGAGTATCTTGAAGCCTTGCACGCAGCCGATATGCTTGTTGGTTCGGCTCCACATTTGGGTGCAAACGCATCGCTTCAAGACATAAGGCCTTTTTTGCAGTATTTCAAGAATTTAGTAGCACGTGAAGTTTACAATGATGTTTGTTTCTTGACCGAACACGACGAAAATCTTTGGTGGTACGATGGTGAACGTATCGCTTTCCGTTCACCGAATTATGGCAAACTTCTAATGCTAATGATGACCGAACCATCGTTGACTCTGACAGATATGCAGAACCATTTGGAAATCAATATGTCGGCAATTAAGAAATTAGTCGGGCAACTGATTGACAAACACTACATTGAACGCGGCACAACAGAAGGTTCGTGGCGAGTTTTCATCACGCCGTCGGTGTAAGGTTTAACTTCTTCAATAAATAAAAAAGGCCTGACACCGAAGCATCAAGCCTTTAAAAATCAGCGGTTTTTATCTTATTTGAAGAACAGTTGCAGCGTCTCGGCCAGATAGTCGCGGGCATTCATCCAGGTGTGGCCGCCTTCGGTCTCTTTGTACTGATACTTAATGCCTTTGGCGTCGAAATAGTCGCGGTGAGTCTTCACGTTCTGATAAAGGAAATCGTCCTTGCCAACGCCGTACCAGAGCACCTTGAAGTTCTTCTGCATTGCTTCGGGCGTCATCAGGTTGGCGAAGCATTTGTCCATTGCTTCGGGAATCAGATAGGCGCTGTACGAAGCCATATTGGCAAACTTGTCGGGGTTGCTGAAGGCGGTGAACTGCGACTGTCCGCCACCGCGCGAGAAGCCAGCAATGGCGCGGTTTTCGCGGTCGTTAAGGGTGCGGAAGTTCTGCTCAACAAACGGCATAATCTCGCCAGTCATCACGCGGGCAAACTGCTCGTACATCGCCACGGCTTCCATTGTGGCGGGATTGGGCGTGCCGTGCAGCATATTGCCGTAGGGCAGCACAACAATCATCGGAACGGCCTTGCCGTCGGCAATCAGGTTGTCGAGAATGGTGTTGAAACGGCCCACTTTGAACCAGGTCTCTTCGGTGTCGGTGGTACCGCTGACAAGGTAGAAAACGGGGTATTTCTTATCGGGATTCTGCTCGTATTCGGCAGGCGTATAGACGATTAGCGGACGGTAAACGCCCAACTCTTCCGATTTGTAGTTCATATAGGTGACGCGGCCGTGCGGAACATCGCGAACGGTGTAAAGCATCTCATTGTCAGGTACTTCGAAGAGCGAAGCCTTGAAGTTCTCGTTCGGGAAGACGTTCATATTGGCAGGGTCGGAAATCGACACGCCATCGACAACAAAATTGTATGGATAAATGTCTGATTTGGGAGCGTTTAAGGTTATCGACCAAATGCCGTTTGCGTTCTTCACCATCGGCTGAAGGCCATCGGTGAACTGACTCGAGAACTCAACCTTCTGCGCGTTGGGCGCGAACACGTTGAATGTGGCCGAACGAAGGCGGGCCTTGGTGTTGTCGAACACCATCTTGTTCTGCGCGCGGTCGAAGTAGAAGTTCATCATATGCATCACGGGCGACACCAGGTTGTTGGCGCGCGGGTTCGACAGGTCTTTGGCTTTGATTCCCTGCAACTCGAGCATCTTCACGGCGTAACGGCGGCCCAGCATACGGTAGCCTTCGGCTGTAAAGTGCAGTTGGTCAAAGTTTTCGGGGCAACCGCTCGAACTGATTGCGTATGAGTTCTTAATCACTTCGGGCAGGCGGTTGACAATCGGGTTGTGAGCCGCGCAGGTGCCGCCGCGGTCAGAGTTGACAACTTCGCCAGCCAGCAGCGGAACGTTGTCGGGGTTCAGGTTCAGGTCTTTCATCAGGTCATCGTAAACCGATTTCACCATCCCCAGCCACTCTTCCTGACCAGTGTTGGTCTCGCCTTGGTGCAGCAGAATGCCCTTAATCACGCCGCCTTGTTTCTGCGCGATTTTGGCCATATCGACAAGGCGTTTGTAGGGATTGTTGTCGTACTCTTTCAGCATCCCCACCATCCAGTCGGGGCATTTGGTGCAGTAGGCGGCAATGCTGTCCTTCATAAAGGCCTTGATATCGCAGCCGCCAATGGCTACGTTAATGACGCAAATGCTCACGTTTTCGGGCAGATTCTCGACCATTGTGCGGCCAAAGTAATCGACGGGCGTCAGGCCAGTGTTTTCGCGGCACAATGGCGGAACAGCGGGGTAGATTTTACCCATTTTGCGGCCCATTTTCGGGAAATCGACGGCGGCCATCATCTTGTAGCGCGCATCGATATTCTCGCGGTCAACGTCTTCAATCTTGGCGTTGCCTTCCATATTCGATTGTCCGAAGCAGAGATAAACGTGCATCTCTTTGTTGTCCTTTGCATTAACCGTCAGACTTGCGGCAATGCACATCATTGCTAATAACTTTTTCATTTTTAAGTGTTTAGTGTTCCGATAAGTTGTTGAATCGGTCAATCGGATAGTCGGTCAATCGATTCTTTTGGCACAAATATAGCAATTCGGCAATTCAAAGAGTGCCGATTGTGCGATTTGCGAAGAAATGGGGCGAATGGTGGGTTTGTCTTTTATAAAAGATAAAATCGAGCATTTTTATCTTTTATACTGGATAAAATGACATTCCGCTGAACGCAGATAACGCAGATTAAACGGATTGGACTGATTTTTAAACTGATTGGGTTCAGTTTCCTTTACCATTCCTTCGGCCTTGTCGGATATGTTTGCTGCGGTGCCACATTTGCGGACGCACGCAGTGTGTCCCTACAGCCCCCAAAACCTAACATCATTATACAAACAACTTATAACTACTTACCACTCAATATATTGTATTCAGAATAATCAATCTCGAATTCGCTGTTGAAATCGCGGCAATAGATTAAATCGGTAATGGCGAAGCCCGTATGCTCCCATAGCGTGTGGAACTGCATAATTAGGTGCAGGTCGGCGGTCAGTTGCGGGTCAAGGTGCTCGTTCCAGTTATCGTCCTCACCGCCAATCAAATCACCGAATTTTTCGCCATTGTGAATTAGTAAATTGTACTCTGGATTCCAACTGTTGTCGGTGAGTACCTCCCAAAGCGCCTCGCGGTCCTCATTCTGCACGGGGTGCAACGGCGGGTAGCCATCCATATAGCATTCGGCGGTAACGTGCACATCGCCCAACGCCTTGCAGACATCGTAAACCTCTTTGGTTCGCTGGTATGTTCGGCGCAGAGCCTCGCGCAGGGCATCGTTGAAGGCGATTATGTCTGGCATTAACTCTGCCTGGTGCTGCAACACGAAATCGTTTATAATGATTTTCCTGGCCTCGAGCAAATGCTTTCCACCACTGGCGTGGGGACGAAGGAATAATGGACGCTGATTGTATGCGTGAATAATCTCCCGTTCAATCTTCTGAATCGGACCACTTTCTAAAAAATTCTTGATAGTCATAGTACTTTTATTCGCTGGTTTACTGATTGATAGAATATTTGTGGGTTGTTTTTTTGCGCCCCAAACAACAGGAATGTTGTCACGATTCCAATCTTCTTCCCATTTTTTTGGTTGTGATTTTGCCTCACAATAAATTGTTAGATTGTCGCACCCCGCGAAAACATTGTTCCCCATATACTTGACTGATTTCGGAATTGTTACCGAAGTGAGTTTTGTGCATCCGCTGAATGCGTTGGAATCAATTACCTTTACTGATTTGCCAATGGTTACCGACCTTAATTCAGAACAACCTGCAAACGCTAGTATTTCAATTAGTTCCACAGAATCGGGTATAACAACATCTTCCAGATTTTTGCAATCGTAGAAGGCTGGCCCAATGGATACAACCGTATCGGGAATAACATAACGCTTGTCGGGCTTGCCCAACGGATATCGCGAAAGGTGCATCATATTGTGGGCGAACAGAACGCCATCAACCGAAGAGCCATCTTTAACAATGATTTCCTCCAATTTGCGGCATTCCTTGAACACCGACAATGGATTCAAGACCTTCGTCGGTGATTTTGAGAATTTTACTGATTTGAGATTATTGCAAAAGGCAAATGCGCAGTTTTCGACAGTCGTTACCGAATCGGGAAAACAAACCTGCTCAAGTTTTTCGCAATTTATGAACGCGCCTTCTCCAATCACCTCTGTGCCGTTAATTGCAACATAAACGCGCAAATCCTTCGGGCATCTTATAAGCCGCTTGCGGTCGGCACTATAAACTGCTCCCAAAATGTCGGTTTTATAATTCGTATCGTTTTTGTCGATTGTAAAATCCTTATACCAACACGAGTCGAATTCGCAAAAACTTTTGTTTGAAACCGATTCAGGATAATGAACCTGCCGAAGTTTGTCGCATTTTGCAAACGCGCATTCGCAGACATTCTCCGTGCCTTCGCGCACAGTGTATTCTTGCAAATCCTCGTTCAAGCATTTTAGAAGCCTTTTGCCGTCGGCACTGTAAACCACGCCGAAATTATCGGTTATGGTGTTTGCGTTGTTGTTTGAATTATTGCTCATAATCATTGATTTTTAATGGTTTGACTTGTTTCAATCCACACATTCTGTAATCTTTTGCTGTTTTTCAGGCAGCATCGCCTTGAGTTCTTTAGCGTTACTGCCGCAGATTATGATTTTCTCAAGCCGATTATATTCCACAAATGCGTCTTTTTCAATGTTTTTTACCGTAGAAGGAAGTGTGATTTGTTTTATGGGCTTATCCGCAAAAGCATTGCTTCCAATTGAATATACGGTGTTTGGAACATACAACTGTTCGGCATTGCCGAAATAAGTTATGAGCCGACCATCGCGATTATCAATAAGCATATCATTTTCAGCCATAAATCGCTTCGAATGGCTTATTATTCTCACCTTGTCGCACCCTGCAAATGGGTTTGAGCCAATATGTGTGAGAGAATTTGGAATGGTTATTCTTTCCATCAATCCACAACAGGTGAAGGCACCATCACCTATGCTTTCTACTCCATTCGGAATGACTAATTCTTTAAATGCGCACCACATAAACGCTTCTTTGCCAATTGTTTCTACGGATTTTGGAATGTCAATTTTTCTTAACACCTCACATTCGTCGAAAGCATTGTCGCCTATACTGGTTACTGAATCAGGAATTGTAACTTTCTGAAGCATAGAACAAAACTGAAATGATTCTTTACCAATGCTTTTTATTGATTTGGATAATGTGATTTGCCGTATTGCAGAATTCCAAAATGCACGCCCCACACTTTTGACAGACTCTGGAATGACAATATCATCATATTTTGAGCCGAAAAATGCCACAATCACGTGCGTGTCATTGTCAATCAATAGATTATCTTGTAACACAAAATGCGGTGAATGGCACACAACCTCAACCCCATAATATCCGTCGAATGCATTTTCACCGATTACCTTCACGGATTCTGGAATAACTATTTTTTTCAAAAAATTGTAATACTTACGGTCAAAGGCTCTGTCACAAATGACCTCTGTACCCTCGCGAATTGAATATACTTCTTCGTAATCGATTCGTGCGTGTAACAACCGCTTGCCGTCAGGACTATAATGGACACCCGATTCGTCACTGATATAATTCTCGTAATCGGCATCGGTTCTTTTTGTCAATTTCTGCAAGTTGGTTTCCATATCAGTAAATTTTAATTTCTATAAACAATGCGAATAAAAAAACAAGGTGTGCGAAATCTGTGTACAGGTTTGTTTTTTTTTAGATTTTTTTATGCCACACATTTATTGGCTTGTTATTTTCAATACAAAATTTTGTGGAACTGCTGGTTAACGTAATCGCGTCGCAATGCTCAAACACTCTATCACCAATGCGTAATGTTGAAGCGGGAATATTAAACTGACGCAACGATTTACACCAAAGGAAAGCGCCATCGCCTATGGTCAGAATTGAGTCGGGAATGTTGATTCCCTGCAACTTATTACACAACGCAAATGTCACTATTCCAATTTCTTCGAGCGTTTTGGGAAGCCGTACTTTTTTAAGCGAAAAGCACGCCGCAAATGCCGTATGGCCAATCTCATTAACCGAATCGGGAATGAAAACTTCTTGCAATTGCGTGTTGACAAAAGCATCACGGCCAATTTTTGTCACGCTGTCGGGAATGGTGACCTGCCTGATTTTTGTGTACGCAAATGCATTGTCGCCAACCAATTTTATTCCGTCGGGGATTGCAACACATTCTGCGTTTCCATAATAGCCGATTAGCCGTTTCTCTTTGGTGTCAATCAACATATCATCTAGAACCACAAAGCGCTCCGATTGGCTTGTAACTTTAATTTCGTACCGCACAATAGGGTCGCGACCATTGCTTCCTTTGCAATACCACTCTCTTAATTGGTGAAAAGCAAGGTGCCGCGACATTGTAAACGGATTTTCACCGATTTTCCTCACCGAAGCAGGAATATCTATTTCGCGTAACGAACGACAACCCGCAAATGCCTTATCTCCAATTATTTTAACCGAGTCGGGAATCGTAATGTCTTGCAGCATTTGACATTCGTTGAAAGCATAGCCCGATATTTCTACAAGATTGTCGGGCAATACAACTGTTTGCAGGTTCTCGCACATAGAAAAGGAATAAGTGCGTTTTATCGAATGCGGAATGGTGATTTTTCTTATGCCTGAATGCAAAAAAGCATTTTCGATACTTTTCACTGTTTTGGGGATAACCACTTCGTCGTCTAACCCAAAATAACCAATTATTATGTGTTCGTACTTGTCAATTAGCATATTATCCACAATTCTGAAATATTTTGAATGGTTTATTACCTCAACACCCTGACAATAACTAAACGCAGTGCGGTCAATCGCCACCATCGATTCGGGAATGACAATTTTCTGCAGTTTTCTGTTGTAATTGCGGAACGCCCAATGGCATATAACTTTTGTGCCCTCGCGTATGACGCAAATTGGCCCAGCATCCTCTTTGAAGTAAAGCAACCTACAGTCATAATAAACTGCGCCGTACTCGTCAGTCTCACTATGTTCTACATCTTCGTCATCCACATAGAACAACTCATCGTGGCATCTGAAAAAACTATCATCCATAGTTGTTGATTTTTAATGGTTTAACTTTTTCGTCGTTTATCTATTTCATTATTTAGAACCTTCTCGTCAATACCTGTTAGTTCGGCGCACTCTTTTGTATAGAGTTCGCGTTTGATACCGTTTGGCACAACGGCGATTGACTCTACAACGTCATTAATGGCATTTGCCTTGTCAATAGTATCATCGCCCGCATAGTCCAAAAGCAAACGGGTTTTAAAAACCACAAAGTCAGTCTCGTTTTTAGCGATATACTTTTCAATTTCTGTTGTACTATGACTACGAGCAAATGTATCGGGGTCGTCGCCATCGGGAAGCAAAACCACCCTTACATCCATATCTTCAGATAGAAACGTATCTATTCCGCGCAATGCGGCGTGGATTCCTCCCGTATCTCCGTCTAAAAGCAAAGTTATGTTTTTAGTGATTTTACTGATTAGCCTTATTTGCTCAACAGTAAGTGTCAGACCAAAAATTGCCACAACATTCTCGATACCACTTTGGTGCATAGTCAACACATCTGTTGGTCCCTCAACAATGAAACATTTGTCGTTGCTAGCAATAGACGCTTTTGCTTGATATATGCCATAAAGATTGTGGTGTTTGTCGAAAATCTCTGAATGCGGTGAATCTATATATTTAATAAATACTCCTTTGGTGTTTTTGGTGAGTATACGACCACAAAAGCCGATTACCTTTCCTTTAAGATTATGGACAGGAAAAATAACACAATTGCAGAAGCGGTCGAAGAATTGGTAATCTTCGTAAAATATCGACAGTCCAGTATCTGCAAGATACTTTTGCCGATAGCCGTTCTTGAGTGCAAAATTGGTCAAAGCCTTGCGGTCTGTCAATCCGAATCCCAACTCAAAGGTCTTGATAGTATCCTCATTGAAGCCGCGCTCTTTTAAGTAGTTATAACCAATGGCAACACCTTCGTCGGTTTCGGTCAAATTGCGAGCGAAGACGTTTTTTGCGAACTCGTTGAGTGCCAACATATTCTCGCGTTTTTTACGATTTATTAAATCTCTCAATCTCATAGTTTTATGTTTTTTACAACCTTTTTTCGTTTCAACTTTTCACTGCAAACAAAACATAAGGGTGTGCGAAATCGCGGCATAGGTTTGAAAAATTTTTAGATTTTTTCGAATTCTCGCACAGATTGCACGGAAAGCACTGATTTATACTTTTTAAAAAGTATACTACAATATTTTTTATACCTTTATAGTGCTAAATTAATACTACTATGACTAATAAAAAAACAAAGGACAACGTTGGTATTGTTTACCTTTTCACAAATGACTGCTATGAAAAAGAGAATCTTTATAAATTTGGTGTTACCATAAACCCAAATCAAAGGAAAAGTATTCAAGAAAATTCTACACCACCAAAATATCAATTCATTTACAAAATAGTATTGTTCTCTGCAGATTATAAGAAAATAGAAAAATGGCTTAAAGAACAATTCAATAATAAAAATATGATAGCCAAAGGGAAAGGAAGTGGAAAGGAATGGGTTGAAGCGCTATTTGATGATATATTTAGCATATTTAAAGAAGCGCTAAAAGTATTTCCAAATCCCAATACAAAAATGTGTTCTGAAGGGAAGTGCTACCATTGTGTAAATGGCAAAATTGAAATGATGAAAAATCTTCCTAAATGTCAACTTGATTTATTAGGAATTACAAATGGGGAAAAAATCAAATGCATTAAAAATAATAAGTACTATGTAGTACAAGACAATAAAATATTGGTTGATGGGTGTACAGAGCCAGTGCCACTTTCGACATTTATTAGTCAAAACTTTGCAAGAAATACGGGGACGAACGAACATAGTGGCTATCAATTCTTTACATATAAAAACGTCAAGATTTTCGATTTGTGGCAAAGACTTGTAAATATAAAAAACGGGGATTAAAAATCCCCGCCTATGTTATGTTATGTTAGGCCTCAGCCGCCAATTTAATCACCGTTAATTTAACCGCTATTAAATTAATCGCGGTTACAAAGTCTGATTTTCCTACTCCTCCGCAATCACAAATCCCCCGCGCGGCAGCAGTTTCACTGCTTTGGGCAAATTGTTGGCGTCGATATTGGTGATTGTCCACGGGTTATCGGGATTGCCGCTGTCGGCGAACATTTTGAACTTGCCGCCTTTGATAAAATCAAGATTCAGAGCAATTTCACGTTCGCTGTCGCTGCCGTTGATTCCCGCCACATACCATTTGCCGTTGCGCTCGCGGGCCATTACGGCATATTCGCCAGGGTAGCCGCAAACGAGTTTCGTCTCGTCCCAAACGGTTGGCAGGTTGGTGAAGAACCGCTGAACTTCAGTTGGTTGCGACAGGTAACTTGTCGGGCGGTCGGCAAGGTGCAGCACGGCCGATTCAAAAAGCACCGTCAGAGCCAACTCGTGGGCGTGCGTGGTGATGTGCGGAAACTGCGAATCGGTGAAGGTGCAAGGCGTGTAGTCCATTGAGCCCACCACGCCGCGGGTGAACGGCAGAGTGGCGTTGTGCATTGCGGCCCTGTCGGTCAGGAACGGGGCGTTGTTGTACCATTCGGCACCCATAACTGCTTCTGTACTAACCAGATTCGGGTAGGTTCGCTGCCAGCCGCGTGGCAGTGTGGCGCCGTGGAAATTGACCAGCAAATGGTGCTTTGCGGCACTCTCGAGCAGTTCAATGCAGTATTGGTTTGTGCGCTGCTTGTCGCCTTCAAAAAAATCGATTTTAATGCCTGCTATGCCATTATCTTCCAGCCACTTAAACTCTTTTTCACGGTCTTCGGCCTTGTTCAGCCGATATTTCGGCCCAGGGGCGCGGTCAACCCATTTAGTGGTTGAATTATACCACATTAGCAGTTTCACGCCCTTCTGTTTCGCGTAGGCGATGGCTTCGTAGATGTTGCCGCCGTGCATTTCGTCCCATTCGGCGTCGATGAGCGTGTATGGCAGTTTCAGTTCGGCAGCCAAGTCAATGTATTGTTTTACAATCTGATAATCGCTCGAACCGTGGTTGTAGGCCCAGTAAATCCACGATGCCACACCAGGCTTAATCCATTCATTATCAGCAATTCTGCACGGCGTGCTCACGTCTGTCACAAGTGTCGATTCCACCACGTCGGCCAGCGACCCAATGATGGCCACGCGCCACGGCGTCTGCCAGCCGTCGCTCAGCGCAAGGCGGTTTTCGTCGTTTTGGATTTTGTAACTCGACGCGGCGGTGTTTCTCAAACTTGAGCCGCTGTTTTTGCCTGTTATATCTGCTTCAGTGATAAGAATATACAGACTGTCTTTCGGCTCAAAAAGCGACGGATAGGCCCAGTGGCAGCCTTCGCGTTCCTTCGGATTTGGCCAGTAAAACTTTTCATACGAGTCGTCGAAACGCTGCAGCCAGCGTTTGGCCGAATCGGCAAAATGGTAGGTGGTCTGCTCTTGCAAGAAGTTGCACTCGCTGTAGCCCTTGGCCAGCGCAAAGCGGAAAGCCACGCCGTTGTTGTAGGCGCGCACAATAACGTTCTGCGTGCGGTTGTTGCGGTCCACAAAACTGAAGGTGCGTTCGGTTGCCTGATTAATGCAGTGCAAACGCTTGCCCGACAGCATTTTATAGTTATCTTGGATGTCGATGGTTTTCGATGCGTTTTTGTACGACAGAAAAGCGTCAGCCCCTTCTGTGAGTCCGAATTTTGGAATTGAAATCACCTTATCCCATTCACCGTCAGTCATATAATAGACGTTGAGCGACGGGATGTTATCGACGTTCAATTCGCATTGGAAACGGATTTTGCCATTGGGCGATGTCAGGCCCAATTTTTGGTCGAACTTGCCGTCGGCGGCACTCGAAGCACCCAGCAACGCAACTATCAGACATACAGCCGATAAGAAGATGCACGCAAGGGCACAAATCAGAAGTGAGCGTTTATTCATTTGTCTAATCGTTTAATTGTTTAATCGGTCAATCGTTTAATCGATTATCCATATAATTGTATTTTAAGTACTTACCATTCGTTCCCAATCATTCAATTCACCGTTTCACCAATTCACCGTCAATTTTGCGCAATCACAAATCCCCCGCGCGGCTGCATTTTCACCGTTTTCGGCAGATTGTTGGCGTCGATATTTGAGATTGTCCACGGACTGTCGGCATTGCCGCTGTCGGCGAACATTGTGAACTTTCCGCTTTTTATAAAATCAAGATTCACAGCAATTTCGCGCTCGTTGTCGGTGCCGTTGATGCCCGCAACGTACCATTTGCCGTTGCTTTGGCGCGCAACAACCGCATAATCAGCAGGATAGCCGCCGATGAATTTTGTTTCGTCCCAGGCGGCAGGCAATTGTCCGAAGAAGTTTTGCACTTCCTGCGGCTGCGCCAGAAGGCTCTCGGGGCGGTCGGCAAGGTGTTGCAAGCCCGACTCAAAGAGCACTGTCAGCGCCAACTCGTGAGCGTGCGTGGTGATGTGCGGATGCTGCGAATCGGAAAAAGCGCACGGCGTGTAGTCCATTGAGCCGACAACGTTGCGAGTGAACGGCAGCGTGGCGTTGTGGGTGGCGGCCTTGTTGGTGAAGGTCGGCACGTTGTTGTACCATTCGGCGCCGTAAACCGCTTCGGTGCTCAACAGATTCGGGTAGGTGCGCTGCCAGCCGCGCGGAAGTGTCGCGCCGTGGAAATTCACCGTAAGATGGTGATTGGCAGCCGATTTCAGCAAGTCGATGCAGTAATTCATATTGAATTGATTGTCGCCCGAGAAAAAGTCAATTTTCACGCCCGCAACCCCGATTTTCTCAAGCCACGCGAACTCTTTCTCGCGGTCTTCGGGCTTGTTCAGACGGAACTTTGGACCAGGCGCGCCGTCAATCCAGCCAATCGACGAACTGTACCAAATCAGCGGTTTGATTTTGCGGTCGGTGGCGTATTTTACGGCGTCTTCAATGGTTTTGCCGTCCTTCATTTCGTCCCATTCAGCGTCAATGAGCACGTACGGAAGTTTCAGATTGACAGCCAAATCCACATATTTCTTGATGATGTTGTAGTCGTTCGAGCCGTGATTGTAGGCCCAATAAATCCACGAAACCACGCCAGGCTCAATCCAATCCACATTGTCGATTTTGCAGTCGTCGGCCACGTCGGTAATCAGCGTAGATTCCACAATATCAGCCAGATTGCCGATAATCGCCACGCGCCACGGCGTCAGGTACGAGCCGCTGATTTCGGTCTCGTTCTTGTCGGGGCGGACGTTGAAAATCTCGATGTTGTCGCCGTCGTTCCAAAGGCACGAAGCGCTGTTGTCGGCGCCAATGCCCGACTCGCTCAAAAGCACGAAAACACTGTCCGATGGCTGCATAAGCGCGGGGTACGACCAGCGGCAGCACCAGCCGTTTTTCACGAAAGTGCCCGAAAAACTGAACACAGCCTTTTGCTTTGCGGTGGTGTCGGGCGTGAAAAATCCTTCGTACGACTCGCACCACTGCATAAACCAGCGGCGGGTGCCTTCCTGAATCTCGTAAGATGTTAATTCAGTGGGGATTGCCATTGCTTCGGCCACATTGTGGAACTGATAGCGGAAGGCGATTCCGTTGTTATAGACGCGGAAAATCAGGTTGGTGTTCGGGTCCAGCGCGGCCGTGTACTCGTTGGCCTGATTGGTGCAGTGCGACCGTTTGCCCATAAGCATTGTGTAGTCGGCGTTCACCGCTTGCGCGAATTTCAGTTTGGGTGCGGCGGCAAGGCTGTCGTAGCCGACTTTGGCAATAGTAAGTGCGTCATTGTCAAGATATTTGACAAGATACTTGCCCGCTTCGGCATAAACGGTTATCCGTCCGTCGGGCGAAACCGCAACTTGCTCTTTTTTTGAACCGCAACTTGCTGAAATCAAAGCAATTGCAATTACAAACAACGATATGGCACTGCGTCTTTTCATACCAATTTTATTTTGTCTGATTAACGAATTTGATGGTTCCGTCGGCGTTGAATTCCATTTCGTCAACGCACACCGAGCGGCGTCCGATGGCGCCCTTGATGCCGTCGATTTCGAGCGTAGCGTTGTGATAGAACAGCCACCATTTGCCGTTGAACTCAACCACCCCAGGGTGAATCGTGAAACTGTTTTCGGCTTCGCCAGTAACCTGTCCGCGGTGTGTCCACGGGCCTTCAAACGACGGCGCGGTGGCGTAGTCGATGGCTTCCTGACGGTTGCCCCACGACGCGTAAATCAGGTAGCAGGTGTCGTTGCGTTTTGTGAGCCACGGACCTTCGGTGTATTTCGGCACGTTAATCACCTGAATATCACTGTCCAACTCAATCATATTCGGTTTCAGTTTGGCGATGAAGCAAGTGCCGTTACCCCAGCAGAGCCAAGCGTCGTCACCGTCGATGTAAACGGTCGGGTCGATGTCGTTCCACCAGCCGCGAGCACCGTTCGAAGTCATTGTGTCACAAATGATTGGCTTGCCAAGCGCGTCAACAAACGGACCTGTCGGACTGTCGCTCACTGCCACACCGATGGCGTAGCCGCTGTACGGCTTCTGACCTTGCATTGTGACGTAGTAGTAGAATTTTCCGTCGCGCTCAACAGTCTGCGCAGCCCAAGCCGTGCCCACTTTCGGCGTTACGGTGTCAGCCCAGGCAAAATCGCCAGGACGCAGCACTGCGCCGTGGTCGGTCCACGTTTTCATATCGGCTGTCGAATAGCAGAGCCATTCGGTGATGTTGAACTCTTTGCCGCCGCCAGCGCTGTCCTGACCAGCATAGTACTCGTCGTGACCAACGTAAAGATAGAGCCGTCCGTTGCTGACCATTGGTGCGGGGTCGGCCGTAAAGTTGTTACGAATCAAAGGGTTGCCTTCGAAAGTGAAGGTGTTTTGCTGTTGTGGCGCTGTGCAGCCAACAGGAAGCAGAGCAAGCGCAAATAAAAGATTTCTGTTCATAGTTCGTTTTTTTAATGTTGGCTAATGTAACAAATTCCAGTAAAAGCCACCCCCTGTAAAAGAGTGACTTTTACTTTTATTTTTGTCGCTTCGCGAGAAATCCTGCGATATCCGCCTGTTATTTAAACAGATGCGGGATAAATTGGTTGAAGCAGCGACGCCAGGTCAGCCATTCGTGGGCAGTGCCTTCCGAAAGGTAGAATTGAGCGTCGGCGCCACATTCGCGCAACTGTTTCACAAGATTCTCTGTGCCGAAATTCTCTTCAGAGCCGCAGCCCAGGAAGAAATAGTGGAACTTCTTGTTGAAATCCTTGTCGTTGAAAATGCCGTTGTAAGCAGTCTTTGTGTTCAGACCGAAGATTGCGCCGCTGAAAGCGCCTGCGTACGAGAACACGTCAGGGTTGTTGAACACTGTGTTGAACGTTTGGAAACCACCCCACGACAGGCCAGCCATTGCGCGGTTGTCGCGGTCGGTTTTGGTGCGGAAAGTCTTGTCAATCATAGGAATCAAATCCTTGATAATCACGTCGTAGAACGATGCGCCGAACTCATTCATACCGCCTTTGGCAGGATTGAAGCCTTCAGCCACGTCGCCGTTGTCCATAACAACAATCATTGGCGTAACGTTGCCAGCCGCAATTTGGTTGTCCATAATGTTCTGCATAAAGCCTTGAGTTGACCAGCCAGTCTCGTCCTCGCCCATTCCGTGCTGCAGATAGAGCACAGGGTAGCGTTTGTCGCCCGATGTCTCGTATTCGGCAGGTGTGTAAACCATTGCACGGCGGAATTTCTGTTGTGTTTCAGAGAAATACTGAACCGAGCGAACTTGTCCGTGTGGCACTTTTGCAGGACGGTAGTAGTCGCCTTCCTTGCCTTCAGGAATCTCGATGCCACCAGCCACGCGGCTGCAGCCGAAGTAGGTTGTTGTGAGCGGGTCGATGACCGAGATGCCGTCGGCAATCAGGAAATAGTAGTGGAAACCCACAGGCAGTGAGTCGGTTACAACGTTGAAGAATCCGTCGGCGTCCTTCTTCATTTCAAACTTCTTGCTGCAAATGTCAACCGTAAGCGCCTGAGTGTTAGGCGATTTGTAGTGAAAGTAAACACGGTTATGACTGTCGATACGCGGGAATTCGGCGCCAGGAATGTTGGTTGTGGCGGCCTGTGTGTTCTTCATAAGTTCGTCGATGTTGCTGAACGGGTCAGCGTTCTGTGCCATTGCCATAAACGGCAGAATGGCGGCAATTGCTAATAAAATTCGCTTCATTTTATGTTTGTTTTTATTTGAAATTCAATTGTGACAAACATAATAAATCAGTTTTTTACGGCAATTTCCGCCAATATTGAAAATCGGCTAGTTCGTGCGCCGAAGGTTGGTGTTTGTAGATTTTTTGTTTTGCCTTGCGGCGAATGGCGGCTGTTTTTCCCGCATTGTCCCGATGAAATTCCAACGCTGTTTTGGTAGTTATCAGGAATGATAGGAAGAATCAATCAGTTTTTTGCTTCGCGGATGGTGGTGTTTATCATTCGAACCTCGGTCAGGTGGCCGCCCATCCAAACGCTCCAGTACAAGCCGCGTCGGCCGTTTCCGCCGTCAAAATCAATCATATATCGGAGGTCGCCCAAGCGGCAGTCGAACGATTGCTCGCCGATTTTCTTCAAGATGATTTGCCTTCCGCGGCAGACGTTCTCGTTGACGTCGGCGCTCGAGCAGATTTTGCCAATGCCCCAGTTGTCCATCGGCTTAACAATGCCATTATCAATGTGAGTCATCACACCGTCAACAAAATAGTTGAACGATACAAGCGCGTCGTCGCTGTAGCCTTTAAACTCCGAGGCATCAATAAACCCGTCGCGGGTTTTCAGCACTCGTTTCTTTCCGTATCGCGTTGCTTTGCAGAAGGTTGCGGTTTTCATAACCAAGTCGCACGGACGCTTGCTCATCACATATGCTTCAAGCACATGCGATTTCCCGACAGAATCCAAATTGACACGCAGGGTTGCCCGCCCGTCGATAATTGGAGCGGAAGTTGTTGATACAATGTCGGATGTTGTGTATCTGACATTTAGAAACAAGGCCGTGGTGTCGGTTGAGATGCTGTCGACAGTAACAACCAGTTGGTCGTAGGCACTGAAGTCGGCCGAAGGCTTTTTAACGTCGTCGCCGAACGACCAGCCGCAGCCTGACCAGTTTTCGGTATAGTGCATACGGTGTGTTTCCGCGTTATAATCGCCGCGCCAAGTCAGGTTCACATCGTCGGGCAAAAGGTCGAATTTTGAGTTGTCGGGCAAGTTGCACGCAACAAAAGTCATCGCAATAGTCAGCAGCGAAATTCTATTGATACTCATTTTCATACATTTTCGCCACAAACAGGTATCTTTTTTGCCTTTAATTACTTAATTTATTGCTTCTCTTATGGTTGCGTTGATCATTCGCGCTTCAGTCAGATGACCTCCCGTCCAAACTTTCCAATATAAGCCGCGTCTGCCGTCATCTCCTTCAAGTTCAATCATATAGCGAATGTCGCCTAAACGGCAGTCGTACGATTGCTCTCCGATTTTCTTCAAGATAATTTGCCTGGCGGGGCAGACATTTTCGTTGATGTCGGCGCTTGAGAATATTTTCCCGATTCCCCAGTTAACCATCGGCTTGACAATGCCACTGTCAACATGCGTCATCTCACCGTCGGTAAAGTAGTTGAACGATATCAAGGCGTCATCGCTGTATTTTTTGAATTCTGAAGCATCAATGTAACCACCTAAAGCCTTGAGTTCGTGTGGCTTGCCGTATGTTGTTGCTTCGCGCAGATAAGCGCTTTCCAAATTGAGCTCGCACGGATGTTGGCTCATCACATATGCTTCAAGCACATGCGATTTGTTGTCAGGATTCAAATCAACCCGTATTGTTGCACGTCCGTTGATAATTGATGCTGTTCCCGACGAAATGTCATCGGTAGAGGTGTATCTGACGTTCAAAAAAAGTTTTACGCTGTCGCCGACAATATTGTCGACAGAAACAACCAGTTGGTCGTAATTGCTGAAATCGGCTGAAGGCTTTACGCTGTCGTCGCCGAACCACCATCCACAACCAGCCCAATCGCCAGTGTATGTCATACGGTGGTTCGTAGGGTCGTAGTCACCTCGCCAAGTCAGATTGGCTTGCTCGGGGTTGAGAATGTGCCTTTTGCCTGAATGCGTGCAGCCAATAAACAAAGCAACTACCGCAGTCAGTAGTGAAAATAAAAGTACCGATGCTTTGCCAAATCGCCTCATATATAATTATCAACCGACTATTACGATCAACGGCTGATTTTGTTTTCCAAAATTAGTATTTTATATGATATCAGCAAATTTGTGGTTTAAATAAAACTTTCATTCAGACCGATTTACTGTCGGAGTTATAATCATTTGAACAGCCTTTGTGCGAACAGATACAAATCCTCGCGCCAAACGGGCCAGGTGTGACCGCCCTCTTTCGAATCGTAGAATTCGTATTTAATACCCATAGTATCAAACTTTTGCATCATTACCTTGCAGTTGTTGTAGGCAATGTCGGTTGAACTGCCTTGCGACAGCCACAGCAGTTTGATGTTCTTGTTAAACTGGTCTTTGTTGGCTTCGAGATACTTGTAGCACTTGGTGCCGGGGTCGTTGTCGCCGCCGCGGTTGTTGGCGAACCATCCCGAACTGAACACGCCCAGATAGTTGAAGAAATCGTTGTGCGGCATACCCACGTGCATAGTGTAGAGTCCGCCCATCGACAGGCCGGCAAGTGCGCGCATCTGCGGGCGGGCGTCAACGCGGTAGTTCTTCTCAACAAACGGCACAATGTTGTCCATAATCTCTTTCTCAATGTCGTCGTAGCCGCCCACGTTGGCATCAAGGCTGACAAGAATCATCGGCACAGCCTTGCCTTCGGCGGCCAGATTGTCGAGAATGATGTTTCCACGCCCTTGGTTAACCCAGCCGCGGCAGTCCTCGCCACCGCCGTGGATAATGTAGAATACGGGATATTTCTTATTGGTGTCTTTGTCGTAGCCGGCGGGGGTGTAGACGTACATTGTGCGCCACGATTTGGTCACGCTTGAGAAGTATTTCTCGGTGCGGATGCAGCCGTGCGGAACGTCTTGAATCTGATATTGTTTGCCGCCGTCGAGGTAGGGCACTTCAACGCAACTCATCATCCGGCCGCAGCCAAAGAAAGTCTCGCTGCCCGGGTCGTTCACCGACACGCCGTCAACAATCAGGCTGTAGTACTGAATGCCGCTCACAATGCGCTCGGTCTTGCCCGACCATACGCCGTCGGCATTTTTGGCCATATCGTACTTTTTTCCGCAAATGTCAACCTGCACCTTCTGCGCTTCGGGTGCGCGCAGTTGGAACTCGATGGTGTTGTCGGGGTAGATGGCGGGATATTTGCTACCCTGAATGTTGGTTGTGGCAGGTGTCTGTGCCACGGCAGATGCGCAAAGTGCCAGTGCCGGCAGCAGTTGTAATGTTCTTTTTAAAGTGTTCATTTTTATTCCGATTAAAGTTTAATAGTTGTTTCTTTTCCTTCATATTCAACGCTTTGCGCGATGTCGGTTCCCGCAACTTTCACGTTGAAAGTGCGTTTTTCGGGCATTCCGGCAAATGAGCCTTTGCGCTCGCCAATGGTCAGTGTGCGCGCTGCATCGTTCCAAACAAATTGTATTTCAGACGATTGGCCGTTTAGGTAATCGTTGTTCGAGCCTTCGTCTTCGTAGAGTGTGAATGTGGCGTCAGCCTTCGGGAAAATGGTGATATCCAATTTTTTATAATCGATATTGCCGGTCGATTTGGCGGGTTTGCATTGCGGCAGAATGCTGCCTGCGCGTGCAAAAACAGGAATGGCTTCAAGGCTGACGGGAACGCTAACTATCTGTCCGCCTGTAAGATGCTCGCCAGTGGCAAAATTGTACCAGCCGCTTTCGTTTTGCGGCAGATAAACATCAGTCTGCGAACATTTTGGCTCGATAATCGGGCATACAAGCAGCGCCGGGCCGAACATAAATTCGGTTTGCTGGCAGAGCGCTGTTGAGTCTGCGGCAAAATCCATCACCAGCGGGCGCATCAAAGTGCCACCTTCGGTGACGGCTGCAGCCTGCGAGTAGATGTATGGTAACAAACTGTAACGCAGACGGATAGCATTGGTGGCGATGCGCTCGGTCTCGCGGCCATAGCGCCAAATTTCGGTGTCGCTCATATAGCCGTGCACGCGCATCATCGGCAGGAATGTGGCGGTTTGAATCCAACGCAACATACATTCTTGGTAATCAGCATTTTTGTATTGGTCGAACGGACGGAAGAATCCACCGGCATCGTAGGTCCACCACGGGTGTCCGGCAGCCATAAGACCCAGTCCGCCAACAATTTGACGGCGCAATGTTTCCCAGTCGTTGCCTACATCGCCCGACCACAATGCCGAGCCGTAGCGGTGGATTCCGGCAAAGCCGCTGCGAGTGAGAATGAGCGGACGACGGTCGGGGTCATCGTTCATAAGTCCTTCATACACAGTTTTGTTCACCATATTCGGGTAGATGTTGCGCACCATCTCGCCTGGCAGTGTGCCCTTCATTACGCGGCGGCCTACAAGGTCATCGTTTTCGGGCTCGGTAGCATCCTGCCACCAAGCGTCGATGCCATAAGGCTTAAGCAGGCGGCTGCTGAAGTTTTCCCAGTAGAATTTTGCCGCATCGTTGTCGAAAAAGTCAATCCACGATGTGTTTTTAATATAGTGCCCTTGCTCGGTGGCCATTTTGCCAACTTCCGAATTCTCATCAATCTTCGACCACACCGAAATCATCAGCCTTGCGCCGATTTTGTGCAAGTCGTCAACAAGTTTTTTCGGGTTCGGATAGAAGGCTTCGTCGAAGCGCATCGCGTTCCAGCCGTAGCGGCCCCAATATTGCCAGTCCTGCACAATCACGTCCATCGGAATCTGGCGGCGGCGAAACTCGCGGGCCGTGCCGACGATTTCTGACTGCGAGTGGAACCGCTCGCGGCAGTGGATGTAACCCAGAGCCCAGCGCGGCATCAGCGGTGCGGGACCTGTAGTGGCACGGTAGGCGGCAATCACGGCGTCGGCCGGACCGGCAAAAACAGTGTAATCAATGCCGTCGGCCACTGGCGAATTGTATGTGGTTGAGTTTGTTACAAGTTGATACCATACCACTGGGCGGTCGTTTCCAGTGAGTTCGGCGGCAAGTGTGTGCGTGCCTTTCTCAAGTTCGACAATTGTGGACGATGTTGGCGGCAACCAAACGTTACGCATTTCCATAACAGTCTGTCCGTCAATCTGTAAATTGTGCCGGCGCGCCATCGACTGCCCAACATCGAGCAGCAGCGCGTAGCGACCGCTTTCGGCAATCTCAACAGTTGCTTCAAAGCGGTTGTTCTCACGGCGCTCACGGCGGGTACCTTCGGTTGTCGTTACATCAACTTCAACTGCTTCACTTTCAACGTTTTTCTTTGTCAAAGAAACGCTGTCGGCAGGAATGTTGAAGTTGGTCAGGCCATAATTGTTCCAAAGCAGGCCGTAGCCCTTGCTAGACAGCACAAACGGTATGGAAATCTGCGTGTTAACCTGCGTCAGGCGGCGTGGCAACTGGCGTACGTCAAGGTAGCCGTCCTGAAACTGGCCAAGTCCGTAAAGATGCTCATCGGCTGGCGAATCGAACGTTTCTGTGACATTGAATGTGGCGCGGTCTTGCACTGAATCGGCCACAACGCTTCGACTTAATTCATTGAGAATCAAATTGCCATCAGCGTCGTAAAAACTGATTCTGGCGGTTGTCTTGTCAATCTTTGCCGACATCTGCGGAAGCGTCACCACAATCAGGTTGGCGTAGTCCTTCACCTTCATTTGCGGCTTTTTGTCGTTTTCAACGTAAATCCACTCGGGCAGCGACTGGGTAGGCTTTGTCTGGAATTTCACTCGCAACGCATTGTCGTCCAACGCTTTCAATATCAGTTTGCCATCGCGCATTCCGATGGTGGCCACATCGCCGTCGAGCGAGATTGATGTTACCTGATGGCGGACGCACGAAGTGAGCAGCATAGTTGCCAAACCTATGAAAAGAAGAAGTTGTTTCATATTATTTATGTTTTCAGTAAAAAAGGAATTGACCGTTACAGACCAATTCCTTTTTGGAATTTCATACTTTTTATTGCTATTTTTTCAAATTATCGGCTAATTGCTTCATTGTCATAATATTGTTTTCCATCCAATTCCTTATGAACAGCATCAATCCATCTGCCGATTTTATCTTACCATTATTATATAGTGTCTGGAATTCGCCAATTTTGTCGATGAAGTTCTTGAATGTCTGCTTCATCTGCTTCGAATCTTTGAATCCTGACTCATCGGCGTAACCTTCAACTGTTCCAAAGTGGTACGAAGCGAAATCAATCAGGCTGCGGATAGCGTCTTTTATCTCTTTCTTCGATTTATTGGCGCGGTAGGTCGTGTAAACAGAATTTGCTAATTCCGTCAGTTTCTTGAGCTGCTCATCGACTTCAATAATTCCGGTTTCATTTTTATCGTCCCAAGTCAGCAATTCTTGCTCGCCCACAACCATATTCAAATCGCTGTCAGATGTTACTTCCTCATCTGCCTTTTTCGCTTTGCGTGTTTTTGAAGTGTCGGTTTTCGGCTTTGAACTAATTGAGTTATTGTCAGTCTGTTGTGTGCTGTTGGCTAATCGCTCTTCCAATTGAGCGATTTTGTCAGATGACTGTGAAATCTCCTTTTGTAGTTCACCGATAGTGCTGTCGGCATTCATCTTTTCCGTGATGTCAATACCCACTTTTATCACTTTATATGGCCTTGTTTCATTTTGGTCGAGTACTGGAGTGTAAGTCTCTTTTATCCATAAATCGCGGCCATTCATGATTATATGGTTTATCTCGGTTTCGATTTTTCCTCTACGTAGATTGTTCCACATTTGCATGTGGTTCATCTTCTGTGTTGATGTCATTTCAACTCCGTCATCAGATTTCTGACCGATGATTTTGTCTCTAGTTGTGCCGAGCAGGGCGGAGTAGGTATCGTTAACATTGGTTACCACACCGTTCATGTCATATTCAACCACAATCATTTTATCGTTGATGACCTTCATGATGGCGTTCGATTCGTTCTCACGGCGGGCAGCCTCTTCCTGTGTGGCTTGCAGTTCTTCCATATTCTGCCGCATTTCCTCTTCTTTCGATGCCAGTTCTTCTGCCTGGATCTTCGATTGATTAAGCAGATTATTGGTTCGTTCGTTAATCTTCACGGTCGAAATGGTTGAGGCGATGCTTTCAGCAACCTTTTCAACAAAGTTGATTTTGTAGTCTTCTAGTTTGTGGAACGACGCCAACTCGATGATTCCGAAAACATTGTCGTTCAGCACCAACGGAACGAGCAACAGGGTTGAAGCGGTGGCGCTTCCCATGCCTGAAGTTATGTTGATGTAGTCTTTCGGAATGTCGGTCATGTAGATGGTCTTATGCTCGTATGCGCAGCGTCCGACAAGGTCTTCGCCCACAGCAAATCGTTTCTGCATGAACTTGCGTCGGTCGTAGGCAATCGCTGTTGTCATCTCATATTCGGGCACTTCTTTGGTATCATCAAGAACATAAATTGCGCCTTGGTTCACATCAATATATTTAAGAAGATTCCGAAGTATATCATACGACAAGTCTTTAATATTCTGATTATTAGTATGAAGTATTTCTCCGAATTTCGCTAAACCGAGTGTCGCCCAGTTAACTTTTTCATCGGCAATTTTACGTTCTTGGGCTTCTTCTTCTGATTTTTTCAGGTTGTCACGCATATTAATAAGTGCATTCCCAAGTTTGTCATCGGCGCTCAATGCGGTAAATTCGGTGTTGAGATTGCCACTACCAATTTGTTCAGAGAATTCGGCGGCTTTAATAAGTCCGCTGATGACTGATTTCATTGAATTGTTGATATCGTTGATTTCCGTCAACGGTGACTCTTTCAGTTCGTTATTGTTCTTGATGTCGCCATCCGACACGTCAACCAACGATGCGTTAATTGTCTTCAGTGATCCGCTGATTCGTCTTGCCAAAACGAAGGTTATCGCTCCTAAAATAATGAAACACAAGATTAAAAGCAATACAGATACGAGTGTTATATATTGCGCCTCGCCCATTATGTACGATTTTGGTACAAGCACGCACATTACCCATTCTCTGTTGGTCGAGAGTGTGATGGTGTTCAGACAGACAATTTGCGCATCAGCCCCCGAAACTTTGCATTCGCCGGTGTACGGCTCGCGATTTTTAATGTATTGTTCCAAATTGCACTGGCGGTAGTAGGCCGAAAGTACGTTTTGCAATGGTTTGCCACGGTCGTTGTTGTTCTCGCTGTAAAGAACATCGCCATTTCCCGAAGCCAGATATATTTTCAAATTCTCGATATCGGAAAACTTCTTGAAAATTTCGCTCATCAGGCTGTCGACGATAATGCTTGCGGAAACTTCGCCCACAAATATTCCTTCATATTTAATTGGTGCTGATAGTTTGCAAAGGTATGCGCTGGCGTTTTTGTTTGGCAGTTTCTCAAGTGTCGGACCGGAAACTTCTTTGAAATCAGACTCTACAATGTTCCAATCGTCGGTAAGTTTTATGAAATCAGCATTCTGCTCAAGCACCTTGCGGTTGTTGGCTTTCGTTGTCAGCAAACGCTGGTCTTCGTCAGTGTTGTAGTATTCTGAGTAAAGCGATGCCACCGCATTCAGCGTTGAGAAGTAGTTCGTGATTTTTGCGGAGATAGCGTCGGCATTTTGGGTACCGTTCATTCCAACAATCGTTTGTGTGCGGGTTTTTATCAGTTTTTTCGATTTCGTTGCGCAATAGTATGTCGAGAGTGAGAATGTAATAACCGAAGTGAGTAAAATGCTCACCATCATGCTGGTTTTGACTGATATTTTCAATTTCATTGTCCTATATTTTTGTGTTTTAGGCCGATTTATCTCATGCGGCCGTTTCCAATCATTTCAATTTGCTATTTTAAGAAAAAATCGGAAACAATCGCCATACACATATATTTTATATGACAAAAAAATCCCGTCACGTTTTTTATCCGTGGCGGGATTGCTTGTTTTAGTGATTCAAGAAAGTGTTATCCATTTGTCAGTCTGATAGTTCCGCTGCTTCCGTCAATCACAATTTTCTTTGTGTTGTCCACATCGCCTTTGATTATTGCCGATGACAGCGGGTTCAGCACGGCGCGCTCAATCAGTCGTTTTATCGGTCGGGCGCCCAGAGTTACATCGTAACCTTCGTTGGCAATCAGGTCGATGGCCGTTTCGTTGGCCTCAATGCTGATGCCGTTTTTAGCCAAACGGTCGGCCAGACGCGCGATTTGCAGTTTCACAATTTTGCGCACATCGTCCTTGAACAGTGGCGTGAACATTATAATCTCGTCGATACGGTTCAGGAATTCAGGCTTCATCGACGCCCGCAACAGCCCCATAACTTCGCTTTGCGCCTTATCCATCACCTCGTGGCGGTTGCTGTCGTTCATTGTCGAGAATTCGCGCTGGATAATATCCGAACCCAAATTTGAAGTCATTATTATAATGGTGTTTTTAAAATTCACCGTACGTCCCTTGTTGTCGGTCAGTCGGCCGTCGTCGAGCACCTGCAGCAGTATGTTGAACACGTCGGGGTGAGCCTTCTCAATCTCGTCGAGCAGCACCACCGAGTAGGGTTTCCGCCTGACGGCTTCGGTCAGTTGTCCGCCTTCGTCGTAGCCTACGTATCCCGGAGGCGCGCCAATCAGTCTCGAGACAGAGTGACGTTCCTGGTATTCCGACATATCAATTCTGGTCATTTGGTTCTCGTCGTTGAACAAGAATCCCGCCAGAGCCTTTGCCAGTTCGGTCTTGCCCACACCCGTGGTGCCCAAAAAGATGAACGACCCGATTGGCTTGTTGGCGTCCTGCAATCCCGCGCGGCTACGGCGCACAGCGTTTGCGATGGCCTCGATGGCGTGGTCCTGCCCAATAACCCGTTTGTGCAGTTCGTCTTCAAGATTGATGAGTTTATCTCGCTCTGTCTGAAGCATTTTCGTCACAGGAATGTGTGTCCATTTCGATACCACTTCGGCAATATCTTCGGGTGTCACCACCTCACGAATCATTGTGTCAGAGCCTTCGAGCATTGCTTTTTGCTTCTCGATGGCCGCCTCGCACTCTTTGATTCGGCCGTAGCGGATTTCGGCCACCTTGCCGTAGTCGCCGCTGCGTTCGGCCTGCGTGGCTTGGTATTTCAGGTCCTCAATCTGTTTTTTCTTGCTTTGGATGTCGTCCAGAATCGCCTTTTCCGACTTCCATTTTGCCATTTTCGATGTCAGTTCGGCGTTCTTCGCGTTCAGTTCCTCGCTGATTGAATTGATTTTAGCCGTGTTGCCCTCGCGTTTGATGGCCTCGCGCTCAATTTCCAACTGCATAATGTCGCGCTGCAGTTCGTCGATGTCTTCCGGCACCGAATTCATTTCCAGCCGCAGTTTCGACGCCGCTTCGTCAATTAGGTCGATGGCCTTGTCGGGCAGGAAACGGTCGGTGATGTAGCGGTTCGACAGTTCAACAGCGGCAATTATCGCGTCGTCAAGAATCTGAACTTTATGGTGCATCTCATACCGCTCTTTCAAACCACGAAGTATTGATATTGAACTGTTTATGTCGGGTTCGTCAACCATTACAATCTGGAAACGACGTTCGAGCGCCTTGTCTTTCTCAAAATATTTCTGATACTCGTCGAGCGTTGTGGCGCCAATCACGCGTAGATCGCCACGTGCCAGCGCCGGTTTCAGAATATTGGCCGCGTCCATTGCGCCTTCGCCCTTTCCGGCACCCACTAGCGTGTGAATCTCGTCGATGAACAGGATTATCTCGCCGTCCGATTTAATTACTTCATTCACAACGCTTTTAAGTCGCTCTTCAAACTCGCCTTTGTATTTTGCGCCTGCAACCAATGCGCCCATATCAAGTGAGTATAACTTCTTGGTTTTCAGGTTTTCAGGCACGTCGTTCTTGACAATTCGGTGCGCAATGCCTTCGGCGATGGC
>JAEEGG010002188.1_pt1 | contig 51103 bp, 48 predicted proteins | sample 9134161 | NCBI WGS metagenome assembly JAEEGG01 (sample SAMN16246543, study PRJNA631951) | gut metagenome | biome: gut microbiome; feature: rumen; material: CR-attached | host: Bos | place: Iran: Karaj | collected 2018-10
TGCGCAACAGCATGATGGCAAACGATACCATCCATGGTGCTGAAACTCTGGCCCTGTTTTATTCTCTGTACAAAACTTCCCAGATGAACGGACTGGATTTTAAGTATTATCTGAGGGAAGTAATAACCACCATGATGAAGCACATAAATCAGATTGACTTCGAAAAGAATGATAAGGGAACGATTACAGGATACAGGGGACACAGCATCTCAGATGATATTTTGGATAGCATTGCCCCTTGGAATTTAGCCAAGAAATTTGACAATAAAAACGAATAGTCGGAAACCATTTCCGACCATTTACGAATTTTTGAAGGCTCCCTGCTTTACGGAAAAACTCTCCCTGATTATTCCGGATCAAATGATCAGCTCGTTTCACTGTTCATTCCACGCTGCCAGCCGGATATTCAGTTTACCAAAATCATTGCACAGGCGAGCAGAAACGTCTTGGAAGACCGCTCAGCATCAATACACTCATGGTTTTAAACATGCTGAAAAATATGCCTGGTTGCGATATTCATCAGATCTCAGAAAAACTTAATCAGACAGAATCCATGGTAAAAACAATCATCGATAGTGCTGTAAGCGCAGACATTGTCAAATATCGCAGGATCGGAAAACTCACTGGCTACGTTATTTCGCCAAAACTGTATCGGACTGACTCCTCTGATGACATCTACAGGAAAGCTGCAGATACAGAGAAGTCAAAAGAGATAGTTATAAATTTTGCCAAAACTAATGGTCATATCGCCAGCTCAGATGTGGTAAACCTGCTAAGGATCACTGAAACGGCCGCCTACAATCTGCTTCGGAAACTTGTAGAGAGCGGTAATCTGATCCCTGTCAACAAAGGACGCCATGCAAGATACAGGCGTAAGGGATGACGCACCGTTGTTAATGCAGGATCGAAGCAGGACTCTCACTCCGCAAAAAAACATTCACAGGACAAAAAGAAAAGGGACGATCTGCAACCGTCCCTCATTCAAAATCATTAGCAGTTCAGAGAATTAAAGAACCTTTGCAATTGCACTGCAGAGAGCATCAATATTGCTGGTAGTAATGCCTGCAACATTGATTCTTCCGGATCCTACAATGTAGACACCGAACTCACTCTTGAGACGTGCTACCTGCTCCTTGTTCAGACCGGAGAAGGAAAACATTCCGTTCTGGCTGTTGATAAAGGAGAAATCCTGATTTACACCAAGCTCCTGGAGCTTCTGAACCATAAGATTGCGCATTGTCTTGATTCTGCTTCTCATTTCAGCAACCTCATTCTCCCACTCTGCGCGAAGTTCAGGATTTGAAAGAACAGTCTGAACAATCTTGGCACCGTGTGCCGGCGGATTGGAGTAGTTGGAGCGGATTGCGATCTTGAGCTGACTGAAGTTGACATCAGATTTTTCACGACTGTCGCTGACAACTGTAATAGCACCGACACGCTCGTTATACAGACCGAAATTCTTTGAGAATGAACTTGATACAAGAAATTCTCTGTGATACTTCGCAAATATGCGGACACCCTCTGCATCTTCATTCAAACCGTTGCCAAGTCCCTGATATGCGAAATCAAAGAAAGGAAGAAGACCTGCAGCAGCTGTGAGCTTGGCCAGCTCCTCCCACTGCTCAGCAGTTGGATCAATACCTGTAGGATTGTGGCAGCAACCGTGAAGAAGAACTACATCTCCTGCCTTTGCCTCCTTCAGAGACTCCTTCATACCCTCAAAGTCAAGACCATGAGTTTCCGGATTGTAGTAGTTGTACTGTGCAGTCTCGAAGCCTGCGGCACCGAATACCTTGAAATGGTTAACCCAGGTAGGATTGGAGATCCAGATCTTATTAGCAATCTTCTGCTGAATAAGAAAATCAGCTCCGACACGCAGTGCACCGGTACCGCCCGGAGCCTGTGCTGAGCAGGCTCTGCCTGAAGTATAAATTTCATGATCAGCACCGAAAACCAGTTCCTGAACCAGTTTGCCGTACTCAGGAGTTCCAGGAATGCTTAAATAACTTTTGGTTTTTTCCGTATCAAGAATAATTTTTTCAGCTTTCTTGACGCACTTTAAAACAGGAGTTTCACCGGCATCATTCTTATAAACACCAACACCAAGATTTATCTTGCCAGGATTAGGATCCTTACGAAATTCTTCCGTTAAACCCAGTATAGGATCAGCAGGAGCTGCTACTACCTTATCAAAAAACATTGCGATTCCCATGTGAAAAACAAAAACTGCAGGTATTATATCATTCAGCCAAAAAACCGTGAAATGTTACATAAAAAAATTATGTATGGTGCCGTGTTAACAATAAAAAATTAAGTACAGAGTTCTGATTTGCTCAAAAAGATTAAGGTTCCATGTAAAGATCCCATACTGTACGGATCCTCATTTTCACATGTCTTCATACGATTCTTTCCAGCTTTCGGTTCACCGCCGGAAGAAACGAAAAACCCCGTCCGACTTCTGTTTCCGGAAACAGGACAGGGCACGTCAGAACATCTAAACAGATTCTGTCAAAGAACTCAGCCGCCGATTCGGGAAGTATGCCATATAACATCAAGACCCAGTTTTCTGAAATGCTCCTCAATCTCCACCGCCGAACGATCATCATTAATGACAAACTGCGGAAGATCATGTTTATCCACGGCATATCCACCAGGCTGGGTACTGGAGCCGGCACTGATGGAGTTAATTGCTATAGGCACAACAGCATCCCTGAATTTGGCTGACTCTCTGGTGGAAATTGATATCTCCAGTTCCGGATCAAAAAGTCTGAACGCACAGATGAACTGAACAAGTTCCTTTTCGGACACAGGATGTGGAGGAGAGAAACCGCCTTCGGCAGGTCTCAGACGCGGAAAGGACAGACTCAGTCTGCTGCGCCAGTAGTGTTTGCGCATATAGGCTATATGATGTGCCAGCATACATGCGTCAGCCCTAAAATCGGCAAGGCCAAGCAGAATGCCCATACCAATCTTATCCATACCGGCCTCACCCAGTCTTTCTGGAGTTTCCATGCGGTAGCGCATATTTCTCTTTTTGCCGTGAGGATGATTATCCAGATACGTAGGTTCATGATAAGTCTCCTGATAGACGCAGACACAGTCCACTCCAAGTTCCCGGAGTTCGCGGTAGTCATTCACGTCAAGAGGCTGAACCTCCATCATAAGATATGCTGCATATTTTTTGACTATCGGGATCATCTCACGAAAATAATCCATTCCGCCCCTGGCAGACTCGCCTGTAACCACAAGAATTGTTTCATACCCGAGTTTTTTTATGGCCTCACATTCCTCTGTAACCTCGTCTGCACTGAGAATTCTTCTCTTAAAATGGTTACCTGCAGAAAAGCCGCAGTATTTGCAACAGTTGGAGCATATATTGTTGAGATACAGAGGAAGATACATGTTAAGCGTCTGCCCAAACCGTTCCCTGGTAATCCGTTCGGCCTCCCTTACAATCAGCGGCATAAAATGAACGGCGGCAGGTGATATGAGTGCGGCAAAATCAGCAACAGTTCTGCGCCGGGTAGTCAGCGCATTAATAACATCCTTTTCGGTTGCAGCCTGTACTGTACGGCCCCATTCATCAAAATCCAGCAGCTGCAGTTCGTCAAAAAAACTCATAGTCAGTTCTCCAGATCTGCCAGAAATTCATCCACCTCTGAGGTGGCGACAGCATACATGGATGACTTGCCAAGTCCGGCCTGTCTTGCCGTATGACCGGCTCTGACGGCGTCCCCGAAGGCTCTTGCCATGGATTCGGGATCAACAGCCACCGCAATTGCCGTATTAACCAGCACGGCATCGGCACCCATTTCCATGGCGGCAGCCGCATGAGAAGGAGCACCGATTCCGGCATCAACAATCACCGGTACCGAAGCCTGCTCCAGAATAATTTCCAGCATATCCCTTGTGACAATGCCGCGGTTGGTACCGATAGGTGCAGCAAGCGGCATTACGCAGGCGCATCCCACCTCCTCAAGACGTTTGCACAGAACGGGATCAGCCTGACAGTACGGCATAACGGTAAATCCCTGCTTCACCAGCTGTTCCGCAGCCGCCAGAGTCTCCACAGGATCCGGAAGCAGATATCTCGGATCAGGGTGTACCTCCAGTTTGATTAAATCAGTCTCGAGAGCATCACGGGCAAGATTGGCCGCAAAAACAGCCTCCTTTGCAACCCTGGATCCGGCTGTATTCGGAAGAAGTCTTACCCCGATATTCATAAGAGGCGCCAGAATATCATCATAACCGTTAAATCTTGCCCTTCTTACCGCCACTGTAACAAGTTCTGTCCCGGAGGCCTTCACAGCCCTGCACATTACATCAGATGATGAGAATTTGCCGGAACCGATAAAGAGGCGTGAAGAAAAACGGTATTTACCAATTGTCAGTTCATCCTGTTCATTATTTTCCATCTGATTCAACCTCCTGCCACCATGGTAAAAATTTCAATTACGTCATTCTCCCTGAGAATATACTGATCACAATCCTTTTTGGATATGACCTCGTCATTCACTCCCACAGCAAACCCGAAGAGACTCTTCGGATCATCAGTCACCAGACCTTTCTCGCGCAGAAATTCCAGCAACGTCCTGCAGTCTGTTTCCTTTACTTCACCATTGCATATAACTTTAATCATGAATTTTTTCCAGTAATCTTTTTGTAACTGCATCCGGATCCCCGGCAGCGGTAATCAGGGACACTACTGCAACTGAACCGACTCCGGCTGCCAGAACCCCGTCAAGAGTATCCTCCTTGATCCCGCCGATGGCCACAGTCGGCACATCTTTGAGAAGCCGTACATAATGTCCAAGCTTTTCAAGCCCCTGAGGCTTTGACTTCATTACCTTCGTTCCGGTAGGAAATATATGTCCCAGTGCCACATAGGAAGGATTCAGTCTGAGAACAGCGGCAATTTCCCTGTAACCGTGGGTGGAAACCCCGAGTCGCAGACCGCCTGCGGCTATGGCGGAAAGATCTGCACTTTTAAGGTCCTCCTGACCGAGATGAACACCGTAGGCACCGTACTTAAGCGCCATCTGCCAGTAATCATCTATGTAGAGTCGGGCTCCGTATTCTCTTCCCAGTCTGATCGCCTCTGCTATATCCTTTTCCAGTTCGGGATAATCAGGATCCTTGATCCTGAGCTGCAGAGTTCTGACACCAAGCCCGAGCAGACGCCGGATCCATTCTATACTGCCGACCACAGGATAAAGTCCCATTCTGAAAGTTTCAGAAGGAAAGGAGAGTTTTACATCCTGTTCATCAAAGGAAGAAAGCACATCCGGCAGGTAGTTCCTGTCATCATAATCAAATCCGGATGCCGGTGTTCCGCCCCTGCCCACGGCATATCCGCAGGCAACCGCCCTGCCTGCATACATAACTGCAGCAGTAACGGCATCCGCAGTTATATACCCGCCGGCAATAAATGATGCCACAGCGGATGACAGAGTACATCCAGTACCGTGCTTGAAACTGACGTCATAAAATCTGGATCTGAAGATCACAGACTCCTCTCCCGGCTCCTGCAGAACGTCGTATATATAACCGTTTTCAGCTCTGTGACCACCTGTAATCAGGACCGCAGAATTCAGTTTCTGCTGAAGTCCGGCAGCAAGGGCCAGGATTTCCTTTTCATCCGCTGCACCTTCACCGGGTCCAGCCTTAATATCAAACAGACGACATAAATCCATAAACTCCGGAATATTCGGAGTGATGAGATCCACATACTCAAAAAAAGAAAGGTTTCTGAGCTGCTTATAGGTGAGGCTGCTCATGGTTCCGCCTGCTGTCGGGCACAGAACCGGATCATAAACAACAAAGGGGCGCAGTTCCTCTGGAATACCGGACAGAAATTCCACTATGCAGCCTGCTATCTCTGAATTCGGGATCAATCCGATTTTTACAGCCTTTGGTCTTATGTCACTCCAGAGGTGAGAAAGAACAGATCTGAAAAACTCCGCAGGAACCGCCTCCGTCTTCAGAACTGATTCCGAATTCTGACAGGTAAGAGCAGTTATGACACTGCACCCATGAACTCCGCAGTCCGACATGGTTTTCAGATCTCGTTCAATACCGGCACAGCCTCCCGAATCTGAAGCGGCTATTGTCCATACCACATTCACTGCTGACTCTCCTCTTCCACCAGTTTTTTGATTTCACGACTTACCCGGATGGAGCAGAATTTAGGACCGCACATGGAGCAGAATTCAAAGTCATGATCACACTCACCGAGTTTTGAATCCTCCAGGAAGAGCCGTTTTGCTGTATACGGATCCATGGAAAGAGCAAACTGATCATTCCATCTGAATTCAGCTCTGGCCAGACTCATGGCATTATCACGGATCGCTGCCAGAGGATGGTGTTTGGCCAAATCTGCGGCATGGGCGGCAACCTTGTATGCCACCATACCCTGCTGAACATCGTTTTTGTTCGGAAGTCCCAGATGCTCCTTCGGAGTGACATAGCAGAGCATGGAGCATCCATACCAGCCGATCATTGCGGCACCAATGGCCGAGGTGAAGTGATCATATCCCGGAGCAATATCTGTAACTACAGGACCGAGGGTGTAGAACGGTGCTCCGTGACACTCCTCCAGTTCCTTCGTCATATTAATCTCAATCTGATCAACAGGAACATGGCCAGGTCCCTCAATCATAACCTGAACACCGTACTCCCATGCCGTTTTCGTCAGTTCTCCCAGAACCTTAAGTTCACCGAACTGAGCCTCGTCATTGGCATCATAAACAGATCCCGGACGAAGTCCGTCTCCAAGAGACAAAGCAATGTCATAAGCGGCACAAATCTCGCAAATTTCCCTGAAATGGGTGTAGAGAAAATTCTCCTCCCTGTGAGTCATGCACCACTTTGCAATAATAGATCCGCCCCTGGAAACAATACCGGTAAGACGCTTTGCTGCAAGAGGGATCAGTTTTCTGAGCAGTCCGGCATGAATGGTAAAGTAATCCACTCCCTGCTCAGCCTGTTCAACAAGAACTTCCCTGAATACATCCCAGCTCAGATTTTCAGCTATGCCGTTCACCTTCTCCAAAGCCTGATACATGGGAACAGTGCCTATTGGAACAGGAGAATTGCGTATGATTGATTCCCTTGTCTCACTGATCCTGCGTCCTGTACTCAGATCCATTACGGTATCAGCACCCCAGCGGATGGACCAGACCATTTTCTCGATCTCCTCTGCCACCGAGGAGCACATGGAAGAGTTTCCAATATTGGAATTTACCTTGACCAGAAACTTTGTTCCTATAACCATAGGCTCCAGTTCCGGATGATTGATATTGGCAGGAATAATCGCCCTGCCTGCCGCAACCTCCTGCCGAATGAATTCTCCGGTAATCGCAGGCATGCCGTCCTTTTCAAGAGTCTGACTTTCTCTTACAGCGGCAAACTCCATCTCCGGAGTCACTATCCCAGCCCTTGCATATTCAAGCTGAGTGATTTTTGCACCTGCAGAAGCCTTAAAGATTTTTCTGCCGGAAAGTTTAATGAAATAATCAGCAGGATAATTCACCTCGCAGGATTCCAGTTCTCTCTGCTTAAGCCAGTCTGTTCTAATTTTCGGTGCACCCAGGTGAAGGTTGAGTTCAGCTGAAGGATCTCCGTAAACTCCTGAAGTGTCATAGACTACAACAGGTTTATGCGGTGACTTCAGGTTGATTTGACGGAACGGAACTCTGACACCGTCCTTCATTGAAATATAGATACGCTCAGACTGGGGGAAACACTCCGCCTTCATCTGATTTATATTGAGCAAAGCCTGAGACTCTCTGTCTTCATTCCTTGATCCGATCTGCTCTTCTTCCTGCATAGAGACTCCAAATAAAGATATATAAAAGGTCGGTCCCTAGACAAGCTTGTTCCCTACAACGGTACTAACCGACAGGTTTACGGATCCCGATTTCTCGATCTCAGCACTAAGGCACTCCGACAAGTAGCAGTCAGACAGATATCCTCATATAAATCTGATCCGAAACATCAGATAAATGCTGACTTCTGAATAAATCATCGTCTGCAGTATCGCTGACGACCCATGGCAATGTGATCCCGTAATGAACCATGATTATGCAGAAAATCAGAATAAACAAATTTAAGGAAAAATCATTTCTGACAGGATGATTCTATCATAAGGGTAAACTAATGATTACTGTTAATGAGAAAAAGAGAAGAAAAAATCCCGCAAAGGTGCGATCCTGCGGGATTTCTAATAGCCAGGTTTAAAGCGAATTAAAACCATGAATCTGCTCTTTAAACAACAGTTACTGAAACGCACAAAAAAAGACCCGGAAGAAAATCCGGATCCTGCGAAAAACTATGACTGCGTATTATCAGCAATGGAACAGCATTGCCAGAACCACAAAGATCTGCGGCGACATAATACGAAGGAACATGGTAAACGGATACACTGTGGCATATCCAAGAGATGTAGCCTCAGGACTTGAATAAAGAGCATTGGAATATGCAAGAGCCGGAGGATCAGTACACGCACCGGAAATGGCACCGCACATGCTGAGATAGTTGACTTTGAGAAGAAACATTGAAACAAAGCCTGCGATCAGCAGAGGAATCAGCGTGATCAGAACGCCGTAAAACATCCACCACAGACCCTGGGTACTTGCAACAGAGGCAAAAAACGTCTGACCTGCCTTTAAACCTACGCAGGCAAGGAAGAGAACGATACCAACCTCTTTGATTGCCATATTGGCAGAACGCGGCATGAACCAGTGAACCTTGCCAAAGGTTAGAGAACTGCCGAAACGTGAGAGAAGAATTGCCATGACAAGAGGACCGCCTGCGATACCGAGCTTCAGAGCTGCCGGTATTCCAGGAACCGGAATGGCAATCGAACCGAGAATAACACCGAGCACAATACCAAGGAACAGCGGCAGAGGATAAACCTGCTGAAGCTTCTGCCGGGAATCGCCCAGTTCCTTGGCCACGCTTTCAACTGCATCCCTGAGACCAACCACGTTCATAATATCACCAAACTGCAGAGTTATATTGTCATCAGGAACAAGTTCAACATCTGTTCTGGTGAAACGGGAAACAACCACATCATATTTGCTGTCAATTCCGAGTTCGCCCAGCTTTTTGCCCATAACCTTGCTGTTGGTTACAACAACACGGTAGCTGGTCATATCGGTTCCCTTGGTTGAAAGAGAAATTTCAACCTTTTCACCGAGATCGGCAGCTATGTTATCAAGTGCACCCGGTGCACCTACCAGATGGAGAATATCACCCAGTCTTACAACATCATCATGATGCGGAACCATAAGGCTGTCCCCTCTCTTCATTCTGGAGCAGGAGATGGTCTGAGTATCCATGCGGGGAAGTTCAGAAATCTTCTTGCCGTCAAAATGAGAGTTGGTGATCTTGACATTAACAGAAACAATACCTTTCTTGGTGGAAACCTTGGCTTCCTCAAATGCCTTGCCGGCCCTGAGAATATCAACCTTGAAGATCATCTTCATGAGGATCAGGGTGATGAAAATACCGAGAATACCGAACGGATATGCAACCGCATAACCCTCACCGAGAGTTGAGGTTGTCTGGAGAAGTCTTTCGGAAAGCTTTGCTGAAAGAGCGACAGGATCACTGGCCACAGAGGCATTGCTGGCAAGAAATTCATTAATTGCCTCCTGACTCAGAAGAAGTTTCTGAACGGCATCAGGAGCTGACTTGGCCACATCGGCAATCATCTGATTGGCGGCACCAAGTGCAGGAGTGTTGGTTACAGCACCGGAGTAGACACCCAGAATTTCAGGCAGTGTGACATCGGACAGTTCAAAAATTGCAAAGGTAACAATAAAACCGCCGAACAGAATAATCATTGCTACTGAAATCAGTTTGAGTCCTGAAGATTTCAGAGAGGCAAAAAAGCTGGGACCTACAGAATTGCCAATTGCATAAACAAAGAGGATAAGGCCAAATTCCTGAAGATAATGCCTCGCACTTTCAAGTGCGGGAGCGTTGAGATCCACCAGACCGAACTGATTTACAAAATGAGAAATGATAATGCCGCCAAAGAGCACACCGCCGATACCAAGAGTAAAACCCTTGATGTTTATTTTACCCAGAACAATACCGAAAACACTTATGATCGCTACCAGCAGGGTCAGCTGGGCAATCCAATCTAGTACCATACAATATTCCCAACAGATTGATTTTAGATGGTTTCAAACAGGCAGAAAAAAGCCAAAAGTTTAAAACATGTGATCAGGTTCGTATTTTATCAAATACAAACTCAAAAGCAAGTTTGGAAACTCTGCATCCCTGACCGCCTTCCTGTCAGAGAAAGTTATGAAAAACGGCAACCGGCATTTAACATTCATTTCTGGATAGCATGAAACATTCCGGAAACAGTTATGCAAAAAAGAAAATCCTGACGGCAGGAATCAGAAACAAATGAACCGCTTTCAGCCCAGTCTCAGATTACAGGCACGCATGCTCGTTCATACAGCAAAAGGGAACTACCACCGGTTGCCGCTCGGATCACGGAAAATCACATTGTCTCCACTGTACTCGGAACTTCCGATTCTGTTTCCGCTGCTGTCACGATAAATGACTGTTGATCCGGAAATTTCACCGTATCCTGTAACATTGCCGCTGGAATTTCTGAAGGTGATCCTGTTTCCGGAAATCTCCGCTCTGCCCGTTGTATTTCCGCTCCTGTCACGGAAAACTATTCTGCTGGATCCGTCACGGGTGGCGGTACCGGTAACATTGCCGCTGCGATCCCTGAAGGTTGTAGTATTGCCGCTGGTAGACGCGGTACCGGTGGCATTTCCGCTGGAATCCCTGAAGGTAGTTGTGCCGGCGGAGACATCCAGAGAGATCACCGAAAGAACAGATGCAAGAATCAAAGCAGACAGTCTCATATTAAAACTCCTATTTTTATTCAGTTAAACTCAACGCTGACGATTTTAGTACATGACAATTATCATAACAGACAGAAACATGGTCTCCGCAGACAGCGAACAGGGAAAACGTTGTGATCCGGTATCCGTCCCGGGGACGCATGGAAAGTGCCGCAACAGCAGTATTCCTCTTATTCAATATGCCGCATGATTCCTGCTGCGGCATAAATTTCTGCCAAATCACTTATGAACTGCTGTCCCGGTAATTCTTCCGTTTCTGTCACGATATGTTGTTCTCCCTCCAGAATCGCTGGCCGTTCCGACTGCCCGTCCGTTTCTGTCACGATAGGTTGTTCTTCCTCCCGCATCGGTTGCCGTACCTAACGCCCTTCCGTTTCTGTCACGGTAGGTTGTTCTTCCGCCAGCATCGGTTGCCGTACCCACCGCCCTTCCGTTTCGATCCCGGTAAACAGTTCTGCCATCCCTTGTAACAGCAGTTCCTGTGACTCTGCCGTTACGATCGCGATAGGTGGTGGTATTTCCATGTGTTACGGCTGTGCCGACAGCCCGACCATTGCGATCCCTGTACGTAGTAGTCTCGGCGGAGGCACTCACAGACATAACCGAAATAATAAAAGTCAAAACGCAAATCAATATCTTCACAGGACACCTCACGCAAGACGAAACCAAACAAAACCACACCGGATCTCATTTTATACGATATCCCATGATTTGTTATCATCCAGACGAAAGGATTTGCCAACAAAAATCACATCCCACAAAAACGAAAGGTCCGGTAAAAAATCATTCCGGGTCACTCTTCCGTAAAAATGCAGATATCAGTCACAAGAAAGACTCCTGGTTTCAGATCCAGGCAGATACCGGTTTGAAATCCAAACCTGTAAAACCTGAAACTTGTTCTGTTAAGATAAACGGACTATCACCTGATCACTGTCAGCAGTTGGTTGTCCACACCACCTAAGATTAAAAATTCAGCATCATCAAGTTTATAAAGATTCATTGCCAGATACTTACGATATGATCCATTTTCCTCCTTTTTTCGCTCCTTCCCTGTGTATTTTGTTCTTCATCTTCAGGTAGTCCAGCAAAGTTCTTACCTGCTTTTCTGAAAGTCCGAGACACGTTGCCATTTCAGTCCTGGTTATTGATGCATTTTTGCGTATAAGGTCAATTATTCTGTCAGCTCTTGTTTCAAACTCTGGATCATTCTTATTGTTCTGTCTGCTAACAATATGTTCATCATGATTTGTTGGTTCTTTCGTAATATTTATCTGGTCTTTTTTTGGCCCTTCATCCTGTTTTTCTTGGCCCTTATCTGAAACTTTCCCATTTTTTTCAAAAAAATCCAGATATTTTTCTGCTTCCAGCATCGGAAGCGTAACTATAGTTCTATCTGGTTGATCTCCGCCAAAAAGTTCATCAACATATGGCTCGGCAAATCCATATTTACGCCATACGGAATAAATATCAAGGACACCACTGCCGGCATGCTCCCCATACCCTATAAGATTGAACATTTTCATTAAATTTCCTTTACGAGGCTCTGATTCACCCCATGAAGCATCTGCTGTCTTCCAACTATTGATGTTCCTGGATTGCGCAGTACGATCTGTTCAGGATATTTATGAATGACAACTCCTCTTGAAACATAATAATCAGCATTAACCAGACAATTCACCAATGCTTCCCTCACTGCATCATGAACCGGAGTTTCATCCATGCGCACCATATCAACAAGTTTAAAAGGTCTTTTCAGATCAAGGATCAGTTTCGCTGATACTCTTTTAAAGAATTCATATACATTACCAGACCAATCTCCTGACTGAGAACAAATTCTGTCAGTCCATCTTACATTTGGAAGAAGATGCTCCTGATAATCAAGAAAGAACTGCGGATACTCATACAGGATCATGTATTCATAGCCAAACATCAGCAATCCTGCCTTCGTAGGATGGATAGATCCGTCTTCGGTTTTTCCTGCCGCACCAAGTCTCACAAGAAACTCACCATTGCGGAACTGAAGAAAAGGGTGTCCGCGATGCTTTGACTCAAGAGCATATCTGTAAGACTGATACTATCCTGATCCAGTTCAGAAACAGATATGTCCGGTAATGCTGTTCCATCCACAGTTTTCCTGGTTTGATCTCGAAGCATCGACGTACTTCCTGCCTTGTACAGCGATAATCACCTTCATGATTACGCTTAAAAGAACAATCAAACAGGTTGTTATTCAGGTATATTGGCCGCTGTTCACGATCTGCTACTGGTACATGAACAACAAGAATATAATCTTCTCCAACAGAATATTCTTCAAGATCCGCTTCTCTAAGAAGATTAAGACTCACTTTGTTCCTGTTGTTGATAGTGTCCCAGAAGAATTTCTTAATCACAGACACATCACGAAGTCCGGTTGTATACCAGGAGCCGTCTTCATTTTCTTTCACTCCAAGAATAATCACGCCGCCGTAGGTATTTGCCATTGCCGAATAAGTATCCCACAATGAATTAGGAAGTCCTCCTCTTGCACTTTTAATTCACGCCGGTTATCTTCGCGATACTCATCAAATTTTGAAAGTTCAAACTTTTCTTTCACCATACAAAATTATCCTGCCAACTTTCAAGAATCGGATTTGACATCAAACTGCCCATCATTCTCCAGCACAGGAGATTTACCGCTGATACCAGCATTTGCTTTTTTGCAATAAAAACATCACCCTGCACTTTTTGCAGTTCTCCTCTCAGTTAAGGGTTTACTTAAGACGATAAAGAACCGGTACCCTCACCCTAAAACCTCCGGTGATACCTCTGAACCTGAAATCAGAACCGTAAGCCATCGCTGATCGATCAAGATCCGAATGGTTTGATGATTTTTCCAGATCAACTTTAACGACCTTTCCGGAAGAATCAACATGAAGAATAAGAACCACCATGCCCTGTCTGCCGAAACGTCTCGCCTGCGACGGATATTCAAATCTGGGACGGTAAACAACTTCTACCGATGATATATCCCTTGGATAATCCTGTTTCCCCATTCCTTCCGAAGTTCCCTGATTTTTTCCACCGGGGACACCGGGTGAATGCACATTTGCTGCTGCCGAACGCTCTGAAGCGGAAGCTGAGGAGGACGATTCCGCTCTGACCGAGGCTGAACGAACAGAATTTGGATGATTATGCAGAGTTTTCTTCTCAGAATTTACATTTTCCTGTTTTTTCTTTTCAGATTCGGACTTATTTTCTGTCTTATGCCTGTTTTCAGTCACCGATTTACTGTCTATTCCCGATCTGTTCAGTGTTTTTTCAGTTTTAACCGACGTATCTCTGCTGTCAGCATCATGAACTGCCGGCATACTTTTAAGATAACTGGCAGACTGTTTTTCTGTTTTCTGATTTCTGCCGTTCTTTTCCTCCCCGTCGTTTTTATTCACGGTTTCCTGATGTTTTTCAATTATACCGAAGTCGGAAGTTTCATTCTGAGACAGGATTACTGAATCTGCAGGAACTGTATCTGTCTTTCTACCGTTCTGAGATCCACGCACTGAAGCCGGCCGATCGTACATATTGCCACCGGCAAATGACACTTTATATCTTATCTCTGTCTGTTCCGGAGAGCGAGAAGGTACAGAAGCATGCTCCGGTTCATCAGGGAAAAGAAAAGCCGCAACAAGCAGAAGATGAAGAGCTGCAATGAGGAAGAAATATAACCGGCACAGACTGCCCGGCAGATACATAGAGTACAAATTTTCACCAAATATTTTCAGCAGTTGATGTCAGAAGGATTATAAGACAAGCCGGATGAAAACCCAAACTGGAACAAAACCGAAATGATCTTCAGCATCATGAAAAACAGATTACTTTTCAGGAAGGATGCATCATGGCAAAAGATTTCCAGTCTGAATATCCGTTGTTGTAGCAAGCTCAAAAATTCCGCATTTTATATAAACAGACAGTCACGCATATCGTATATAATAGATGCGTTTTTTTTATCCCGCTGTTCTGTACATACATTTCTGCATCAGCCATGCAGGTTTATCTGTATAAAACCGGCGGTCGTTTTTAACCAGAGGATAATCAATCTGTATGTCCGTAGTAATTTCACGAAACTTTGCGACAGCATTCTGTCAGAATTTTCTGGGAAATACACCGGTCTGGTATAAACTGCTGATCGTGCTGTTTCTCATTTCAAATCCCATAGTATTCACCATCAATCCGTTTATTGCAGGATGGATGCTGATCCTTGAATTCATCTTTACACTGGCAATGTCCCTGACATGCTACCCGCTGCAACCGGGAGGACTTCTTGCTCTGGAAGCTGTAGCCATAGGCATGACATCACCGGATCATGTATTCCACGAAATCAACCAGAATATTGAAGTTATTCTGCTGCTTATGTTTATGGTGGCAGGTATTCATTTTGTCCGTGACTTACTGCTCTACGTATTTTCGAAGGTAATAATAGGCATCAGATCGAAGGTACTCTGCTCCCTCATATTCTGTGCATCCGGTGCATTTCTTTCAGCTTTCCTTGACGCTTTAACCGTTCTTGCGGTATTCATCGCTATTTGCGTTGGATTCTACAGAATCTATCACAAGGTCATTTCCCAGAGTGATACCAACAGTCCTGATGATTCCGAGGTTTACGAGCCAAGCCGTGCGGATCTGAACAAATTCAGAGCATATCTCAGATCAATACTGATGCATGCAGCAGTCGGTACAGCTCTCGGAGGTGTATGCACCATTGTTGGCGAGCCGCAGAACCTGATCATAGGTGCAAAAGCTGGCTGGAGATTCGGTGAATTCTTCATGCGCATGATGCCGGTATCAATTCCATGCCTTATCTTCGGTCTGGTAACATGTTTCATTGTCGAGAAATTCAAACTGTTCGGATATGGAACTGATATGCCAGACAGTGTACGGGAGATCCTGAAAAAGACAGTGGAAGAAAACAACGCCAAACTCAAAGACGGTGATATAGCCAGACTTGTAGTTCAGGCTCTGTGCTGTCTGTGGCTGATTGTAGGACTTGCATGGCATCTTGCCGCCGTAGGTATTATAGGTCTCACCGTTATAATTCTTGCAACATCATTCTGCGGAGTTATATCGGAGAATAAAATCGGAAAGGCCTTCACTGAATCCCTTCCGTTCTGTGCTCTGCTCTGCGTATTTTTCTCAATCATAGGCGTAATAGCAGATCAGAAGCTCTTTGCGCCAATCATCGACTGGGTATTCAGTTTCCAGGACACCAACACAAGAACAGGTATGCTCTTTGCAGCAAACGGTCTCCTGTCAATGGTAAGCGACAATGTATTTGTAGGTTCGCTTTATGTTAATGAAACCTACACCGCATTTACCGACGGTCTGATCGATCGTGATCATTTCGATATGCTTGCAATCGCAATCAATGCCGGAACCAACCTGCCGTCTGTGGCAACGCCGAACGGTCAGGCTGCATTCCTGTTCCTGCTGACATCCGGTCTGTCACCGCTAATCAGACTTTCGTACACAAGAATGATGTGGATGGCTCTTCCGTACACCATCATCCTGTGCGTAATAAGTTTTGTAACAGTGGTATGGCTTGTTCCTGATGCCACAACCTGGATGTACGATCACCAGTGGCTGCAGCATCACGCTCATCTGCCAAAATAGGGATCGTTATCAGGTAATTCCGGAAAAGCCGTCTTAACAAGCATGACGGCTTTTTGCCGGAATTATCATCTGTTTTTCAGTAACTCTCCAACCGCAAAAACAATTCCGGCACGAGATTTCTTTGCGAAACATGAAAAAACAAAATCCGATCAACAATACGATAAATGCTGTCAGGATCATAATCTGCACTGCCACTCTGCTTATGTGTACAGGTACATCTGCGGAAATAGTTCTCCCGGAACACTACACGGAAAAGAAGGTATCCGCACCGAACACCAGAATGTTTGTGAATACAGAATCTTCTGCCTTTATAGCGGTCAGTATATTGAAGAACACCACCAGAGCCGACGCCACTGAAACCCTCAGGAATATACTGGAGGATCTGGACTGCACTGCAGAAATCAAAGGAAACGAAAAAATTTCATCAGCTGCAGACTGCACAATTAATGAACAACAGATTGATCTGGGAGTAATAACGACTGACAGAAGAACAGTTGTATTCCAGACCAGCAAAAAGGTTACTGATGAAGAATTCAGAATCTTTCTCGAAAACTTCATTAAGACACAGAAAACAAAGCAGCCGCAGAGAAACATCAGAGAATAGGAAAAAAATACAATGATCAGTTCTTTAAAACAGTTTATTCTTAATTTTCTGGGCAACCTGCTCAACACAAGACTGTACTGGCTGTGTGTAATACTGATATCCTTCGGATTTGAGGTATGCGGTTACTATTTTCAGTATGTTATGAATCTCCAGCCCTGCGAAATGTGTGTCTATGAGAGAGCAGGATTTGCGGCAATACTGCTGATAGGAATGTTTGTTATTATTCATCCGAAGTCTCTGAAGTTTATCGGTATACCTGCATGGATTTATGCTTCTGTAATGAGTCTTCAGATAGCACTGGAGCATATAGATGCGGAAACGAATATTTTCGCTCAGTGCAACGCCGTAATTGAAGCAAAGAGATTCTGGTTCCCACTTGATCAGTGGCTGCCGTCTTTCTTCAACCCTACAGGGACCTGCGGTGACATTCCATGGTCTTTTATGGGTTTCTCAATGCCATGGTGGGTAAGAGCCATATTTATAGGCTATCTGGTGGCAATATCCGTTTCCGTAGTAATTCACTTCGTGTTTTACGTAAAGAAGAAAAATAATGCTTGAACTTTCGGCATACATTTTTTGCAGGAAGAACAGGAGACAGGGAAAAGACTTTTACAGAAGGATAAGGAGACTGCAGACAACGAATTCCTGTTGGATCTGCATAATTAACAAGCCAAAGTGAGAAAATCTGTAATTTCTGATCCGACTGAGTCATTCAGGATTTATTCAGACTTCATTAAAATTCACCGGGTTCTGCACCGCAACGAAACATTACTGATAATAATGCAAATAAAAAGCACCCATCCTGGTGCCTTTTATTAAATTCAGATTTAATTTACGATTTTACTTGCTCAGAAGCTTGTCAAGAAGAGCGTCGATAGAAGCACACTTCTCTGCTGAATCGCAAGCACCAGCTACCATAAGAATATCATCACCATCATCAACAACAAATGCCTGAACATTACCTGGGCAGTTGAAATGCTGTGCTGGCTTACCTTTGAATTCTACTGCAGTTGGAGCATCACAACCCTTGGCCTGAGAAATACCGGCAGCAGCCTGTGCAAGATCTGCATCACCAGAAGCACCAAGCTTGCCTACCACCATACGTACTCCGAGATCGGTCTCATCAAATACATAAGAATCTTCTGTCTGCTCAGTTAAAGACCATTCAGCCATTGCAGATGCAGAAACACACATGGCGGCAACTAAAGCTAATAACTTCTTCATAAAATACCCTACCCGTCTTCAATATGGAAGAATAAAAAAACAAGAAACAGAAATATTGAATACCAAACTCAAAACTCTGCAAACTTCAAGCACTTGAAATTTAATTCAATTCACTCGAACGAGCATATTATAGAACGTCATTTTGAAAACTTCAACAAAAAAGCATCTGTTCAGGCATTTTTTAAAACAAACTTCGGACTCTGCGCAAGCCGAAGATTTTCTCCCTTCGGCATGATATTCATGCAAAATTTTGATGGTACACTGCTCCGGATCCGTTCCTGTATCAGATTTACGTTTCCGGAATGGTAATTATTGTTGTCCTGTCTGCCAGCTGAGATTATCTGCTGTAACGAGGTGTAGGTGCAGAAATGCAACAATAAGTTAACAGGATAACAGTTAATACTCAAACATGAACCTGATCCGGACAGATGGCAGTTCCTATCAACAAGTACACTGTTCCGAATACATTTCTGACGAGCCGGATATTCACGCAGCTTCACAGCTGTCGTTCCTTCTGGTCTGTCATTTAATAACTGCAGAAGTTCTGGTAAAACGCCTGAAAAGCACCGATCCTGAAAGCTGCTTGTAGTCATGGCAATGGAGATGAGATGCATGAAGTCAGCGTCAGTCTGCATCATATGTTTCTGATCCAACTGCAACCTCCCTGCTCATCACAAACTGATGTTAAGGATTGAAACAATAAAACTTCAGATAATCACAGGTACACGACAGTAACAGTAACAGTAACAGAAACAGAAACAGAAACAGAAACAGAAACAGAAACAAGACAGAGAAAGGAAAACGGATATTCAAGAATTACTGGCATTCCCAACGGGAGTCGAACCCGTGTCTACACCTTGAGAGGGTGTCGTCCTAGGCCTCTAGACGATGGGAATAAGAGACGTTGTCGGAACGCTTGCTATTATAAACAAACAGCTTGTTTTGTAAAAGGTATTTTTGCTTTTTTTCTAAAAAAAGTGTTCATATGCCTAATATTTCATCAACTGCACATCAATCACCCTTGAAAGGACCTGCCATGCTCAGCACTCAGTCATTATATGCTCAAAATGCGACCTGACATTCACCAGATGCTGCAGACATACAGTCATGCCATTTCTCCACCTCTGCGAGACAATCCTTTAACTGATATACATTACCTGAGCAGGCAGTTTCTTTCTTCAAAATTCTGAAATGTCTTCCAGGACTATTTAAGTTTTATTCCAAAAAGTCGTTCAAAATTTTCTGATGTCCGACTGCATATCTCCTCATAACTGACACCTTTAAGTTCTGCCACGGCATGAGCAACCTTTTCCACATAAGCCGGCTGATTCGGCTTGCCCCGGAAAGGAACAGGAGCCAGGTATGGACTGTCAGTTTCCAGCAGAAGACGATCCATAGGAACAAACCTGGCCAGCTCTTTGATATTAACGGCCCGGCCGAAGGTCACAATACCGGAAACAGAGATATAAAAACCGCGATCCAGCACCCTTCTGGCATTTTCAAGACTGTCTGCATAACAGTGAAAAATACCTGTAAGCTTCTGATCCGGATCACTGGAGGACAGAACGCTCCAGGTATCTTCTGCCGCTTCCCTGGAATGTATTACAATTGGCTTCTTAAGTTTCAGTGCATACTCCAGCTGTTTTGAAAAAACCTGCTTCTGGATTTCGGCACTGTCGGATTCATAATGGTAATCAAGACCTATTTCACCAATCCCGATAACCTTTTCACGGGCTGCATAGCGAAGAAACATTTCTTCACTTCGGGGTTCACTGATATTAAGCGGATGAACGCCCACCGTGGCATAAACATTGTCAAAATCCTGTATTTTTTCATACATTGAAGGAAAGGACGGCAGATCTGTACATACGCACAGCATATGTGTAACACCTGCACATGCTGCATTATTAAGCGCATCCCGGACCGAAATTTCTTTTCCCCCGAATTTCATATCTCCAAGATGACAGTGTGAGTCTACTAAAAACATTTATTTAATTATCCCTTTATCAATTCATTAAAGAAGGCAGAGAGTTCCACAGCCGCATAAGAGTTAGTCATGCTTTTCTCTCTCTGAACCATGCCTGTAAGTCTGTTGATGCTTCGATCAAGGCATTCGACTGATATATGTTCAAAAAAGGCAAGCATCGCTGCATTCTTAAGAATAAGATTACTGCTGAAAGAGCCTGTTACCCTGTAACGCAGAATATCTGCAAGAATGTAATATATCCAGAAATAAACGTCTGCAATCTGAAGTTTATAATTTGGCTTTTTTGCTGATTTTTCAGGAACAGGATTTTCACTTCGCTGAGCTTCGTCAGTCTGAATTTTTACAGATATTTCTGCCATAAGATCCACAAGCTGGGAAACTCGGGCCGGCTCCTGCATTATCTGGGCAAAGGCAAGAGTAAGCCTGTTAAACAGCTCGTCATATCCGTTGTTTATGAACCTTACAGTATCCACCGGTGACTGGTGATTAATCCTGTAGATTTCCTCGGTAACCGAAACGTGTCTTCCTGAAAGCTGACCGTAAATCCATTCCTTTACATTCCTGAAGGGAGGGCAAGGGATCCTGAAGGATACACACCTGCTTCGTATGGTTGGAAGAAGTGCATTCACACTGTCGGCAGTCAGGATAAACATCGTTCTCCCCTGAGGCTCCTCCAGAACCTTGAGAAGAGCATTTGCAGCCTCAACCGTCAGCATCTCGGCATTTTCTATAATCACCGCCTTTCCCACTCCTAATTTCGGAGTAACAGAAACACTGGCGATAATATCGCGAATGGCATCAATACCGATTTTTGTTCTCGGGGGGGAACTTATATGATAATAATCCGGATGATTGCCGGAAAGACTGAGACGGCAGGAATGACAGGCTCCGCAGTAGCCGGAAATGGATGTATTCTCACAAAGAAACAGTCTGCCGAGCTCAAGGGCTATTTCCTTCTTGCCGAGACCGTCACCACCATGGAGAATAACGGCATGGGGAGGTCTCCTGCCGACAAGCAGTTCTCTTAACTTCAGCCATGTATCCTTTAACCACGGGAACATAAAAATTCTTCCACCGCATGTTTAATATTCAAAGTCACGTCCTCAAGAGATCTGGAAGCATCAATCACCTTTATGGTACTGTCCAGGGCGGCCTCGTTCAGATACGTATCACGAACCCTCTGGAAAAAATCTTTTTTTTCCTGCTCGAAACGATCTCTTCCTGCCCCCCTGCTGTCTACCCGGCTCAGTCCTACAAGAGGATCTATATCAAGAAGAACAGTCAGATCAGGTCTGAAGTCGCCGAGGACTGATCTTCTGATATTTTTAATCATCTGAATGTCCATGGATCTGCCGCCTCCCTGATACGCAACAGAGGACAGATCATGGCGATCACCGACTACAAATGATCCCCGATCAAGAGCGGGCCTTATCACCGTGTTCACCAGCTGAACTCTGGAGGCATACATCATCAGAAGTTCAGCCTCCGGTGTAATCTTCTCACCAGGATCCAGCAGTATGCTTCTCAGCTTTTCCGCAAGTGACGTGCCTCCCGGCTCCCTGGTGAAAACAATATCTTCAACGCCATTTGATTTAAGCACCGTGCTGATTGTACTGATACAAGTGCTCTTTCCGGATCCCTCAAGACCCTCGACTACAATAAAACTTCCTGCTGTCATTATTCAATTCCAAAACCATTCAGCGTCTGCCGTGACGACGTCCTTTTCGTTTATTCCCTGCCTCTTTTCTCGAGCCGCTTCCTGCAATTCTGCTGGCAGCTCCATGAGTATCTGTCTGCATCTCTCGATCATTCTCTGCAGCAGTATCTTCAGATCCGGTGACTGCGCTCTGAGTGCCGTTGTCATCTGACTCGTTAACGCCCCCGGACCTCCGGGACATTCCCTGTCCGGCTGTCTGCCCTGGATCTGATGTTTCTCTGGCCGCCTGCCCTGACTGTCTCCTCCTCTCCCTCTGAAGCTTTACATATGAAGCCACCGCCCGGTTGTGCTCCGCCAGAGTTCTGCTGAACTTGTGCCCTCCTGTTCCGTCGGCAACAAAGTAAAGATAGTCCACATCAGCGGGATGAAGCACAGCTTCTATGGCTGATTTGGATGCCACGGCTATGGGAGTGGGAGGAAGTCCGTCAATTACATATGTATTATATTCATTGACATCCTGCAGATCCTTCCTGGTAATATTGCCGTCATATCGCTCCTTGATACCGTAAATTGTGGTCGGATCAGACTGAAGTTTCATGTGATTTTTCAGTCTGTTAGAGAAAACCGCGGCAACCAGCGGATATTCCGTATGCTTCGCTGTCTCCTTCTCCACAATGGAAGCAAGAATAAGGGCCTCATAAACATTTTTCACAGGAATGTCTGATGCACGCTGATCCCATGCCTGATTCAGATATTTTTCCAGATCTGTGTATGACCGTCTGATGATATCACTGGCCCTGTCTCCGACAGTGTACCGGTATGATTCAGCAAAAAGCAGACCTTCGGGATTTGCCGGATTCAGAAGAAAAACCTTGGAAAGATCAAAATCATCAAGATCGTAGCTGACATTGGGATCCCTCTTCAGCCTTTCAACAACCTGCTCATACCTTGTGCCCTCGATCACAGGAAAATAGAATGCCAGCTCTTTTCCTTCGCAGATGATGGCCAGAGCTTCGCTCAGACTGTGAGCCTTTTCAAGAGAGTATGTCCCGGCCTTTAACGAAGAAAATTCTGGATGAAGTTTAAACCACAGACGATAATATATTCTGTCCTCGGGTTCACTTACAAGATCTTCGACCACCGACTGGGGTGTGGCACCATGAGCAACAGTATAGATCTCATTTCCTGCTTTAAGTAAAGAATTGTCAATGGAAACGAGCTTGCCTTCTACATAAAAATAAGCTCCGGCCAATGCACCTGCAGCCAGCAGGATCAGAATAAAAAAATATTTTATAAAAGAAATCATAGAAAGACCGGTTCAACAACAGAACAATTTTACAAGATCCGCGGATAAAAAAAAGTGGGATAACAAAGATCTGAACATAAACTCTGCCAGTCCGAAACAAAAAACGGAGACATAAGCAGATCCGGGATAACAGAAATTGCTGAAAACCAGCTGTCAGATCTTTGGGATTGATATGCTGACAGGAAAGATCAGACACAGCGGAACCGACATTATTGCGACATTTCCAGACATGATAATGAAAAAGCGTATCCCCGGGGATACGCTCTTTTAAAATTCAGGTTATTCAGATTTTAATGAAACTTTCTGAACAAAACTGATCCGTTGGTTCCGCCAAATCCGAAGGAATTTGACAGAGCATATTCAACATCAGCCTTGCGAGCTCCGTTTCTGCACAGATCCATATCAGCACATTCAGGCTCCACATTATCAACATTAATTGTAGGAGGAACCATACCGTCATGAATACACATTACGGAGAAAATAGCTTCAATGGCACCTGCCGCACCGAGCAGATGACCAGTCATGGACTTGGTTGAATTAACCATGACCTTTCCGGCATGGTCGCCAAATACAGACTTGACAGCTCTGATTTCAGCCAGATCTCCAAGATGAGTAGATGTGCCGTGAGCATTTATATACTGAACCTGATCAGGAGTAATCCCCGCATCCCTGATGGCATTCTTCATGGAAAGTGCTGCACCTGCACCGTCATCAGGAGGAGCCGTCATGTGATGTGCATCAGAACTCATACCGAATCCGGCAAACTCAGCGTATATTTTGGCACCGCGGGACTGTGCATGCTCCAGTTCCTCAAGAACCAGAATACCGGCACCGTCTCCCAGAACGAAGCCGTCACGATCAACATCCCACGGACGGCTGGCCTTCTCCGGTTCGTCATTTCTTGTGGAAAGAGCCTTGAGAGCACAGAATCCGCCTATTCCCATAGGAACAGAAGCCTTCTCGGTTCCACCGCAGACCATGACATCGGCATCTCCGTTCTGGATCATGCGGGCAGCAAGACCGATGGAATGAGTACCTGTTGAGCAGGCAGTTGCACATGCAATGCTCGGACCGCGAAGATTATTCATAATCGATACGTGACCGGCAGCCATGTTGATAATGGAAGCAGGAATGAAGAAAGGAGAAATCTTGCGACATCCTCCCTTGAAGTAAGCCTCATGATTAGTCCCAATAGTTCCAAGTCCGCCGATGCCGGCACCTATGGAAGTTCCGCAGCGTTCCGCCTCTTCACCCTCCGGATGCAGATTGGCATCATTGAGTGCCTGATTTGCCGCTGCCACAGCATACTGAATGAACGTATCCATTTTGCGGGCATCCTTGTTGCTGATGCCGTAAGCAGAAGGATCGAAATTTTTAACGAGACCTGCAATCTTGCTTGAAAAATCTGTAGTGTCATAATCAGTAATCGGGACGATACCGCTCACACCAGCAAGGATGTTCCTCCAGGATTCTTCAAGGTTAAGACCTACAGGGCAAAGAATACCTATACCGGTAACTACAACTCTGCGCTTGGACAAAGTACCCTCCATAAAAGTCTACTTTTAAGAATGTTGTCCGATTATTCTGTTTTACAACAATCAGACTCTCAAAATACAGGCTTAAGCCCTAAACAAACAGAGCGACACAAAGCCGCCCTGAAAAAATCATTGAATTCTAGAGAAGCTTATCTTACTTCTTATGACTCTGAATGTAGTCAACAGCAGCCTTAACAGTAGTAATTTTCTCTGCATCCTCGTCAGGAATGTCGATTTCGAATTCTTCCTCAAGACGCATAATAAGTTCTACAGCATCAAGAGAATCTGCACCTAAATCATCAACAAATGAAGAATCCAGTGTAATGCCATCCGAATCACGATCAAGATGTTCAGCCACAATAGATTTTACTTGTTCAACGATATCACTCATGATTTAACTTCCTTAAAATAGCACTATTGCCAAAAATACAATCCCAACGGGGTTATTGATACCTCAATTATATATTGATACAGCTTATATTTATAGTCATTTTTTCTGAAAATGATATATTACATAAGCATTTTGTGAGGGAAAACGCACCGACAGCGGCAGGAAAAATGCCAAAACACACACACTCCCGCCACATACCGTATTTATCCAATCTTAATCCATCAGCATACCGCCGTTAACGTTAATAGTTTCGCCGGTAATGTAACCTGAAGTATCATCCGCAAGAAACAGAACCGCTGCTGCGATATCTTCGGGAGAACCGAGTCTGCCGGCCGGCACGGTGGAAAGAATGCTTGTCTTTACATCCTCGGAAAGAGCGTCTGTCATGTCAGTTGCAATAAATCCAGGTGCTACGGCATTTACCGTAACGCCTCTTGAAGCAACCTCGCGGGCCAGAGATCTGGTGAATCCGATAATACCTGCCTTTGAAGCACTGTAGTTCGTCTGACCCGGATTGCCTGCCTTGCCTACCACTGAACTTATGGAAATAATTCTTCCAAATTTCTTCTTCATCATGGTACGGACAACTGCCTTGGAAAGACGGTATACGGAGGTAAGATTGGTCGCAATTACGGCATCCCACTCCTCATCTTTCATACGCATGAACAGATTATCCTTTGTGATACCGGCATTGTTTACCAGAATATCGATATCTCCGAATTTTTCCTTAACAGCCGCTATCACCGCATCAACGGAGGTCTGATCCGTAACATTCAGAACAAGGCCGGTTCCGGCTTCGCCGAGATATTCGCTGATGGCATCAGCACCCTTCTGAGAGGTTGCAGTTCCCGCCACCCTGGCGCCCTTTGCCGCAAAAGCCTGGGCTATCGCCTTTCCGATACCGCGGCTTGCTCCAGTTACAAGCACTATCTTATTTTCAAAACTCATATTCTTTTCTCAACCGATTAATTCCTGAATTGTTGCCGGGGTGTTCACACTTACACCCTCAATACGCTTGTCTATACGCTTAACAGTACCGGTAAGAACTTTACCTGGTCCCATTTCCAGCTGACTTTCAACACCGGCATCCGCCATGGCAACAACAATATCAGTCCATCTTACAGGGCAGTACAGCTGACGAACCAGAGCGTCCTTGATTTTTACCGGATCCTCTTCACACTTGACATCCACATTGTTGAACACCGGAATAACAGGTGTTAAAATTTCAACTGATTCAAGAACCTCGGCCAGTTTTTCAGAAGCCGGCTTCATCAGAATACAGTGGGAAGGAACAGATACAGAGAGAGGAACAATCTTCTTTGCTCCCTTTTCCTTGAGAAGTACGGATGCTCTTTCCACAGCCTCTTTATGACCCGCAATAACAACCTGACCGATGGCATTGTAGTTTACAGGGGAAACAACCTGCTCCCCGGCAACCTCTCTGCAACATGCCTCGACAACTTCGTTCTCAAGTCCGAGAACAGCGGCCATGGCTCCGACTCCGGAAGGTACGGCCTCCTGCATCAGACGACCTCTTGTCTCCACCAGTTTCAGACCGTCACGGAAAGTCATTGCACCAGAACAAACCAGGGCTGAATACTCGCCAAGCGAGTGACCTGCCATATACGAAGGCATCTGACCGTTGAGGAATGTCCACACTCTCCATACAGCAAAGGACGCAGTCAGAAGAGCCGGCTGAGTACGGCTGGTCATATTAAGTTCTTCTTCCGGACCCTCGTTGATAAGTTTGGCCATGTCATAGCCAAGGGTATCGCTGGCCTCCTGATAAATATCGGAAACCAGAGGATACGCATTATTAAGATCGGAAAGCATTCCCACACTCTGAGAACCCTGACCGGGGAACACAACAGAAAAACAAGACATTTTAAATTCTCCTGAAAATAAACCGTTGACCGGAAATCCGGCAGAACAAAATAAAAACTAGTAACGTATCAGAGCCGAGCCCCAGGTGAAACCTCCGCCGAAAGCCTCAAGAAGTATCAGCTGCCCTCTCCTGATGCGTCCTGAACGGATACCCTCATCAAGGGCAAGCGGTACTGATGCTGCGGAGGTATTGCCGTGCCGATCAAGAGTTACAATGACCTGATCCATGCTGAGACCGAGTTTATCCGCTGTGGCCTTGATTATTCTGAGATTCGCCTGATGAGGAACAAGCCAGTCAAGCTGAGATTTGTCAATACCGGCCAGCTCCAGTGTATCTGTAACAAGATGACTGAGGGTATTCACAGCAACCTTGAACACCTCGTTGCCCTTCATATAGAGATATCTGTTCTCCTGAGCAGGATTCTGCGTATCAATATACGGCAGTGTAAGAAGATCGCCATAACTGCCGTCGGAATGAAGATGAGACAGGATAATTCCCTCCTCCTCGGAGGCTCCGATAACCGCAGCACCGGCACCGTCACCGAAAAGGACAATCGTAGTGCGGTCCGTCTGATCACATGCATTGGAAATAATATCCGAACCGATAATCAGAACCTTGCGACAGGTTCCTGCCTTAATGTACTGATTTGCAATATCCATTACATACACAAAACCGGAGCATGCAGCCGATATATCCATGGCTGGAACATTTCTGCACCCCAGATTGTGCTGAACATAGTTCGCAGTTGAAGGAAACGCATGAGACGAGGACGAAGTGCCCACAAGAATAAGATCAATCTCCTCAGGAGCTACCTGAGCCGCTTCAAGAGCCTTTCTGGCGGCCTCGGTTGCCATGAAGGCAACAGTCTCTCCCTCACCGGCTATGTGTCTTTCCTTGATACCTGTACGCTTGGTGATCCATTCATCGGATGTATCCACCATTTTTTCCAGATCAGCGTTACTTCTCACTTTGACCGGAAGATAACTGCCGGTACCCAATATCTTACTATACATCCTACTGCCTGCTTTCAACTCAATAAATTCGACAAATTACGGGGAAGTCCGGCTTTTGCCTCATGCATCGCCCGTATCAGAGCATTTACAGTGGCTTTCTTGCCGGCGGAGCCGTGACTCTTTATCACTACGCCCTGCAGTCCCAGAAGATCTGCTCCGTTGTATGTGTCCGGTATCAGAGATTTCATTTTGCTCCGTATAAACAGGGCAAGCGGAAGTTTTAGCAAACTCCAGAACCCGGTCATGCTTCTTGAAGTCTTTGATTTGATAAGCCTGACAAGTCCTTCAGAAGTCTTAAGAGCCACATTTCCGGCAAATCCGTCACACACAATAACATCAGCACAACTGTTAAATAGAGAATCACCCTCAATATAACCGATAAAATCAATGAATTCCACATCTCGAAGCAATTCACTTGCTTTTTTGATACATTCGTTGCCTTTATTGTGTTCTATACCAACATTCAGCAGTGCAACCCTGGGACGTCTCTCCGTGTTCATGACAATCTGAAACTCTCTTGCACCCATGCAGGCGAACTGAAGAAGATTTTCAGGACTGCAGCTTACATTGGCTCCAAGATCAAGCATGAGAGAAAAGCCGTCATCCTTGGCATCACTCGGCACGAAAGCCGCAAGAGCTGGACGGTCGATATTCGGAATTTTATGAATAACATGACTTGCGATAGCCATCAGAGCGCCGGTATTGCCTGCACTGACGCAGCTTCCGGCGCGACCCTGACTCACCTGCTCCAGAGCTATACGCATTGAAGTTCCGTTTGAATGGCGAAGAGCATGAGCAACCGGACAGTCCGACGAAATCATGCTTTCCGAGGGTACGAATTCAACCCTCTCGTGAGAATCCAGATGACAGCGACGGAGCTCTGCCCGACACTCATCCTCAACTCCCACAAGAATAAGTTTTAGTGATTCTGAAATTAATAATGCCTGCTTGGCAGCAGGCACTGTTACGGACGGACCGTAATCTCCGCCCATGAGATCCAATGCGACTATCAGATCCCTGTCTGAAAAACTCACTTTAATTAAGCTTCGTTATTTTCGTTAACTTCAGTTTCCTGTTCTTCAGCAACATTCTTGTTGATTACTTTCTTTCCGCGATAGTAACCGTCTGCGGTAACGCAGTGACGCATGTGAACTTCTTTTGATGACGGATCGACTGACAGAGTTGCTGCAGTCAGAGCGTCGTGTGAACGACGCATTCCGCGCTTGGAACGTGAAGTATGATTCTGTTGAACGGCCATTGCCTTCTCCTAATTGTTTTTGCTCTTAATCAAATCTCCCAGAGCCCGAAAAGGAAAATTTCCTCCCTCCTGCTCCATATCATCACCGCCCACTGTTCCAATTCTTCCGGCTACAGGGCACTCCTCCTCCGGATGCTTGGCTATAAGCGGCAGGGACAATATCAGTTCGTCCTCAATTATATCATAGAGGTGAACCTCGCCAAAACTATTTAGTTCTGCACAGTCAAACTCATCCTCCAGTTCCAGCTGCCTGAGTAGCTTTTCATCCGGAGAGTAACGGAATTTCGCTTCCAGCGAAATGTTCATTCTTTCCAGACAACGCTGACACGTCATAACAACAGACGTTCTGGCCGTCCCTTCAAAGACATGAAGCCCGCTTAAATCCTCGTAGAAGGAGACTCGAACCTCAATATCGTTCTCTATGCTGTCAACCATATCGGCAAAACGGGAGAAATCCGCTCTGGAAATAATTCCCTCGTAATCAAGCTTTTTGGCCGCAGCTCTTATCGGATCTATTGTTACTGGTATCTTAACATTCTGCATAACGCCCGTAATGGTAGCACAAATGAGACATTAATCAATGATTATATTTTGAAAAAAAACAGTCCGTTAAATCGGCCAGGGCGTAAATCCGAAAGCGAAATCAGACAGCTTCATGACAGATGCCTTCTTTTCTGGTTTCCTCTGATTCAGCCAGATAATGCTCTCCTGCACAGGCAGGCAACAGCCTGGCAAGATGTGCCACATTTCCTACCACCGCCACCGGTTTCTCGTTAAAAAGAGTCCGGACATCGTGAACGCCGCATGTGACACCGGCCGAAGGCACTCCCGCATTCAATGCCATACGGAGATCCAGACTGGAATCGCCTACCATAAGTGCCTCATCAGGTTCCAGACCGAAGTGTTCAAGAACCATCTCCAGCATCATTGGATCCGGCTTTGATTTTGCCTGATCACCGCATACTTCAAAATCAATAAGTTCCCTCATTCCTTCAGTGGCAAACAGTCTTTCGAGGCCTCTCCGGGACTTTCCTGTTGCTATGGCAAGTCTGTAGCCGCGATTCCTTAGATCTCTCAGAGCCTCCAGTGTTCCTGGAAAATAAGGACTCGGAGTCTCATCCTCACGTCTGGTGCACAGATGACGGTATTCATCGGTTATTACATCGATCTTATCATCTGTTTCATTTGGGAAAAGCTTTGCAATGGCTGCTCTCAGAGTTATTCCTATAATGTTCAGAATATCCTGTTCTGAAGGTACCGGCACCCCGCAGTTCTCTGCGGCCTTCTGCATGCACCATATTATGCAGCCGACGGAATCCACAAGCGTTCCGTCAACATCAAAAATCACGACTTTAATTTTGGAAAACTTTTCTCCCCCACAGGAGGAAACATCAGAATAAACAAAGTCCATATCTACATCCGGCGTCAATCAAATACTGCTTAAAATCCTTTGCCCTTCGATTCACTGCTGCCTTCAGAATCATTGCCGCAGTCCCCGGAATTCCGGGCTCCAAGTCTGTCAAGAAAAGACTGAAGATGCTCATCAAGGGGTGCATCAACAGTTGTCTGTTTTCCTGTTCCAGGATCCGAAAAAACAATAGTCCTTGCATGAAGAAACATTCTTCTAAGCCCTAACCGCGCAAAGAATGAATCCATTTCCCTGTCACCGTATTTTTCATCCATAACTATCGGATGGTGCTTAAATGCACAGTGAACACGAATCTGATGTGTCCTCCCGGTACGGGGCGATGCCATTACAAGGGACGCATTTTCAAAGTCCTTTATCACCTCGAAATCAGTGCAGGACGGCTTACCGTTTCTGTCCACCCTGACAAAACGCTCTCCTGATTTAAGAACATTTTTCAGCAGCGGTTCATTCACAACAGTGACTTTTGACGGCCATCTGCCGTGTACAAGCGCCCAGTAGTGCTTGTGCATTGTTTTCAAACGAAGCTGCTCATGAAGACATCTCAGGGCACTTCTTTTCTTGGCTATCATCAGACAGCCGGAAGTATCACGATCCAGACGGTGCACCAGTTCCAGATATTTCAGATCGCCTCTTCCGCTGCGGAGAGCCTCGATGACACCGTAGTCCACCCCGCTGCCGCCGTGAACGGCGACTCCGGCCGGCTTGTTGATTACCAGCATCTCAGGTGTTTCGTAAATTACAGATTCCGCAAGTCTGCGAACTATGTCCAGGTTTTCGGAGGGCGCAATAACAGGAGCCTCCTCAATTCTGACAGGAGGAAGTCTCAGTTCATCACCGGCCGCAAGTCTGTATTCGGGCTTTATCCGCTTTCCATTCGCTCTGACCTCTCCCCTTCTGAGGATCCTGTAAACAAAGCTCTTCGGCACACCCTTAAACTGTCCCAGAAGAAAATTATCAACTCTCTGACCATCTCTCTCACTGTCTATGACAACATGACGTACAGGATACTCAACAAGCGGCATGGAAACTCCAACAGAAAAGATCCCCGATAAAATGTTCGGGTATTATACAGTTTAATAGGACGATTGCATATACGGGACCAAGGAGAACGAATCAGAAATCACTAGACAAAACCCAAGGAACAGGCTACGCATTACATTGCAACGTTATTAGCATAGCATGCACATAGACATTATTTTCAGGAATACTTATATAGTTCATTATTAACATTCTTGCTTGTTTTATTTATAGTATTCAGCAAGAAAGTTAATAAAGAAAGACTGTATGACAGATTCTCAAAAAATATTGGAGTTTGCAAAAAGGAATAATGAATTGAATTCATGCCAAGTTTGAGATCGCTGACAGAGAAAAGAATTTCATGAGTTCATAAATCTCTGAACACTTTTCAAACAAAAACAAAGTACGATCGGAACAACTGATGTTTTAGTACCCAAGTTCACAGATCCGAATATGATATTGTTCACAATCGCATTTGCCTTATGAGATAATGCTACGGGGGTCGCTGTGTGTATCTGCATATTACGGATTATGAATACGGTTTTCGGTTTTCACATATGCGGCGCAAAAACTGACAGCTGATATCAGCCTCGTCATGGTAAGCTTTAAGATCTTCTGAAAAATGAATTTCTTTTACATAAAGCAGCCTGAGGCCTCTTTCGTAAGACTGTCTGTAAGGCTGCACCGGAAGGATAAGCACAAAACATAAATTCTTCCGGTGCGTTAATTTATAAAGATAGAAAAATCCTCTGTAAAGGTATCAAGTCGTGAGACTGCTATAACACGTTGCAGCAAGGATGGAAAAAATTGAGTTTATATGAAAAGAATGTTAATCAACGCAACTCAGGATGTTGAGATGCGCGTTGCCCTGGTAGACGGCCAAAAGTTGTATGATCTGGATCTTGAGGGACCGGGACATGAACAGAAGAAGGCCAACATCTACAAGGGAGTCATCACAAGAGTTGAGCCAAGTCTCGAAGCAGCTTTTGTGGATTACGGTGTGGGAAGACACGGTTTTCTTCCTCTCAAGGAAATTGCCAGAGAATACTTCAAGGACGGTCATACCTACTCATCAAGAACAGATCTGCAGGAGGCTCTTCCTGAAGGTACCGAAGTTATAGTACAGATTGAAAAGGAGGAACGAGGTCTCAAAGGCGCTGCCCTTACCACCTACATCAGTCTGGCCGGAAGTTTTCTTGTGCTGATGCCTAACAATCCGCGGGCCGGAGGTATTTCAAGACGTATCGAAGGTGATGAGCGTGATGAGATGAAGGAGGCTCTCAACAGCATCAGCGTTCCGCACGGCATGGGCATAATCATCCGCACTGCAGGTGTCGGAAAATCCGCCCAGGAGCTTGAATGGGATCTCAAGGTTCTGACAAGACTCTGGGACTTTATCAAAAAGGCTGCAACCGAAAAACCTGCTCCGTTCCTCATTTATCAGGAAAGCAACGTAATTCTAAGAGCTGTCAGAGACTACCTCAGACCTGATATCGGCGAAATCATTATTGACAACAAGGATGTTTATGAGAAAACTCTTAAGCACGTCAATATGGTTCGCCCTGAATTCTCAAACCGCATAAAACTCTACACCGACGAGGTACCTCTCTTTACGCACTATCAGATTGAAAATCAGATAGAATCAGCGTTCCAGCGCAAGGTCAGACTCCCTTCAGGCGGTGAAATCGTAATCGATCCTACCGAGGCACTGACTTCAATCGATATCAACTCCGCAAAGGCTACGAAGGGAGGTGATATTGAAGAAACCGCACTTCAGACAAATCTTGAGGCTGCGGATGAAATTGCCCGTCAGCTCAGACTGAGAGACCTTGGCGGTCTGTTTGTAATCGATTTCATTGATATGACTCCGGCCAAGAATCAGCGTGAGGTTGAAAACCGCATGCGCGAAGCCGTGCAGTCAGATCGTGCAAGAATACAGATTGCCAAAATTTCCAGATTTGGTCTTCTCGAGCTTTCCAGACAGAGAATCCGTCCTTCCATCAACGACACAAGCACTCATGTATGTCCACGCTGCGAGGGTCAGGGCTTTATTCGTGACGTTTCATCGCTTTCACTCTCAATTCTTCATCTTATCGAAGAGGAGGCACTGAAAAGCAACACGGAGCAGGTTCATGCCCAGGTTCCTATCAAGGTTGGCGCATATCTTCTCAACGACAAGAAGGATGCCATCAGTTCCATTGAGAAGCGACATGATGTAAAGATTTACATCATTCCTAATGCAGATCTTGAAACACCTCACTACGAAGTCTACCGTCTGAGAAAGAACGACCGCTGTGAAGAGGAGCATATTACGGCTCACAGAATATCAGAAGATCGTGCATATGTACCTGAAAAGGAAAACAGTTCATCAGACAAGCAGGTTGCCGCTGTAAGCAGTGTCATGGCCGTCCAGGACATGGAGCCTGCCCCTACCCCGACAAAGATTTCCTGCACCAATTTCTTCAAGAAAATTGCAGGAGCTTTCAAATCCATGTTCTCAGGTGCTTCCGACAACAGGAAAAGCGACAAGTCAGCTCGCCGCGGTCCGAAACACGGCAGAAACAGTGATCGCAGCAGTTCTGTCCGCACTGATTCTCAGCAAAAGCAGAATGAAAGAAGCAGAGGAAGAAAGAATCAGGAACGCTCTGTTCAGGACAAGAATGCATCATCTGTCAGAGATCAGCAGCGCAAGCCGATGCTGCCTCAGCAGAATATAGCTCAGCAGCAGTCAGCAGAAGCTACAAGGAACAAGCGTGAGCGCAGAGAACGCCGTGATGTACGCACAAGAGTAAGACAGAATGACGACAGGATCCAGAATCAGGGAACATCCTTCTCTCAGAAGCAGGAGAACTCAAGGCGCACACCTGTCCGTACTGATGCAGAACGCAGAAACACGATGCCGACTGCAAGAAAACTGACTCCAAGGATCTTCCCTGCAGGGGCAGCTGAAGTAAAATTCTCTACGAGTGCCCCTACACAGCCTGAGCATAGGCAGCTGCTTGAAACATCAGTCTTCAGCGGAAGGGACTTCAGAGATTTCAACGCAGACGGAGCACTTAAGGCATCCGGAGCGACTCAAATCGAGTTTTCACACAGTGAACCGGCACAGCCTGACCATCGTGATCTGGCACCGGGAATTCAGCAGGCGGATTATGTTCTCGCCCGTGCTGAGCCAAAAGTGTCAGGCCGTGCGGCTGGTGCAGCATCACTTTCAAACTTCGCAGCTGTACCAATGAGTCAGCCTGAGAAATCTGAATAAATCGTACTTCAAACTTAAGCGCAAAAAAGCCTGCTTCATGCAGGCTTTTTGTGATCCTTAAAATATTTGCTACAGGCAAAACCAAATATCAAATCATCATAGAACCAGAGAAAAATATTCAGATAGTCAGCAATTATTCTTCAACTAAAAACTGTACATCTGTGCGTCATTCTGCTGAATTCACCTGCCTAGTAGATTTGTAAAAGTAGCTAGAATACCTAAAGAGAAAAACAATATCATCAGAATCCAATATGCGAAGCACACACACAATGCAAGAGTAGACGAGCTTTCCGGTACACTTTCAATAGAGCAGCCGGTTCCAAGTCTGTAAACATATCCCTTGATTTTGAAAAATCTTACAAAGCAGTATACAGACTGATAGAAAGCGTAAAAATACACAATGAAAAAGCATAAACCTATCAACCCAAAAACCGTGTAAAGAACCATTACGACCAGAGCCAGAGGTCCACCTCCAAAATCTGACCTGGCTATGAACCCAAGCAATGCAACGCTAACCAGAAATAAAACCATTGCCAAAATATAATAAAGCGAATATTTCATATAGCTCAGTATAAACTCGCAGCGACGTCGGATATCATCCATATCATTCGCGTAAAGTGTATATCCTCTGCTTTCAAATACAGCTTTCGTCTGAGCAAGAAGATCTCTTGACTTGAAAAGCAGATAAACATTGACAGCAAGACCTGCAATCGGAAATAAGAACCATAATACAAGTGAAACGATAAGCAGGACCATCATATTCTCAAGAGCTCTTAAATCTTCTGCTATATCAGCCGGAACTGCAGCCATGCTGTTTTTGTAAGCTGATGAAGGACCAGGGACAGCGGCTTCAGATGAAACGCACGAAACATCCATCTTCAGCCCAGGCTGCCTGGCGCCACAGTAAGTGCAAAAGGCTGCATCATCTGTAATTTGTTTTCCACAATTGCTGCAGAACATATCATTCTCCGTAAATTATTGTAAGCATCCGCACGGCAGAGCAACTACAGGAACAGAGATATCCATGTATAAGTCTGCCCGCACGAACAATGTGTATAAAGAAACTTGAATAACCGACCTTCAAACTCAAAATTTGCAAAACTGTTCTATCACGTGTAAGGCTCAGTTTATGCAGATAAAAAGTCGCGAAACCCATTCATGACTAAATGAAAGTTTCAATATCATAATTCATTTTGATCAGTCTTCAAGAACTATTTAAGAAGCGAAAACCAAATCATCAAAAATTGAACGTCTTAACAAAATGAGCAGTTAAAATCTGATTTTTTTGAAACGCGTTAACTATAAGCCACAAACAAACTGATACTATCGTAACATCTATGTCTCGGAGGCAGATCACCGTGATCTGAAATCAATATGAAAAAATACCGCAATATTATTCTTGTACTGGATGCCGGTGGATACAACACCGATGCTCTGGAAAAGGCTTTTTTTCTGGCTAAAAGAGATCCTGACGTAAAAGTCACGGTTTTTCTGGCAATTTTCGACTTTTCATATGAGTTGTCGACAATTATGTCGTTTACTGAAAAGGAGGAGATGCTTTCAAAGATAATCGACGCCAAAGAGGCTGAGGTTGAACAGGTTATAAAAGAGCACGATGTTGACAACAAAAATATAAGTGTAAAGGTAGTATGGTCAAGAAGTGCCGGCAGTGCTCTTGGAAAAGAACTCAAAACAGGCAACTATGATCTGATCATCAAAACCTGTGCTGTAAACAATGCGATTTACGGACTGCTGCAGACTCCTATCGACTGGAAGCTGCTGAGAAAAGCTACAATTCCTGTCATCCTGGTGAAAGAGAAGCAATGGGTACCGGACGGAGTTATTCTTGTGGCTCTCTGTTACACGGAACTTGGCTTCAGCAATCGTGTCAACAGAAAACTCCTCAGAGAGGCTCAGATCCTTGCAAAAATCACCGGCTGCAGGATCCACCTGGTACACGGCATTCCTGCCCCGATACTTAATACATACATAGAAGTGCCCGGATATCTGCCAAGCACCTACAATGAATCAGTTGTCAACGATCATACGGCCAAAATAAAACGCTACGCAGATGATCATCGCATCCCGATTGACAATGTCCATATCGCAACCGGAGATCCTGAAGATGTCATACCAAAAGTTGCTGAAGAGATTAATGCAACAGCTGTTCTGATGGGCAGCGTAGGCAGGGACGGTTTCTCCGGAACGGTTATCGGCAATACGGCGGAAATGATAATGGATGAACTCACATGCGACATGATCGTAATCAAAACACCGGAAGATTTATTTGATCCGACAGTGATAGATGATGCAGATGAGAATGAAAGAACAGACGTTTCCTGATTAAACATACAGATTCATGTAAGCTCAGCGTGCAGACACGGTGTTCCTGTCTGCCGTTTGCTTCAGCAGAAGAACACGCTTCTCTCCGGATAACTTTTCCCTCAAATATCAGAACTCAATCCGCTCCCTCAATTCTTTTAATTTTCAAAACTATGTTTTATACTTTGAGCATAGTTGTATGCACAGTCTCAACTGTGTTTCGTCTTCTGTTTGCACGAGGGAAAAAATGAATTTAAGCACTTTGATCAAAGTTATTGTTGCAACAGGAACTCTGTTTACAGCAGCAGATTCAATGGCCGCAGCAACAGATCCTTCAGGAAAGGTTCAGGGCTCTACACTTACCATTAAAAACGGCTACACTGACGACGTCAGCAAGTCAGTTGCAGACGCATCCTCCAAAATCAAAAAAGAAAATCTGGTTCTTTCACTTGAAGAGATTTCAGACGAGGATCTGGCAGGAATAATCAAAGCATATCCTGAAATGAAGGAAATAAGAATCAGCAGTAAAAAGCTGACAAAAATAGATCCGCTTAAGGATGCTTCAATCATAAAGAACATAGTCATAAAGGCCGACAAAGTAACCGACTTTTCCGCTCTGGCCAAATTCAAGAATATTCAGTCAGTCAGCATCGACTCGGACGGTCTGAACTCTTTAAAGTGGATGTCTGAAATGACTGATCTCACCTACGGCACAATACATGCCTCTCCTAATCTCAAGTCCCTGGAAGGCATACCGAATGCACCGAAAGTAAAGGATTTCGGAACCGAAGCCATGGATGCAGATCTGACACCTCTTTCAGCTCTCTCCAATGTAGAAAGATTAAGACTCACAGGAGCAAAGATATCAGATCTTAAGCAGATATCATCCCTTAAAAACATCAAGGAGATGTCACTTTACGGAGCAACAGTAACAGATTTCACTCCGCTGTCAGAACTGCCTAATCTGAAAAAAATTACCGTTTATGCTACAAAGCAGGGCAACTACTCCACACTCGGTGCACTGTCCCAGGTTGACAGAATCGAGACCGGCATGACGGCAATGACTGATCTTGAGTGGGTCAAAAAAGCGACATCACTCAAAGAACTCCGCGTCTTTGCAGAAAAGGTCACCGACTACAGTCCGGTAAACGGTTCATCCGTGGAGGATCTGAACATATGGAGCATGCAGTCACCGGTTGATCTGTCTCAGCTCAAGGATGCGGCAAATCTGAAAGTTCTGACCCTCAACAGCTGCAACAAAAATGCAGGCATATCTCATACCGAACTCATCGGTACGATGACAAACCTTAAAGAGCTGGATATCAAGTTTTTAGACAAATGTAACAGCCAGGTTGATGCATCCTTCGGCAAAACTCTCGGAAAGCTTGAAGTTCTGAACCTGGACAAGCTTCCTGAAGTTGTAAACATCGACGGTCTTTCAGGTCTCACATCTCTCAAGAAACTCAAGATAGCAAGAGTAAACACCGGCAAGGCCATTGATCTCGGATTTATTGCCGGCAGCAAGGAACTGGAATCTCTTGAACTTGCAGAAGTGGAGATCAGCAACTTCGACGCTGTAGCAGCATGCACGAAACTGCATCACGTGGATATAGCAAAAGCCACCGGCATCACGTCTCTCAAGGCGCTGAAATCCCACCCTGAGCTCAGAACAGTTATTGTAAAGAAAGGTGCATTTCCTGCTGAAGAGCTGACAGGATTCGCCAATTCTAAGATCAAAATTACTGAAAAATAATCTGTATTTTTGTCTGATCTTCTCCGCCTCTGCCAATTTTGCTGTGCAGGGGCGGTTTACTGTAAAAGTATGAATAGCGTGCAGATCAGAAACCAGCTGGTTCATTCATAAGATCTGTCGAACAAATTGCATAAGGAATATGCTGTATGCACTTCAATAAAAAACTTATTAAAGCTGCCCTGCCCGTTTTTTTTACCGCCGGCATTATTGCATCTTCTTCTGTTTATGCAGAAGCTGCCGTTGATGAAAATGCTCTTAAGAGAGAAATATCCCAGGCTGAATATCACCTGAGAGAATTTGAAAAAGAGGTTGAACAGCAGCGGGGTGGTGAAAAACAGGTCTACAGATCAAAAAAGACCGCGCTGGACCGCATTCAGCAGCTGAAACTTAAATACCCGGATGATCCAAGAGTTGAAGAACTGTTCCAGAGAACCAAAACAGCCCTGATGAAAAGCAAGGGAGACTTTACAAAAGTTGATCCGTCCTGGCTGAAGTACAAGGAAAACGAGTCTGCACTTAAGAAGATTATTGCCGAAACATCCAGAAACGAATGGGATAATCTCCTGAAGAAATACGGTGACAGCATTATTGACAAAGAGTTTCCGATTCCTGATACCGGTAAAGTCATGCTTCCTGATATCCAGGATAAAATGGTGCTGCTGAAAGACGTCAGATATCCTGACAACCAGTTCTACGGCGGTACCGGAGAGTACGCCTGGCACGGAACACCATCCAGCGGATACTATTTTGTCGCCCTGGATCGACGCCAGTGGCTAGGTCCGTATGAAGCTGTCAAAAGATACCGACGCAGCGTTGATACGGAGCTTGCAGATATAACAAAATACACGATTCTGGGCAGGATCACTGATATAACAGCAGAAATTCCTAGTGCCGACATCAAAAAAGTCGGAACTCATCAGACAGGCTGGGTTGTGGAGCCGGTGGCTGTTTACGTGCAGGATCACGTAATGGCAGTATACGATCCGGACAAGGAGAGCAGCGGAGTATTCGCCGGCGAAGGCAAAGTTGCGGAAATCAAGAACAGCTGGTTTACATACAGGGAAATTCCGAACGATGTTACTCCTGAAAAGCTTACAGAAATATTCATGATGGCTATCAAGGAGAAAAATTACGATCTGTATGTTGCCTGCATTAACCCTCAGTGGGCTTCAACTCCTAAATCAAATGCCCAGCTTCGCTATCACTGGGATCTGCATCAGGAAAGGTTCCACAAGGAATATGTTCATGCAACCTTCGACAAGGCGCATCCTATTGAGGTGATCAAGGGATTCAACGGCAGTGACGAACAGGAGAATTTCTTCCTGGATGAAGATCAGAAGGAGATCCTGAAGAAGACCCAGGGCGAACTTGTAGAAACTGTGGTAGTTGACAGTCGTGCATTTAATGAAAACGGAAAGCAGATCGGCTCACCGCATCCGCACAAGCTAATAAGGAAAAACGGCGGACGCTGGTATATTGATGATTACGCTGCACGATTCTAGGAGGGAACATAATGAAGAAATCTAATTTACTTGTAAAAGCTGCAGCCTTATTCGCAGCGCTTGCAATAGTTTCTGCAGTGAATGCGGAAAATACTGATCCGGAAAATCAGCCCAGGAAAAAAGTGCCGTTCACTGAGCAGTCTTTCGTCAACCGTATCGCCAGCCAGGTCTCCAACGCCAGGCAGCTGATGAAATTCAAGACAATAGACGATCATGACTCTCTGGATAAAAACATCAAAGATATGATCTGGCTGAAGGAAAACCGCGAACCACCTTTTATGCCGGATCTTTCAGAGATAGAATTTCAGAACGGAAGTGAAGCATCCATTACCCAGATGTGGAAGGCTCTGAAGGAAATTACCTACTACCACAATGATATTCTGGAAACACTGGAGAAGCTCAAAAAAGAAGAAATTCCTAGAACATTCGGTGCCATGAATTCCATATACAGATATCTGGACAAGCAGACAGATTTTCTTTCCAGCATGACAACCTATGACAAAGGAATAGAGTACTGTCTCAAGTATTCAGAAAAAATTCCGACCGCAGATCCGATATGGGAAGGTGACGGAAACCAGATGCTTATCAAAGCAAAAATAGACGATCTGTGGCATACAGTCTATTTTAATAATGTAACAGTGATCCAGTCCCAGATAAGACCTTTCAATGTAGATCCTCATTTCAAGGATCTGGAGAAACGTCTCAAGGACTACATTTTTGTATTTAAAAACTACAAAAGACTGGTCAACGAATGGTACGGAGCATTCGGAGCGAAAACTGCGGCAGCTGAAAAGTTTGCAGTCCTTCAGCAGGCTTACGTAGGTTTTCTCGATACAGTCGTGTCAGAACTTCAGAAGATGGCAGAACTGTACGACAGCAGACTTGATGCCGGCACCGTACACGGCAGAATTATCACCGGAAAAATTGAATTACCCTATGGGCATATCAAACTGAACACCGGAGAAGGAGGTGCTGTAATATATACGAACGCATATCTGAAGGCAACCGCAAAATGTCAGAATGCATACAACGGCGGATGGAATGAAAGAATAGCTGCTGATCCTGCAGTAAAACTGTATGTCAAACTTCTGAAGTAAAACAGTAATTATTATTCTGCCGGGCGTTAGCATAGTCTGACGCCTTTTTTTGTCAGGACAAAGAAAAATGGATACAAGAAAACTGCAGTACGAAAACAACAAGGTTCAGAAAAGACTGCGTCATGCCGTAGGACAGGCAATCAGTGACTACAATCTGATTGAAGATGGAGACAGGCTCATGATCTGCATGAGCGGTGGAAAGGATTCCTATGTGCTGTACGATATCCTGGAAAGTCTCAGGGTTAAGGCTCCTGTTCATTTCGAGATGATTGCGGTACATCTGGATGTCGGCATTCCAGGATATCCCGAAGGCCTTATGGAAAAGTATTTCACTGAAAAAGGCATGGATTACAGAATTATAAAAGAGCCCGTTTACAGGATCGTAAAGGAAAAGATACCTGATGGAAGAAACATCTGCTCTCTGTGCTCACGGCTGAGACGGGGTATCCTGTACCGCACCGCAGGAGAAATAGGAGCTACAAAAATTGTTCTAGGTCATCATCGCGAGGATCTGCTGGAAACATTCCTTCTCAATCTTTTCTACACCGGTCAGCTGAAGGCTATGCCTCCGAAACTTCTGACAGATGACAGAAAAAATATAGTGATCCGCCCGCTGGTATACTGCGCCGAGGAGGACATTATAAAATTTGCAAAGATGCGCAACTATCCGATTATTGGCGGAGAACTTTGCAGTTTTCATGCTAACAAACAGAGAGGAATATTGAAGGAACAGCTTAAGGAATGGAATAAAAAACACCCCGGCAGAACTGAAATCATGTCCAGGGCACTGAGAGATGTTAAAACATCACATCTGATGGATCCCGCAGTTTACAATTTCGCCGATCTTAAAACTGATGAGGCATCTCAGGCTCCTGATGATACCAGCTCGGAAATATAGTCAGATCCGCGGGACAGAAGCTCATCAACAAACTTCGGCAGCGTGGTACCGGCCTTTCCGTAGACACCGGCATCAAAATACCCCTTGGTTGCCGACGGCTCAAGATTAAATTCCACAGTGACAGCTCCGGCATACTTTGCAGATCTCACAAATCCGGCAGCAGGATATACAACTCCTGAGGTTCCGATCGAGATAAACAGATCAGACTCACCGAGTCTTGCACTGATCAGATCCATATCCAGCGGCATTTCTCCGAACCAGACTATATGAGGCCGTAGCAGTTTTTTACCGCAATTAGGACAGATCGCCTCCGGATCCTGAGGCTGATCTGTTTCAACCACAGTACCGCAGCCGCCATAATTCTCGTAACATCTGAGCTTTAAAAGTTCACCATGCATATGAATTACATGTTCGGATCCGGCCTGCTCGTGAAGATTATCTATATTCTGGGTTACAAGAGTAAAACCGCCCTTCCATTCTTTTGCAAGTCTGGCCAGAGCCACATGGGCAGGATTAGGTTTAACATTCTTCAGATTAACCCTCATCCTGTCATAAAAACTCATGACAAGACCCGGATTGCGATCAAATGCCTCCGGTGTACAAACATCCTCTACCCTGTGATTTTCCCAGAGTCCGGTTTCCGAGCGGAATACAGGAATTCCGGATTCAGCGGAAATACCTGCACCGGTAAGTACTACAATATTTTCTATTTTATGAGACCTGCTGCCCATACTCCACCTCTTCGGAACAGATAAAACATCACATCACGATTTTGAATTACTCATTTTAAAAGTAACTACCCTGCGCTGGCTGATCGTAACCTCCTCTCCGGTGCGCGGGTTTCTGCCCGGGCGCGGAGTCTTCTCATGAACAGAAAAATTGCCAAAGCCGAAAATTTTGACAGCCTCTCCTTTCTCAAGAGTTTCCTTGAGACGTTCAAAGAAATGATTCACAAAATATGCAGAATCATCCTTCGATACATTGCATTTTCTGCACAGATTGCCAACGATGTCAGCTTTTGTAATTGTCATACTATTCCCTTAATACAGCATTAAACTTATCTTTCAGTAAATCAATTACCCTGTTAACAGTTTCAGAAATTCTGGACTCATCCAGTGTTGAATTAAGATCCTGAAGCTGCAGACTTATTGCGATGCTCTTCTTTCCTTCTTCCAGTGTTCCGCCGCTGTAAAGATCAAACAGGGAAACAGAACGAATCAGATCGGAAGAAACAGCTCTGATTGAGTCTATGATATCACCAACCGGAACAGAATTATCAATTACTATTGCAATATCTCTCCGATTTGAAGGGAACTTCGAAATTTCGTGATAAACAGGAACCTGAGCTGTTGACAGAACTGAAAGATCTATCTCAAAAACAAAGGTTTTAAATTTGACACCGTACTTCTTCTGAACAGTCGGATGGATCTGACCGAGAATGCCTGCCTGCTTTCCTTCATAAAGAAGTGCGGCACTCTGACCAGGATGAAGAGCGCTGCACTGGCACGGAGCAAAGGTAAAGCGGTCCCTTCTGCCTGTCAGTTCAAGAAGTGCCTCAACATCACCCTTTACATCAAAGAAATCAACGTTTCTGCTGGCAACAGCCCACTGCTCACTGTGAGCAAGACCGGATACTGCACCGGCCAGAGTTTTAATCTGGGCTATTCCGTTCGGAGCGGTGCTGTCGGGAATAAACTTAAGACCGCTCTCGAAGATCTTAAGCGATGTCTGCTGACGTGAATTGTTAAAAGCCACAACCTGCATCAGACCCGGAAGCAGAGACACCCTCATGGCATCCATGTCTGCGGTTATAGGCTTCGGTATCACCATTGGCTTAATGTCAGGATACATTACAGCCATTTTCTCCTGATCGACAAAGCTGTAGGTCACAACCTCGTTGTAGTTGCGGCATACCAGCAGGGATTTGAGACGATCAGGAGACAGATCTGTCATTGACGAACGGAGCATGCTGAGCTCAGCCTTCGGAGCCGCATTAGGTATTCTGTTGTAGCCGTAAATACGGGCAACCTCTTCAATAAGATCCTCAGCAATGGCAATATCAATTCTCCAGGAAGGACTTTCAGATTTCATTCTGCCGTCACCAAGACTTTCTGTCTTTATGCCGAGGCTGTTCAGAATATTAAGAACCTGCTCTTCGGTAACAATATTCTCACCTATGACACGATGGACCAGTGACATATCGAAACTTATGCTTTTTGAAACAGGAAGACAGCTCTGATCCTCGGCCCTGATTATCTCGCTGCAGCTTCCGCCGCAGATATCAAGAAGCAGCTGGCTTGCACGCTCACATGCAAGCTCCTGTATATTCCAGTCAATACCTCTTTCATTGCGATGAGAAGCATCCGTGGCCAGACCGTATTCCCTTGCCTCACCCTTTATGGCATCTGGGGAGAAGTATGCGCACTCCAGCAGAATGTCCGTAGTGTTCTCACTTACGCCGGTATCCTGTCCGCCGTATATGCCGGCCATGGCAACCGGTCCGGTATCATCGGCAATAACCAGTGTCGTAGGACGAAGTTCAAGTTCCTCGCCGCTTAATACCTTCAGTTTCTCTCCCTGAGCTGCAAAGCGTACATGAATTCCGCCCTTCAGCCTGTTCAGATCAAAGGAATGAAGAGGCTGTCCAAGTTCAAGCATTACATAATTTGTTACGTCAACAATCGGATCTACAGATCTCAGACCGCAGCGGCGAAGTTTTTCCTTCATCCAAAGAGGAGTCTCAGCCCTGACATTAAGGCCTTTGAAAATTCTGCCGTAATAACGCGGACATGCCTTCGGATCATCAAGAGTGATGGAAACAGTATCCGATACGGAAGGAACAGCTCTTGTGAATTCTGGAAGAGTATATTTTTTCCCGGAAAGCACTGCAATTTCTCTGGCAAGTCCGATAATACTCAGACAGTCAGCTCTGTTGGCGGTGAGATCAACCTCAATCAGTGCATCATCCCATCCGAAATAGCTGCGGACATCCTGACCGAGAGGAGCATCGGCAGGAAGCTCGATAATACCCTCGGAAGGAAGCTCCACGCCAAGTTCACGGTATGAGCAGAGCATTCCGTTGGACGGTACACCTCTGAGTTTGGCAGGCTTAATCTTAAAATCTCCCGGAAGGACAGCTCCTATCATGGCTACGCATACCTTAAGTCCATTCCTGCAGTTCGGCGCACCGCACACAATATCCAGAAGTTCTCCGCTTCCGACATCAACCTTTGTAACATGAAGATGATCAGAATCAGGATGGTCGGCACATTCAACCACCTGACCGATAACAACATGATCAAAATCACCGGCCGCCTTCTCAACAGTATCAACCTCAAGACCTGCCATGGTTATGACATCCGACAGTTCATCGGCAGTCATGCCGGTCTCGACCCATTCTTCTATCCAAGCTTTTGAAAATTTCATTATCGACCTCTGCCCTGTTTATCTGAACTGCTTTAAGAAACGAACATCATTCTCGAAGAATGCTCTCAGATCATTAACTCCGTACCGGAGCATGGCGAAACGCTCGACACCGAGACCGAAAGCAAATCCGCAGTAGATTTCAGGATCTACACCCGCAGAACGAAGCACCTGGGGGTGAACCATACCGCAGCCAAGAACCTCAAGCCACTTTCCGTTTTTACCCTTTACGTCAACCTCCGCAGACGGCTCCGTAAACGGGAAGAATGACGGACGGAACCGAACCTCGAGATCCTCCTCAAAGAAGTTAAGCAGAAACTGATGCAGAATGCCCTTTAAATCAGTGAAATGAATATTCCTGTCAATAAGAAGACCCTCAACCTGATGGAACATCGGCGAATGTGTCATATCGTAATCAGGACGGTACACTCTGCCCGGTGAAATCATTCTTATAGGAGGCTGCTTTTTCTCCATAACTCTGATCTGAACACCGCTGGTCTGGGTTCTGAGAACCAGATCAGGATTGAAATAGAATGTGTCATGCTCACTTCTTGCCGGATGATTTCCCGGTATATTGAGAGCATCGAAATTATGATACGTATCCTCAATTTCAGGACCCTCCACCGTCTCAAAGCCAAGACAGGCGAAAAGTTCGGTAATACGCGCAATGGTACGGGTGACAGGATGCAGACATCCGGATTCCGATGTTCTTCCAGGCAGTGTCACATCAACCTTTTCACTCATAAGCTTGCGGTTAAGTTCGTCGGCGGCAAGCTTCTGCTTTTTTTCGTTAAGTGCGGCAAGAACTATCTGTTTTGTACGGTTAATCTCGGCTCCAGCCTTTGGTTTTTCCTCCGGTGAAAGTTTTCCAAGATTCTTCATCTGCTCGGTAAAAAAACCTTTTTTGCCAAGATAATTTAACCTTATTTCTTCCATTGCGGCATCATCAGCGGCCGCGGCTATTGCACTCAGTGCCTTCTCGACAATCTGATCCAGTTGTTCCATTACTATCCTCAAAATAACAGCACGATACTTTATTCAGAAAATAAAAAACTGACAAAATCCAATAAGAAATCTGTCAGGCAGCAATTCCAAATTACTCAAAATTTATCTTTTGAATTATATCACAAATGCGGATAAACTTGAATTTTGCGGTTCTGATATGAACGTAACATAATTCCTGCGGACAGTGCTGTCAGACATAAATCCGGAATAAACATATCCATTTTCTGTCCTGAACTTTTCTGTTCAGTTCTCATCATTTTTTGAAACATGATATTGACTATGAAAAAGCCGGCAGCAGCAACGATCATTTCTGTTCATGTCGCTTCAGTTTTCGAAACAGGGAAGGCATCTGATCTAACGGCTGGCAGAAGGAGACGGCACCCGTCAGGAAATTCGTTGCATTATCAGCCGAAAGGCTGTTCACCCTCCATTTTCCGAGTTTCTGATTGAATGAGAGAGCACCGCAGAACATTCCTGAAGCTTCAGAAACATTTGCAGGTCTCCAGGCATCAAGCGGCTGATTGAAAGCAAAGGCATGGAAAAACATGTCGTTCATCAGCAGGACTTCCGACACGTTCCATGAATTCAGCGGCTGGTTAAAGGAGCAGGCTTCGCTGAACATGGCCGTCATGTACCTGACAGAGGAAACATCCCAGCTTCCAACAGACTGGTTAAAAGCCGAGGCTTTGCAGAACATGCGTGACATGTCATCAACCGCCGATACGTTCCAGCGCTCCAGCGGCTGATTGAATTTTACCGCATTGCAGAACATTTCATGCATATTCGTAACACCGGATGTATCCCAGCTTCCCACGGGATGGTTAAACTCCACTGCATTGCAGAACATACTCTCCATGGTTTTAACTTCTGCCGTATTCCATTCATCGACAGGCTGATCAAATACTCTGGCACCGCAGAACGTTCCTTCCATGTCAGTTACATTCGAAGTGTCCCAGCCGCCTACTGATCCGTTAAAGGACTCGGCACCGTAAAAAGTATGCCTCATTGATCTGACGCCGCCTACATCCCATCCGTCAAGATCCTGATTAAATGCCCGTGCTCCGGAAAACGTTTCTTCCATGTCTGTGACACCTGAAGTATCCCATTCACCGATCGGCTGATTAAAATCTTCCGCATCCCTGAACATCCGGCTCATGTCAGTCACATTTGATGTATCCCAGTCTCCGATCGGCTGGTTAAAGGATTCTGCACCCTCAAACATTCTGCCCATATCCGTTACCTTCGAGGTATCCCAGTCCCCGACAGGCTGATTGAACTTTTTTGAATTGCGGAACATGCTGTTCATGTTTGTTATGCCGGATGTCGACTCAATATTCACATATTCAAGTTCATCAAATCTCGCAAAAGCTCCTACCAGACTGTGAACCCTATCCGTAAAAATTATTCTGAAATCAAATCTTTTTACCGGACTGACACAGTCTGCCATCCAGAACGGATTGCAGTGATGTCGATACCCGTCCAGACTTGTTGCACCGCAGTCATAGTATTTGTAGAATTCATCCGAGAGTTCCAAAGTGTCTTCATCCGGGGCGAATTCGAAATTTATGGTCAGAGATTCAATACTGTTGCTGAGCATGTTACGAATAAGTTCTGCAGTAATATCATCAGCAGAATTCAGAACAGGATTAAGTTTTTCCCCAGTGGGAGGCTCAAAGCTCAGAGCAGGAAAGGAATACGCATCAGCTCCGGCAAACATGTTTTCAATTGAGTTTACTCTGCAGATATCCCAGCTGTTTACCGGAAAATTAAAAACCGATGCGTCTCTGAACATTTCCTCCATAATCAGAACGCGAGATGTGTCCCAGTCCCCTACTGGCTGATTAAAGGATGCTGCCCCTTTGAACATCTGGGTCATGCGTCTGACTGAAGAAACATTCCATTTCTCCACCGGCTGGTTGAAGCTGACAGCTCCGGAAAACATGGAGGACATATCTTTAACTGAAGAAACATCCCATTTCTCAACCGGCTGATTGAAATTGACAGCTCCGGAAAACATGGAGGACATATCTTTAACTGAAGAAACATCCCATTTCTCAACCGGCTGATTGAAACTGACAGCTCCGGAAAACATATGGGACATATCCTCAACTGATGACACATCCCATTTCCCTACCGACTGATTGAATGTCCGCGCAGAACAGAACATGAAATTCATGTTCCGGACATTGGAAGTATTCCAGTCACTGATATCCCCATTAAAGCTTTCCGCACAGCAAAACATGAATTCCATGTTTTCAACATTGAGTACATTCCATGAACGGAGGGATGAATTAAAGGATCCGGCATAAACAAACATGCTGCTCATATTGCGAACTTTCGAGGTATCCCATCCGGCCAAATCCTGATTAAAACAGCGTGCTTTATAAAACATTCCTCTCATGTCGAGAACATGAGATACATCTCTGATGTTGACATATTCCAGACTTTCAAGACGGGCAAAGGCACCGGCAAGAGATGTAACCTCAGGGGTAAAAATCACCTCGAATTCGATCCGTTTCAGCGGGGATATTTTATTGGCGGCAAGGAAGGGATTTTCATCTGGAGAGTCCTTCAACTGTTCAACGGCTGCCTGCATCAAGTCAGCAACCATATCATAGTCGGAGATAAATCTGGAAAAATTATAGCTGATGGTCAGAGACGCAAGCCTGTTTTCAATTATCGCCAGGAGCAGTTCCCTGGTAATATCAGCAGGAGAATTCAGGACAGGATTAGGATCCCGCAGGCCCGATGCCCGATTATTTTGATTTTCCATTCTTCACACCTGCGTTCTGTATCTCTGATGTAAAAAATCCACCAAATATATCTTAATATATCTTACTGCACTGAACACACAAAAGCAGATCCATTTCAATTCTGTTTTTCTCACGAAGTTCCAGATAATCTATCTGAATCGGTAAACCTTTCGATCCGACTATACTGCTTCTGCAGTTTTTTTTTTCGATTGCAGACTGCATTCAGAACAGGTGACATACTGTCCCATAACAGATAGCGAACAGTCTGCGATGAAGTAAAACCTGTAGCACTGCTGCCTACATCAGGATGATAAATATAGCGGATCTGAAGAATTTAATGAAGTACCTCTGCCGAAGATGGTTGTACTCACGCAGTTTTTTATTGCGGACTGATTTCCTGATGTCTGCGTCGTAACTTCCATGCACACAGTAAACAGACTTCTTTTCAAAAAACGTTTTGCAAAGTCGCAGAAGAAAATAGAATTACCCGATTTTTGTTACGGTTGCCGATGATGAAGTTTTAGTCAAACGTCCGTCTTTTATAATCTGAGCAAAAGTTTGAAAATAAAACTGCAGCACATCAGTAAAACACCGGCAAAGATAAGGTTTGCAAATCCAGCCCTGACGGTTTCATATGACACAATCAATAATTGATCCGTCTTCTTCAGTAAACTCTTCTTTTCCCCTGTAAAAAACGTAACTTGTTGTTTCATTTGAAACTTTTACGTTCAAAAATTTGATTCATATCAAATTTTTGTTTATAAAAAGAACAAAAAAACTAAAAATAGATCCCTAAAAATGCAAAACTAATACCTGAGAAAACAGTATGCTGCTGGCCCGATGACACTCCTTAACGAGTAATATCCTGAGCTGTTGTTCCGTCCATATGATGCTAATTTTCTATACCGCTGACCTCAGTTCTCACTCCATCGATTTGTACGGGATCTGATGCCGTAGACAAACTCTCCGGGGTATCACAGCTCCTGTTAAAAGTGATTCCCGCACTGATGCTGTGTGCCTGTTTTCTTTATTGCCATGCTTGAATTCCTCTGTATTTTCATTCAGTCGAAATTAGGCTTTTTTTGTTCTATGCCGCCAAAGTTGGATTATTTTTATGTCATATAAATCGGATCTCTATAAATTTTAGTTGGACGGTTAAATCTTAGACAGTTGCTTTTTTAAGAACTGTGATGATATTCAAAGTGGTAGTTCATCCTTATAAAATATAGAAATTAAAACCAAAAAAA
>JAEEGG010002193.1_pt1 | contig 51010 bp, 47 predicted proteins | sample 9134161 | NCBI WGS metagenome assembly JAEEGG01 (sample SAMN16246543, study PRJNA631951) | gut metagenome | biome: gut microbiome; feature: rumen; material: CR-attached | host: Bos | place: Iran: Karaj | collected 2018-10
CGCCCTTTCACGGCGGTAACATGGGTTCGAGTCCCGTACGGGTCACCATTGGAGGCTTAGCTCAGCTGGTTAGAGCGCATGCTTCACACGCATGAGGCCACTGGTTCGAGTCCAGTAGTCTCCACCATCGTCGTCGCGGACGTCGTATCGTTCGCGACGACGATTTTTTATCGCCGGCTCTCTCACTTTGTCGCTCCTCCTCCCAAAACCGGACCCGCTGCGCTGGGCTCCGGTTTTGTTTTGCCTCCGGCGGGAACAGGCGGCTTAACCGCTGGACGCAAGACCCCCGAAAACAATGCGTTTTCGGGGGTCTTCGTATTCGTACTTCTTCGCGTTGGGACTCATGCGTTTTCAGTGTAATTTCGGGGAGGCATGTAGCCTTAAAATGGAACGGATCAAGATGAAAAAACGCAGGGAACTTTAACGACGTCCATAAGCCAGAGATTATTATTCTCATAATAACCTTCATTTCATACATAATAATTGACTATTCGACTTATACACGATAGAATAATAAACGAGGGAGGGGTGGATATGTCTAGCAAACATCCCATGACAACAGATGCACTCATGAAATACCTCCGTGACAAAAAAGGGATTGCAATAGGTGGCTCTAACCAAAAGCAGAAACTAATGAATATTGGGTATTATCATGGGTATAAAGGATATCGGTATATACAAAAAGCGACAAATACTATCCCATATAAAGATTTTAACGAACTGATTGCTATATATGATTTTGATGCCCAACTCAAAGCCTTGCTTTATCCATTTGTTATGCAAATTGAGACGGCTCTAAAAAACTATGCGCTTGAAGTCATTATTAGTAAAATCAACTCTGATAGCTTTATAGATGTATATACTAATTTATTAGACAATTATAAGATGTTCGCTACATCCGGAAAACAATATAAAGGGCCGAAGGAACGAAAGCAAGCTGAAGATAAGTATAAACAAGAAATCAAGAAACGCCTTGATTTACGAAATAGGATATACAGGGTACAAACTGACGCTTTTGGCAACAGAAATAGAATAGCCGAGCATTATTTGACACGAGATACCAACCTTCCGATCTGGGCAATTTTCGAATTACTAAGCCTGGGCGAATTTGGGCATTTTTCTTCCTGCTTGAATTATTCCTGCAGACAAGCCTTTTCCGCAAAAATCGGCATTAGAAGTTCTGATGATACAAACGCTATGATGCCCCAACGATTGATATATGCAATTAAAGATCTCAGAAATGCCATTGCTCATAATGATGTGATATTTGACACGAGATTTCGCTCAAGTAGTATTGATAAACAAGTTGGCAGCGCCATTTCTAATGCGACGGGAGTCCAAAACCTGACATTTGAGACTATCACGGATTATTTAGTCCTGATAGTGTACCTCCTCTCGCTGTTGCGCTTCTCAAAGACCGAGATTAGACGCTTGATCAACAGCTTTGTGAAATGCACAGAGCGGCTTCGAAAAGCCATACCAACAAGTGTTTATAATCAGATTATCTATACCGATTACAACACAAAGATTGCATCACTTCGGAGTTTTGCATGATAGAAAGTTTTTCTTGCATTTTTGCGAGGATGCTGGTATAGTATAAATGCGAATTGCGGTATGTCTCTGCGGAGCATACTTAAGGGGATCGGATGCGTCCGATCTCCTTTTCTTTCCAACTAAACAAATACCCCCAAGGGTATTCCATCCAGATCAGACAAGGGGATGGTTCTTTTGTCCGCAACTGCGGAAAGACAAAAGAACCGTCCCCTGTCTTCACAGAGCAGCGGCGATCTCCACGGCGGACAGCACATGGTTTTCATCGGTTTCCCGCTGGAGGATTTGAAGGACGATATAGGGCTTTAGCTCTTGGTTATCGCGTTTGCCGCAGGTGGCTGATCCCATATATGTTTCCTCCCTCGTGATTCAATTACATTGTATCATAGACATAGGAAGTATGAAATAGTGTATATAAAAACAAAGCATTAAAACGGAATTTGTTGCTCTTAAATATTTGATGTGCTATACTTATATCTTAAAGTAATGCATAGGCTTGTGCGAATAGGGAGTTATCATCTCCCCTGGCTGACGGGAGGCATTGTTGTGAATCTTGGTGAAAGAATAGCAGAACAAAGAATCAAGATGGGTTATTCTCAAGTTGAGTTGGGCGATTATCTTAATGTTACATATCAAATAATCGCAAGCTGGGAAGCGGGAGAGACTACGCCAAGTCTTGAGACAATGATTCAGCTTAGCACAGTTCTGAACGTTAGTCTTGATTATTTGTTGAAAGGAAAGAACACAGATGCACTGAGTAATGCGGTTGGAGTAGAAGAGCTTAATCCTCTCGAATCCGAAGATAAAGGGAACGCTCCTCAAAATGTGACGGCTTCAAAGATTTCATCTAAGACGAAATCTCAAAAAACAAAGAAAACAGTAACAAATATTGCTGTTTTTACTATATGCTTTGTTGCGATTGTTGCTTGTTTCATGGTTGTTTTGCTGAATTGGGATCGTATGAAACAAGTATTCATAAAAACTATGCCGAATATCATAGTCGCTTCGGAAAGTCTCGAAAATCGAACTGATAGTCAAGAGAGTGATTCAAAGTCAATAGAAAGCATAGCAGAATCTGTTTTGTATCTGGAATTATTCGATGAGGATTCTCAACTGATTGGGACAGCTAGTGGTTTTCTTATTGATGATGGAATGACAATTGTAACCAATTATCATGTAATAGAAGAGGCGTATAGCATCGTAGCAAGGCCGAAAGAAGGAAAGTTAAGAACCAGATGCAATACAATTCTCGCGTATGATATTGGAGCTGATTTGGCAGTTCTCCGATGTGGCAGTTACTTGAACGTTGAACCATTAACTCTTGGTAACGCGCATTTGGTCTCCCAAGGTGATAATGTGTATGCGATTGGCTATCCTCTCGGAGTAGCGAATACTCTTTCGGATGGAATTGTTAGTTCAGTATATGAAGATGATTTTGGAGTCGATGTAATTCAAATTACGGCGCCGATTTCTGGTGGTAGTAGTGGTGGGCCAGTAGTAAACACAGATGGAGAGGTGATAGGAGTTATTTGTGCATATTATGAGAGAGCACAGAATCTAAATATATCTATTTCAGTTAGTGAACTAAAAACTCTCCTCATGACGATGGACGAAGCAAACGCGGTAACGCTTGAAGAATATCACGCAGAAAAGTTGTCATATTTGGTAGAAGTCATGAACTGGTGTGATTCAGAAGATTCGGCTATTCCTGTAACGCTTGAGGATTTGTTCTATTATCCTGAATACTATGATGGACAATTGATAGCATTAAGTGCATGGAACGCATTTTCGGTTGATACTAGAGGCCCTGATTCAGTTCATGATTTTATTGAAGCAGTTCTAATCAATGATAAATCATATTTTCTAGGGAATAAGCAAGTAATCTCTGGCGTTGACAACGATGAGATAGGGATAGTCGCATTGGTTACGTACATAAGCAAGTATATAATGGACAATAATGTGCCACATGTTGTGATTAAAATCCACAATCAATACATAACGGATTCTAATATTCTGCGAGAAACAGAAATGACGGTGCTTGGGAGATTTACATATGATACATCAGGAGTGTCACCGTACCAAATGGAAGTATACAAATATTCTTTAGGCAATTAAAGCGACAATGACAGGGAACTGTAATCTATATCAGCTTTGCGTGTCCCTCAATCGCCGCCTCTATCCGCTGCGGCTCGATGCCGATGTACCTTTGTGTGATGGCGGCGGAGCTGTGCTGTCAGAAAAGGGACGGTTCTTTTGTCGCAACAGTGCAAAGACAAAAGAACCGTCCCCTTGCCTTTAAATGCAAGCGCAAGTGGAGGGGTTTGCGGGTTCCATAACAGAAATCCCCCGCATTTCCGTTCCCGCCTCTGTTCCCGGGCGGGAAAAGATGCTACAATGAACCAAAACTGAAAAAACGAGGGGGAAGGCAAGATGCTGGAAGCGGACCGTTTGGTGATCTATGCGGCCTCGGAGGACGAAATGAACCGGATCGCGGAGGCAGAGAACGACGCGCACCTCCGGGAGGCCTATGGGGAAATGCTGCGGGGAAGCCTGGCCCATCCGGAGGACTGGGGCTGGTATGCCCTCTGGCTGATCGTCCGCAAGGACGGCAAGTGCATCGGGAACCTGTCCTTCAAGGGCGTGCCCGATAACGGCATGGTGGAGCTGGGCTACGGGATCGCGGAGGAATACCGGGGCCTGGGCTATGCGACGGAGGCGGTGGAGACGATCCTGACCTGGGCCTTCGACCAGCCCGGCGTGAACGCGGTGGCCGCAGAGACGGAGGAGGGCAACGCCGCCTCCCGGCGGGTGCTGGAGAAATGCGGCTTTTTGCCCGCCGGGGAAGGCCGGGAAGGGCTCCGCTTCGTTCTGGACGCGCGGGACTTCGGAGAGGAAGATCTGTTCTGAGTCCCCGGATCCTCCGGCGGCGCCGGATCCGAAGAACGAAAGGCGGGCCGGGACCCGGAACGGCGGGGGTCCCGGCCCTTTGCGGCGCGCCCTTCTGCTGTCGGGAGACTGAACGGCGCCCCGAGCTTTTTCGGAAAGCCCGGGGCTTGTCTTGCAAATCGCCGCTTTTCGGCGTAGAATGAAAATGGTAAAAAAGGGAATCCGGAGGCTGCGTATGAAAAAGTCAAAGGCCTGGATCTTTCTGATCGCGCTGGTGGTCGTGATCCTGCTTTTCTGCGTGAGCGTGATCAAGACCACGATCTACAATCACACAAAGCACTTTGAAACCTTCGCCGGACCGGAACTGTTTTCCGAAGAGGAGACGAAGGACGAGCCGGTCTCTGTCAGTGCCGCCCCCAGAAGCAGCACCTGGACAAAGGCCTTCGACCTGAACAACGAAGGCATCACGGAACACAACTATCAGGCCTATACCTACGACTTTTTCATCTCCAACAACACCAAGGACGAGGTCTCGGAATACACCTTCAAGCTGACCTTCAGCAACGGCGTCTTTCTGGCCTCGGCCTGGAACGGCGCCCTGGAGATCCACCAGAACCTGACCGGCGGCGAGCTGGTCGCCACCGTGCCCGATCTCCGGCAATTCGATCCCGAGGACTATGCCCTGGACATCTTCACCGCCGACGGGGAGTCCTTCGTCTCCATGAAGCCGGGAGATTATCTGATCTATTATCCCAGCGCCAGCATGAACGCCAGGGAAATGCCCCTGGAGCCCTTTGAGGGCACCGTTCCGGGGATCATCATGTATATCGCCATCGGGGAAGACATCGGGGAATCGAGCCTGGAGCTGGACTATATGTTCCACCGGCTGCTGACCAGCGAGCCCCTCTTCTGGGTGTCCCTGGTGGGCCTGGGGATCTGGCTGATCGCCCTCCTCAACTTCGCCATCACCTCGGCGCAGATCCGCAAATACAACGAGCGGCATGAACGGGACAACGAGATCATCAACGAATCCATCGAGACCTTTACCGGCTTCATCGACGCGAAGGACCCCTATACCAACGGCCATTCCAAGCGGGTCGCGGTCTATACGAAGCAGCTGGCAAAGGAATTTGGCTATGAGGGCGAGGAGCTGGACCGCATCTATTACGTGGCCCTCCTCCACGACTGCGGGAAGATCGGCGTGCCCGACAACATCCTGGGCAAGCCGGGAAGACTGACCGACGAAGAATTTCAGACCATCAAATCCCACACAGTGCGGGGCGGCGAGATCCTGAGCAGCTTCAAGAGCCTGGAGAACGCGGGAGAAGGGGCCCTGTACCATCACGAGCGCTACGACGGCACGGGATATCCGGAGGGCAAGGCCGGAGAGGAGATCCCCTTTATCGCGCGGATGATCTGCGTCGCCGATTCCTTTGACGCCATGAACACGAACCGGGTATACCGGAAAAAGCTCACGAGGGAGCGGGTCATCAACGAGATCGAGGCCAACGAAGGCCATCAGTTCGATCCGAGGATCGCGGAGGTCATGCTCCGCCTGATCCGGGACGGGAAGATCCCCGTTTGAGCCGGACCGGCAAAACGAAAGGGGCCCGCTGAAAAAACCAGCGGGCCCGGTGAACAACGAATTTCCCCGGCGGGGTGGACAGAGTTTCGGGGCGGCTGCGGTTTTTCCGCAGCCGCCCCGTTTTTCCATGGTCAGTCTGCGAACATGGGGGTGGAGAGATAGCGGTCGCCGGTGTCCGGCAGCAGGACCACGATGGTCTTGCCCTTGTTCTCCGGCCGCTTCGCCAGCTGGATGGCGGCGAAGGCGGCGGCGCCGGAGGAAATGCCCACCAGCACGCCCTCGGCCCGGCCGATCTGCCTGCCGGTGGCAAAGGCATCCTCATTGGCGACGGGGATGATCTCATCGTAGACCTTGGTATTCAGCACGTCGGGCACGAAGCCCGCGCCGATGCCCTGGATCTTGTGGCTGCCGGACCGGCCCTCGCTGAGTACGGGAGAGTCCGCCGGCTCCACCGCCACCACCTTCACCGCCGGGTTGCGCTCCTTCAGGTATTCCCCCACGCCGGTGATGGTGCCGCCGGTGCCCACGCCGGCCACGAAATAGTCCACCTTGCCGTCCGTATCCGCCCAGATCTCCGGGCCGGTGGTGGCCTTGTGCACGGCGGGGTTGGCAGGGTTGACGAACTGGCCGGGAATGAAGCTGTTCGGGATCTCCTTCGACAGCTCCTCCGCCTTGGCGATGGCCCCCTTCATGCCCTTGGCCCCCTCGGTGAGGACCAGCTCCGCGCCGTAGGCCTTCATCAGCTGGCGGCGCTCCACGCTCATGGTCTCCGGCATGGTGATGATGATCTTATAGCCCTTGGCGGCGGCCACGGAGGCCAGGCCGATGCCGGTGTTGCCGGAGGTGGGCTCGATCAGGGTCGCCCCGGGCTTCAGCACGCCCCGGGCCTCCGCATCCTCGATCATGGCCAGGGCGATGCGGTCCTTCACACTGCCTGCGGGGTTGAAATACTCCAGCTTCGCCAGCAGCTTCGCCTCCAGGCCCAGTTCCTTTTCCAGATGGGTCAGCTCCAGCAGGGGGGTGCCCCCGATCAGCTGGTATGCGGAAGTATATATCTTGCTCATGTTATTCCCTCCATCAATTTCATAATTACCTATCAGTTTGATATGATTAACTGGTGAGCTTATGATACACCGGTCATTTTCCCTTGTCAAGAGAAATTTTGCTTGAAATCATATTTTTCTGGTAGTATAGTAGGAAATAGAGGTGAGACACATGCTGATTTCCACAAAAGGCCGGTATGCCCTGCGCATCCTGGTGGACATGGCGGAGCATCAGACCGAGAATTATATCACGCTGCAGGAGGTGGCCCAGCGGCAGGACATCTCCGAAAAGTACCTGGAGAGCATCGTGCGGGAGCTGGTGAAGAAGGGGATCGTCGCCGGACAGCGGGGCAAGGGCGGCGGCTACCGGCTCTGCGCGCCGCCGGAGAAGATCAACGTGGGAGAGGTGCTGCGCTGCATGGAGGGCAGCCTGGCCCCCGTGGCCTGCCTGAACGACGGGGCGGTCCCCTGCACCCGCGCCGCCCAGTGCCGGACCCTGGAATTTTGGCGGGGGCTGAACGAGGTGATCGACCGCTACACCGGGGGATATACCATCGCGGACATGATGCAGACCGGCGGGGACGGGGACGATTATATTATATGATCCGGCAGCGGGAGAAAAAGCCTCCGGCGCGCAAGAATAAGCGGCGCGCCGGAGGCATCTTTTTGTTTTCCCTCAGAGCGTGGAGAAAAAGGTGACGCCCAGTTTTCCGCTGGCGGGATTGCGGGCGACGGAGCAGTCCACCTCATACACCTGCCGGATGAGCTGTTCCGTCACCACCTCCTCCGTGGGGCCGTGCGTGACCAGCTGTCCGTCCTTCAGCACATAGACATAGGAGCAGTACATGAGGGTGAGGTTCAGGTCATGGAGCGCCGCCAGGACGCCCACCCCCATGGATTTCACCACGTCCATGATCTGGATCTGATATTTGATGTCCAGGTGGTTCGTGGGCTCGTCCAGGATGAGCATTTCCACCTGCTGCGCCAGAGCCCTGGCCAGGATGATGCGCTGTTTTTCCCCGCCGGAGAGGGTCTGAAAGCTTCGGTCCCGAAATTCCAGCATATCCACGCGGCGCAGCGCTTCTTCGGCGATGCGGTAATCCTCCTCCGTATCCCGGTCGAAGGCCCGCTTGTGCGGGGCGCGGCCCATGAGGACCATTTCCTCCACGGTGAAGTCGAAGCTCAGGGCGTTGAACTGGCTCACCACGCCCATGCGCAGAGCGGTCTCCCGATGGCTCATGGTGCGGATGTCCGCGCCGTCGATGTAAATGGCGCCGCCCGAGGGCTTGAGGACCCGGTAGATGCTTTTCAGCAGCGTGGTCTTGCCGCTGCCGTTGGGGCCCAGGAGGCCGACGAAGGCCTTGTCCTGCACCTGCAGGGACACCTGCCTGACGATCTCCTTCCGGGATAAGGTGACGGATACGTTCCTTGCTTCCAGCTCCATCAGTCTTTCCCTCCGAATCCGTAGGACTTCCGCACCATCATGTAGACAAAGATCGGCGCGCCGATGGCGGAGGTGATGACGCCCAGAGGGATCTCCGTATTGGCGATCAGCACCCGGGCCACCACGTCGGCCCAGATGAGGAAGATGCCGCCGGAAAGGGCCGCCAGAGGAAGCAGGAAGCGGTGGTCGGAGCCGGCAAAGCCCCGGACGATATGGGGGATCATAAGGCCGACGAAGCCCACGATGCCGCAGGTGCAGACTGCCACGGCGGAGAGCAGGGAGGTGACGATCATAAAGATCCTGCGCCGCTTGCTCAGGTCCACCCCCAGAGTGATGGCCGCCTCGTCCCCCAGCAGCAGCGTGTTGAGGGTGCGCAGCTGGGTGAGGAAGAACAGGAGGCCCGCCACCGTCAGGACGCCGGGGAGCAGGAGCCTGGGCCAGCGGGCGGATACCATGCTGCCCAGGAGCCAGTAGGTCACGGTCTTCATGTTTTCCGCGTCTTTGCCCACATACACCATCATATTGGTGAAAGCGCCGCAAAGGCTGCCCACCACGCAGCCCGCCAGGACCAGCTTCGCGGAGGTGAGCCGTCCGCCCCCCATGTGAGCCAGGAGCATGACCAGGGCCATGGCGCCCAAAGCGCCGAAGAAGGCCCAGAAGGCCGTGCCCATGGAGGCCAGCACGCCGGTGAACACGGCGGACGCGCCGATCATGATGGAAAAGGTCGCGCCGAGGGAGGCGCCGGAGGAGATGCCCAGGATATAGGGATCGGCCAGCGGATTCTGCACGGTCGCCTGCATCACCACGCCGCAGACGGCCAGCAGCACCCCGATGAGGGCCCCCATCAGGACCCGGGGCATCCGCAGATTCCACACGATCTCATACATGGTCCCGGAGGAGAGGAACTTCTCCTCCCCAAGCCGGATGTGGGTGAGCTGGTACAGCACGATCCGGTAAACATCCCCCAGGGAGATCTTCACCGCGCCGATGGTCACGGCGAGGAGGACGGAGAGGACGAAGGCTGCGATAAACACCAGGATCGCCGCGCCCAGGATGGCATGTCTCGGATTCAAGCGTTTTTTCTTCAAGGATTCGCTCCCTTCATGAAAGGGGCCGTTGCGAGATGCAGCGGCCCCTTTTCGGCTTGCCCGGGGATCAGTCCCCGTACATGAAGTTGAACATGGTCTCCACGGAGGGCACCATGCGGATGCCGCCGCCGTAGACGTCCGTCAGATTGATGGCCATGACCTTGCCGTTGGCCACGGCAGTGACCTCCGCCAGAGCGGGCTCGTCCAGGATCGTCGCGATGGCGTTTGCCTTGCTCTCCTCGGGGGTCAGGTTCTCGTCGTCCATGTAGTCCACAATGATGACGTCGGGGTTCAGGTTGACGATATCCTCCAGGGAGAGATCGCCGCCGTCGGGCAGGGCGTATTCCGCGCCGGCCGCCACCACCAGGGCGCCGGTGAGGGTGTTGGAGCCCCAGCAGTAGAAGGTGCCGCCGTAGGGTTCGATGATGATGGCGGTGTAGGGCTTCTCCACGCTGGCGACCTTCTTGGCGATCCGGTTCATCATGGCGTGGGCCTGGTAGATGTAGGCGCCGGTCTTGTCCTCGATGTTGAAGATCTTGCCGATGTCCGCGATGTCCTGAAGCACGGTCTCCAGGTTCCGCTCGGGGGCGGTGTTGTTGGAGCAGCGGAGGATCATGGTCCCCACGCCCATGTCGTGCCACTCGGAGACGTCGCCCAGCTGATCCTGGGCAAAGGCGCTGCGCCAGCCGAAGATGAAGTCCGGCTCCAGAGAGAGGACGATCTCCTTGGAGGGATAGCCCTTCACCGTCAGCTCCTTGCCGGCGGCCTTCAGGGCGTCGTACTGGGCCTGGAGATCCTCCCGGATGGTGCCGTCCAGATACGCGGTGCCCACGATGCAGTCGTCCAGGCCAAAGTAGAGCATCAGCTCGGTCTGGGTCTGGTTGGTGCAGATCACCCGCTCGGGGCGCTTGTCAAAGGTGACCTCGATGGGCTCCTTGGCGTAGTTGTAGGTGGAAATGGTCACGGGGTAATGCGAGGAAATGGGCTCTGCGGTGGGTTCCGGCGCCGGTTCGGCGGTCGGCGCGGCGGTGGGAGCCGGGGTAGCCGGCGCAGCCGTCGGCGCCGCGGTGGGGGCCGGAGTCGGCTGATTGCAGCCCGCAAACAGAGCTGCCAGCAGCAAAACTGCCAGGATCAGGGAAAGGGTCTTTTTCATTCATTCTCCTCCTTTTTTGTGGTCCAACCCTTTTTCCCCAAAGAAAAAACCGCCTTCCCTTCGGAAAGCGGCGCACCCATAGACTGCCCCTGCATGCGGATGCGCACACAGAGACTCGGTTCAGATGAGCTGCCTTTTCTCCGGAGATCACTCATCGTTCCGTCTGAGCAGGTTTCCTGACTTGCGGACCGACGCGGAACCATGCTTCTGTCGGCGTTCCGTGTCTCGTCCCTGCGCGCCTTCTCACCCGGTTCGGGCAATGACATATTGCGCGGGACCATCCGTTCACAGTGACCGGTTCGTCCGGGATTTGCACCCGGTTCCCTTTTACCTCTCCGCTGACCGCTTCGAGCACTCAAACAGTAGACAACAATTTAATAACACAAGTGTTCCCGTTTTTCAACAACGGATTTTCTTTTTTGGGCATCCAAATGGGAAAAGCGGAAACGGCAGCTGCACAGGCTGCTGGGGGGACGGGGTCGCTCAGGCGATGGTGTTGGGGTCCGCCATTTCCCCGACGGCGCCGATGCAGGCGCTGGTGAGGTGGCCGCCGCTGACGCCGTAGAAGCAGCCGATGTCGTGCATCCGCGTAAGGTCGATGAGGAAGATGGCCTGGACGCCCACCTGCCGCTCCTCCACGAAGCTGAACAGGAACAGGTCGTCCCGGATCTTCACATAGTCCGCCGGGTTGCAGGCCATCCAGGTGCCGAACTCCGTCAGATTCTTATAGGTATAGTAGATGTCGCAGTTGTAGATGTGCTTGATCTTGATGATCTTGGGGCTGTATTCCCAGATTATGGACTTGCCCACCAGCTCCGTGGTGAAGCCGTGCGCTTCGCCCCCGGCATAGTCCCCCTCCAGGCGGCCGAAGTAGAACTCCCGGTCCACGTCGATGTTGGAGTGTTCCGTGCCGATATGGGCGTCCACCACCGTGGCGCAGCCGGTTTTCAGGTCCGGGACCAGGGTGATCTGGCGGGAGGTGGCGTAGCCCGGCACCAGGAAATTGACGAAGAACACTTCCCCGTCCAGGGTCTTCACATTCACGAAGCAGCGCTTCTCCTCCTCCCCCGCCTCCCGGAACCAAAGCTCGTTGAGACCGGTGAAACGAAAAACGAAGTCCTTCTCCTCTCCCCGGAAGGCCAGGGTCTTTCCCACCAGAGCGTCCACGTCCGGCGGGGTGTAGGGCCCGGCCAGGACGCTGTGGCTGTACTGCTCCGGATCGCTGTATTCCCGGACGATGCGCTCCACCTCTTCCCGGGACACGTCCAGGTCGAATTTCCGATAGTAACGCTTTTTGTTCCGCATGATCGGCATCTCCTTTTCTTTCATTCTTCTGCCCCGATTATAGCCCGCGCGGCCGCGGCGCGTCAACCGCGCCGCGGCCCTTGACTTTTGACCCGAAGGGGTCTATTTTAATGCGGCGACGGACAGAAGGGAGGGAGCCGGATGGCAAAGCTCAAGGCTTTTCTGAAAAAGGAACCGATCCTGGTGATCGCGGCCCTGGCGGCGGCTGTGAGCTGCTTCCTCGTGCCGCCGGACCGGGCCTATTTGGGCTATATCGACTTCCGCACCCTGGCCCTCCTCTATGTCCTGATGGCGGTGTCGGCGGGGCTGCGGCATGCGGGGGCCTTCGACGGCCTGGCCCACCTGGTCTGCCGCCGGGCGGGGAGCGCCCGGGCCCTGGGCCTCACCCTGGTCGGGGTGACCTTTTTCAGCTCCATGCTCATCACCAACGACGTGGCCCTCCTCACCTTCGTCCCCTTTGCCCTGGTGCTGCTGGGGATGACGGGGCGGGGACAGGACGTCATCCTGGTGGTGGCGCTGCAGACGGCGGCGGCCAATCTGGGGAGCATGCTGACCCCTGTGGGGAACCCCCAGAACCTCTATCTCTATTCCCGCTATGATCTCTCCATGGGAGATTTCCTGTCTCTCACCTTCCCCATCTGGCTGCTGTCCCTGGTGCTGATCCTGCTGGGCTGCCTGCTGCTGCCCCGGGATCGGCTGCAGCTTTTCCTGGGGGAAGAGCCGATCCTGCACAAGAAGGAGCTCTGGCTCTACGCCCTGCTCTTTCTGGTCTGCCTGGGCACGGTGCTGCGGCTCCTGAGCTGGCCCTGGATGCTGGGGATCGTGCTGCTGGTGCTGCTGGTGCTGGACCGGCGGACCCTGCTGCGGGCGGACTTCATGCTGCTTTTGACCTTCGTGGCCTTTTTTGTCTTTGCGGGGAACCTGGCAAGGGTCCCGGCGGTGGACCGGCTGCTCCGCTCCCTGCTCTCCGGGCGGGAATACTGGACCGCCCTGCTCACCAGCCAGGTCATCAGCAACGTCCCCGCGGCCCTGCTGCTCTCGGGCTTTACCGATAAGGCCGGAGCGCTGCTGCTGGGCGTGGACGTGGGCGGTCTGGGCACCCCCATCGCAAGCCTGGCCTCCCTCATCGCCATGAAACTCTATTCCCACTCCGAGCACGCCCATACCGGCCGCTTCCTGCTGGCCTTCACGGCGGCCAACCTGATCTTGCTGGCGCTGCTCTCCCTGGCCGTGGTCCTGCTGGGCCTGGGCTGAGTCCTGCCATCCTATAAAATAGCCTCCCCTGTGGGGAGGCTATTTCAGACTGTAGACAAACCAATGCGGCATAGCATAGACACGCATGGGGGGATTGTGAAGGGGGGATTCATTCAGTTAACCTTCACCGGCGGCCGGGCGGCGGAAGAACTGGTATTCGGTTCCATTACCACCGGAGCTGCTAATGACATTGAGCAAGCTACGAAGCTTGCCCGCGCCATGATCACCCGCTACGGGATGAGCGAGGACTTTGACATGGTCGCCATGGAAACCGTCACGAATCAGTATCTGGGCGGGGATACTTCTCTTGCCTGCTCCGCTGAAACGCAAAGCAGAATTGACGAACAGGTCGTTGAGCTTGTTCGAAAACAACATGAAAAAGCGCTGAACATTCTGAAAGACAATCGTGGTAAGTTGGATGAGCTGGCGTCCTATCTGTACGAGCACGAAACCATCACAGGAGAAGAGTTCATGCAGATCCTGAACGCAGCTTAAAAACCACAGGCTGAAAAGAGCAGATCCGTTCGCACGAATAGAGCGCAGAAGAACAGAAATAGAAAGCCCCAAACCCGAGAATTTCACTCTCGACTTGGGGCTTTCTATCATCTGTTATGCTATTTTGCAGCCTTTAGACTTTTACGAATTTCGCTGTTGAACTCTTTAAACACGCCCTTGGGGCTCATTTCATCCAACAGTTCTGTAATAATCAAAACTTGAACGTCCGTCAATTCCGGGTCACCCGTGATGTTTCGGAATTTGGTTCCGGTTATATACAGGCGAATGGCTTCCACACGCTCGCCGTCGATTATCCCAAAGAGCTGAATGCTGAGCTGTTGAATACACTGATAGAGAAAATCCTGATTCACGAGGCGACCAAGGATGAGTTTGGCACCCGGAATCAGGATATTGAGATCATTTATCACTTTGTAGGCAAAATCGATTGATGTGTGTCTTTAGCTGCGTGAAACAGGGGAGGGTATGCCCCCCTTCACGTTCAATCTTCTAATGGGAACTTTTTTTCGGAAGTTCCCATTCTTATTTTCATGCTGTCCACACTTTGTCGACAGCATGAAAATAGACCGTTTCGCCCGCGCTGCGCTCTCCCGGGAGCGTGCGCGGGCGGACTATTTCCCGACGCCCGATGCTTTGGCAGCTTTTTTATAAAAAAGTGCTTGCCATTCTCCCGGGTCATAGTGTATAATAATTTGGACTGTTTCTATAGCAAACACAGTAGTCATATATATATTTTTCAGAGAGGAAGCAACACATGGAAACGAAAAACATTCGCAACATCGCCCTCCTGGGCCACGGCAACAGCGGCAAGACCAGTCTGGCCGAGAGCATGCTCTTTGTAACCGGCGCCAGAGATCGCCAGGGCAAGGTCACCGACGGCAACACCGCCTGCGACTACGACCCCGAAGAGATCAAGCGCCAGATCACCATCGCCGCCTCCGTCGCCCCCATCAGCTTCGGCGGCAAGAAGATCAATGTCCTGGACTGCCCGGGCTACTTTGACTTCGTGGGCGAGACCCTGTGCGCCCTGCGCGCAGTGGAAGCCGGCGCCATCCTGGTCACCGCCAAGGACGGCATCTCCGTTGGCGCCGAGCGTATGTGGAAGGCCACCAAGGCCGCGAATCTGCCCACCCTGTTCGTCATCTCCAAGACCGATGAGGAGCACGGCGACTTCTTCGCCGTGGTGGACGCGCTGCGCGAGAAGTACGGCAGCATCGTCGCCCCCGTCACCATCCCCAGCTCTGACGGCACCGGCGTCATCGACCTGGTGAAGAACGTGGCTTACGTCACCAAGGGCGGCAAGACCAGCAAGGTCGCTGTTCCCGCTGCCGACGCCGGCCATGTGGAAGACCTGCGCATGGAGCTGATGGAGACCGCCGCCGGCGCCACCGAAGAGCTGATGGAGAAGTTCTTCGAGGAGATGGAGCTGAGCGAGGAGGATATGATCGCCGGTATCAAGGCGGGCGTTGCCAGCCGCGACGTGATCCCCGTGTTTGCCAGCGCCGCCATGCAGAACATCGGCACCGAGGCTCTCCTGCAGGGCATCGCCGATTACGTTCCCGATCCCTCCGAGGCTGAGGGCATCGATCCCAACGGCCTTACCCAGGGCTTCGTGTTCAAGACCGTGTCCGACCAGTTCGGCAAGTACAGCTTCGTGAAGGTCATGAAGGGCAACATCACCTCCGACATGTCCCTCCGCAATCTCCGCGCCTCCAGCACCGATAAGCTGGGCCGCCTCTACACCGCCACCGGCAAGGCCATGGCAGAGGTCAAGGACGCCTGCTGCGGCGACATCGTCGCCATCGGCAAGATGGATTGGAAGACCGGCGACACCGTGTGCGATCCCAAGCTGGACGAGGAGCTGCCCGCTGTCGAGATGCCCGAGCCCTGCTACTCCATGGCCATCTCCCCCAAGACCAAGGGTCAGGACGACAAGGTCGCTACCGGCCTCGCCCGTCTGAACGAGGAAGACATCTCCTTCACGCTCGTGAACAACGCCGAGACCCACCAGATGGTCATCTCCGGCCAGGGCGATATCCAGGTGGACGTGCTCTGCGCCAAGCTGAAGAGCCGCTTCGGCGTCGAGACCGAGCTCAAGCCCGCCCGCGTGGCCTACCGCGAGAAGATCAAGGGCAAGGTCGAGGCCCACGGCCGTCACAAGAAGCAGTCCGGCGGTTCCGGCCAGTTCGGTGACGTGTGGATCCGCTTCGAGCCCCAGGAGGAGCAGGACGACATGATCTTCGCCGAGGAGGTCTTCGGTGGCTCCGTTCCCAAAAACTTCTTCCCCTCCGTGGAAAAGGGTCTGCGCAACGCGGTGCAGAAGGGCGTTCTGGCGGGCTACCCGCTGGTCGGCCTGAAGGCCACCCTGTACGACGGCTCCTACCACCCCGTGGACTCCAACGATATGGCCTTCCAGACCGCTGCCCGTCTGGCCTACCAGGACGGCATCCCCAAGGCCAAGCCCACCATTCTGGAGCCCATTGGCCTGCTGAAGGTCACCATTCCCGATGAGAACCTGGGCGACATTATGAGCGACATCAGCTCCAAGCGCCGCGGCACCGTGCTTGGCATGAACGCCGAGGACGGCATGCAGACCGTGGAGGCTGAGGTTCCCATGGCCGAGATGGGTTCCTACACCATCGACCTGCGCTCCATGACTCAGGGCCGCGGCTCCTTCACCTGCAAGTTCGTGCGTTACGAGGAAGCTCCCGGCAACGTGCAGCAGAAGGTCATCGAGGAAGCCAAGGCGCTGGCCGAGGCCGAATAATTCCAGAATCCACCACACGGCGGCTCGCTACCGGGTCGCCGTGTGGCATAGTGCGTAGGGGAGGGGCTAAGTGCCCTTCATGGGTATGCCCCTCCCGCAGAACATGACCCGAATATACGGGAGGGGCAAGCCCCTCCCCTACGATCTCTAAAGGGTGATACCATGAAACGCAATCTGTCCTCCATGAAAAATATAGGATGGGCGCTGGCGATCCTGCTGTGCCTGCTGGTGCTGTTCGTGGCGCTCATCATTGCTGCGGTGCTGCCCGGCCCCGCCGAGATAGAGCGGGGCGGCGTCCAGCTCAACGAACTGGACAGTAAGCCTGCGCAGCAGAGCGAGGCTGCGGCGCCGGAAGAGACGCTGGGCGAGCTGCGCACCGTTCCGGAGACCACCGACGCCGGCCAGGGCTATCTGGACGGCACCACCTTCCTGGTGGACAGCAGCGCCATCGGGCTCAGAGACTATGCCCTGCTCTCCGGCGGCACCGCCACCACCCAGGTCTGGGGCAGCACCGCGGGGAATATCCCCTCCGGGAACCTGGCCGACTGCCGCATCCGCTATCAGGCGGAGGGCGTGGAGATCAGCCCCATTGAGGCCGCAGCCAAGGCCAGACCCGCGCGGCTCGTGATCATCCTGGGATCAGACGGGCTGGACAGCGTGGACGAAAACACCTTTGTGGAGGGCTATGTGAGCCTCATCAAGGGCATCCAGGCCACAAGCCCGGAGACGGTGATCGTCGTCTGCTCTCTGAGCTCTGTCACCACCTCTTATTCGGGCGTGGACAACGTGGACGCCAACACCATGCGGACGGTCAACAATTGGATCCAGATCGTGTGTATGCGCACGGGCGTCTATTACTGCGACGCCGGTTCCGCGGTGAACGATCGGGCCGGCTGGCTGGATGCGGACTATGCCGCCTCCAACGGCAAGGCGCTGAACACCGCCGGACTCCAGAAGCTGCTGGAGTATCTGCGCACCCACGCCGTGGGCTGATGCTGAAAAACAAAACGCAAAAAACTCCCGCGCCATGAAGCGCGGGAGTTTTTTGCGTCAGCTTGGAAGCTACAGCCGCAGGAAGATGCTCACCAGCCCCACGGGCAGAGCCCAGAGCACCAGGAACACCAGCAAGAAGCCGCTGGCCACGGTGCCCACGGAGAGGAGCCGGAAGAAGCAGACGAACACACCCAGCACCGCCGCCAGGATCGTCAGCAGCAGATTGATGCGAGTGGCCATGTAGACGCTGCGGCCGGTGTCCGCCATGTTGGACAGGGGGCCGAGCCCCTCCCGGCAGACCACGGCGGCCAGCTTGCTGTCCTCCGAGGGCTTGGCCTCGGAGATGGCGAAGCGATCCACGTAGGGCGGAAAATCGTAGCCGTCGGTGGCCACATCAAAGCAGTCCGACAGCATCTCCGGCGTCACCAGAAAGTCCCGGATGGCGAAGATGGGGTGCCGGTTGGAGCGGATCAGGCCCACCAGCGCCTTGCGCACCTGGGGCTGCCCCTCGTACTTCATGTTGAAAATACCGCAGAGGATGCCGTCCACCGCCAGCAGCACCGTGGTCTTGCCCACCAGCCGGTAGGGCACGCGCACGTTCATCAGCCGCATCAGATCGAGACCGCCGCAGAGGATGACGCTGCCGTCGATGACGCCCTTCATGCCGCCGCCGGAGAGATACTCAAAGCCCTCCACCCGGCGCATGGGGCAGCCGTTTTTCTCCATCAGCTCCGCAAAGCAGGGCGCCAGATCCGAGCCGGAGGCGCAGACCATGGTGCCGGCGTAGGAGATGATGGTCTCCGGCGCCATCTCCGCGAAGATGCGCACCGTGTCGATGACCACGCTGCCCTCGGGAAAGAGATCCCGGTCGGTGACGATCAGGTTGTCGCTGGTGCCGATGTCGCAGACGCCGGACCAGCCGGCGATGGCGGCGCCGCTGTGGAAAATCCGCAGGGAGCCGAAGAGATAGGGCAGCGCGAAGGCCAGCAGCGCCGTGAGGGGCACCGCGGGGCAGAGCAGCACGGACAGGATGTACAGAAATTCGCCGAAGGCGTGCTTGGCGATGGCCACGATCAGCGCCAGCAGCAGCGCCGCCGCCGCCAGCAGCGGCGAGAGGCGGGTGAAGGCGGTCTCGTCCGGGGCGGCCTCCTCGGTGCGGCGGACGAAGCCCTTGGGCGGGCGCAGGGACTTGAGCAGGGTCAGGCCGCTGCCCTTCACGTCCCGCTCGGCGGTGACGCCGTAGCAGCGCTTGCCGATGGCGGGCACCCGCAGCGCCTTGCGCAGCGCCCGGGCGCTGACCAGGGAGCTCAGCAAAACCCCCAGGAAGGAGGCGCTGGAGATGAGGCACAGGGGCATGTGGGGCGTGCTCAGCACGCCAAGGGTCACGGCCAGCGCGTCGAGGCTTGTGAGCACGCAGCAGAGGACCGCCAGGGAATCCGCGCCGAAGCGGCCCCGGGCCAGATTCACCGCGGCGCCGGTGACCACGTCCAGCCCCAGCAGCAGGATGGTGAGCTGGATGGCCAGCACCATGCCGGCGGCCACCTGCACCGAGCGCAGCGCGCCGGAGACGGGCAGACCCAGAGCGATCCAGGCCATCACCAGCAGCAGCACCAGCCCGATGCGCAGGCGCATCCGCAGGCTCAGCACAAAGGAGCCGTAATACTTGGAGGCGGCGGCGGGGGAGACCTCAGGCCCCAGATCCTCGTCCTCGTCCTCCATGGTGCCGGCGGCATCGTTGCCCTTGCTGCGGCGTACGCCCAGCAGGCGCACCAGCAGCCCGGACACCATGCCGGACAGATACTGCCCAAAGCTGGGGAAGGCGCCGGGATCCTCCGCCTCCTCCCCCTCCTCGGGGCTGTAGTCCTTGTCGGGGGCGTACTCGGGGCGCTTCCGGTCGTCATAGCCCTCGGTACTCTCGTCGCTCTCGGCGCTTTCACGCTTGGGGGCGGCTTTTTTCGCCTTGCCGAAGAGGGGCTTCTTCTCCACCGGCTTCTCCGGCAGCTCTTCCTCCCCGGCGACCCAGTGGAAGCCCACGTTCTCCGCAGCCTTGGGGGGCACATAGCCCTCCTCAGGGCTCAGATCCAGCTCCTTGTCCCCGAAGACCATAGCGCTCTTGCGCTCCCCGCTCAGGTTGAAGCGGGGATCCACCTCTTCGCTGGGGATCTCAAAGCTCCGGGCGGCCCGACGGGGCACATAGCTCTGGGGCTCGGCGCGGGAGGGCTCCACGGCAGCCGCGGGCTGCGGCGGCGCGGGATCCTGCCCCAGCAGCCGGCGCAGGGTCTCGCCCCACTCGGCGTCCTCCACGCTGGGCATGGCAGCGTTTTTTTCGGGTGCTTTTTCAGCGGGCTTGGGGGCTGGGGCGGGCTTTGCGCGCTCCCTTGCAGCGCGCTCAGAGCGGCGCAGGGAGGGACGGCTCGGATCCTTCGCCCCCTCGCTCTCACTGCGAAGGGAGCCGCTGCGCATCTGGCGCAGCAGATCCTGCGCCTCCGCCTCCATGCGGGAGACGTTCCCCTTGGGCGCGGCGGGCTTTGCCGCCGCGGGGGGAGCTTCCGGCGCCGTCGCGGGCGCCTCAGTCTCCGCCGCTGCCTCTTCCGCGGCGCGCTCCGCGCCGATGGCGGAGGCGGCGGCAGGCAGGGCGGCAAATATGTCGTTGTATTCTGCTAAGATTTCATCTACGGACATGGCGCCGAACTCAACATCCTCATCTTTAATCTCTTTGGGCTGCGCGGGTTCAACAGGGCGGGCTTCCCGCGCCGTCCGGCGTGGGGCTGGCGCAGGCTTTGGGGCGGCCTCCGGCGCTTGGTTCGAAGGCGCGTCAGCCGCCGGGCGGCGGAGAAAGCCGAACAGAGCGGCGGGCTCCGCCGGATCCACAGGCGCCGGCGGCGCGGGCCGGGGCTCCTGCGGAGGCGCTTCAAAGGTCTGGATCGGGGGCGCCTCCTGCGCGGGGCGCTCCTTTCCGTCGCCGCGGCGGTTTTTCCGCGGCTCCCGGCTGCGGGAGGCACGGCGTGCCTCCTGTTTTTTCTCGTCTCCGGCCGCGCTGCGGCGGGGGGAGGGAGTGCGCTCGGCCTCGCCGCGCTGACGGCGGCCGGGCTTATTTGCTGCGGCCGAGGGGGCCGCGCCGGTAGGGGGGACGGCTGTGTCCTCCCCTCTCATGCGGGCGGCTTCCCGGCGGGAGCGGGGAGCGTCCTCCCGGGGTGCGGGCGTCTCCTCCTCCGAATAATTGGCCCAGAATTCCGACAGAATGTCGGAAACGGACATCTCCATGGGATCCTGCGGAGCGGGTGCGGGCTCTGCAAGGGACGCGGGGGCGGGCTTTGCGCGCTCCGCTTTCCGCGACGCGCTCTCCGCCTGCGCGGGGCGCTCCTCCCGCCGCCGGGGCGCGGGGCGGGTCTTCTCCCTGCGGGCATTCTCCTCCTGCTCCCGGCGGGCGCGGCGGGATACCGGCTCCGCCGGTGCGGGGCCTTCGTCCTCGGTGAAGCCGGCCCAGTAGTCGGACAAAATGGCGTCCACGGACAGGCCGTTCAGCTCCGACTCCGGAATGTGGATCTCCGGCTCTGCCGGCGCGGGCTTTTCGGGGATCGGCTTTTCGGGCTCCGGCTCCTCCACGATGCGCACGGGGGCGTTTTTCTTCTTCTCCTCGCCCCAGACAAGCTCCTCAAAGCTGGGCAGCTCCGCGGCTTCTTCCGGTGCGGGCGCGGCCTTCTCCCGTCGGGAGGCGGCGTTCTTCCCCCGACCGAAGCGCGACAGGAGACCCGCGACAAAAGCGCCCGGCGTGGGACGCGCCGCAGGCGCCTCCTCTTCCTCGTCCTCCTCCGGCTCCGGCTCGGGTTCCGGCTCCGACGGCAGGGGCTTTTCGCCCCAGCGGGAGGCAAGCCGCTCCTGCTCCCGGGCGCGGTCCCGCCGCGGCTGGTAGATGCGCACGCCCTCCTCTTCCTCAGGCTCCGCCTGCAGAGAGGAGAGGGCGGAGGCGGACATGCTGCGCCGCGTTGGCGCGGAGTCCTCCTCCGGCGCAAAGGCGTCCTGCGCCCGGTAATCCGCGAGAATGTCCCGGACGGAAAAGCCCGGGGATTCGCTGCTTTCTTCCTGATTCAAGGGGATCTGACTTCTCATACTATCCCTCTGCTTCCTATCAATCGCTTTACAGGCTGCGCTGACGCAGAATCTCGTACAGGGTGATGGCGGCGGCCGCGCTGGCGTTCAGGGAGCTGACACGCCCGCGCATGGGCAGGCTCACGATGAAATCGCAGCTTTCCCGCACCAGGCGTCCCATCCCGTCGCCCTCGGAGCCGATGACCAGGGCGATGGGGCCGGAGAAATCGGTGTGCCACAGATCCTTTTCCCCGTCGGCGGCGGTGCCGTAGATCCAGACGCCCCGCTTTTTCAGCTCCTGCAGGGCGGCGGGGATGTTGGGCACCCGGGCAACGGCCATGTGCTCGGCGGCGCCGGCGCTGGCCTTGTCCACCACGGCGGTGAGCCCGGCGCTGCGGCGCTTGGGAATGATGACCCCGTGGACGCCCGCGCACTCGGACGAGCGGATGATGGCGCCCAGGTTGTGCCCGTCGCTGATCTCATCGCAGACCACGAAGAAGGGCGGCTCGCCCCGCTCCTCGGCGATGGCGAAGAGATCCTCCAGACTGCAGTAGTCCCGCACGGCGCAGAGGGCGATGACGCCCTGGTGGGCGTGGGTCTGGCTCATGAAGTCCAGCTTGCGCCGGTCGCACTCCACCACCACGATGCCCTTGTCCCGGGCGGTGGAGGCGATGTGCCCCAGGGTCTTGTCCACCTCGCCCTTGCTGATATAGAGCTTGTCGATGGCGCGCCCGGCCCGCAGAGCCTCCTGCACGGCGTTGCGCCCTTCGATGATTTCGTTCTGAATTCCGGCTTCTCTCTCCATCGCATACGTCTCCAAATTAGTTTTATACTGATAAAGCATACCACAGCCGCCTGCAAAAAGGAAGTGCAAGTTTGCAAATTTACAAAATTTTATAGACTTTGCGTCGGGGAAAGGGTATGATAGAAACAACAAGTTTTCAGTTTTGCTTGTCTCGTCTCCCCCGCACAGTATTCCTGCCCCTTGCGGGGAAAGTCCTCCGTAGGGGCGGTTGAGGTCGGTATTTCGTTCTCCGGCAGGTACACATGCCAATTCCGAGCTTCGAAATCTCGTCTTCTCAAAACTTAAAACTCTACACGCAAAACTCGACATCTCGAGGTGATTTCATGAAAGACCCCATGCGCCTGGTGGAGCGCTTTGCCTACAAGCATCCCCATTTCGGCATCCCACATCTGATCCGCTATCTGGTGGGCGGGAACGTGCTGGTCTGGATCCTCTGCGTGCTGCTGCGCAACACGACGCTGCTGAACTATCTGGTCTTCAGCTATGACGGGATCTGCCGGGGGCAGATCTGGCGGCTGGTTACCTTCCTGTTCATCCCTGTGGTCGGCAATCCCTTCCTGGCGCTGCTGTCCTTTTATTTCTACTACTGGATGGGCAACCTGTTGGAGCAGTATTGGGGCACGGTACAGTTCAACCTGTACATTCTGATCGGCTGGTTCTTCACGGCGCTCTTCGGCGTGCTGATGGGCGCCTTTGGCCGCGGCATTTACAGCTACGCCACGGCTCTTGCCATGTCCGGCCACTATATCTATCTGTCCATGTTCTTCGCGGTGGCCACCCTGTTCCCGAACATGGAGGTGCTGCTGTTCATGATCCTGCCGGTGAAGATGAAGTGGCTTGCGCTGGTGGATGTGGGGCTTTTTGTCTACGACATGGTGAACGGCGCCTTCATCTTCCCGGTGAACATGCTGCCGGCGGTAGCCATGCTGAACTACCTGGTATTCTTCGCAGTGGAGCTGTGGAACCGCCGCCCCCGCAAGCCCAGCGACACCGTGGTGAACTTCCGCCGGGAGACCGCCCGCATCCGGCGGGAGGAGGAGCGCACCCGCCGCGAGCAGAAGGATCAGCTCTACCACCACAAGTGCGCGGTCTGCGGCCGGACGGACGTCAGCAATCCGGAGCTGGAGTTTCGCTACTGCTCCCGCTGCGCGGGCTACCACTGCTTCTGCCAGGACCACATCAACAACCACATCCATTTTACGGAGTGAGCGCATCCGTCGCCCCGCGGCTGTCCTGCCGTTGTAAACCGGTGTCGCAGCACCGGGGGCGGCGATCCGTCTCATCCCGCGCCCGCCAAAAAATTTGAAAAAAAGCAAAAATAATGCTTGACCTTGCCGCTCACTTGTGCTAATATAATCGGGCGGCAAGGCCAAGGGCTTTGCTTTTAGATACAGGAGGAGCTTTTTGGAAGCTTCCTTCTGAGTAGACCCGGGTGTAGCGCAGATGGTAGCGCGCTTGAATGGGGTTCAAGAGGCCGCTGGTTCAAATCCAGTCACTCGGACCAAATAAAGCAGATCGTCTTCTGACGGTCTGCTTTATTTCTTTTGCATGGTCGGTTGAACCAGCGGCCTCTTGCAATATGATCCGCCGCAAGGCGGCCGACACGGCGCGGAGCGCCGGGGCGGCCGCTGGTTCAAATCCAGTCACTCGGACCAATTGCAGGGCAGTCCCTTATGGGACGGCCCTGCAATTATTTTGAGCGGGGCGTTGAACCAGCGGCCTCTTGCAATATGATCCGCCGCAAGGCGGCCGACGCGGCGTGCAGCGCCGGGGCGGCCGCTGGTTCAAATCCCGTTATTCGGGCCAGTTTGAAACAGATGCCGAACCATTCGTATCCGCTCCTGTTATTTTTTTGAGATTATTGTCGACAATTAAGCATCTTTCGGCCTGTCAAGCGCCTGACGGAAAGAAGATCGCGAGCCAAACAGCTTCACGGGCACACGGCGAAGCCCTGTCCCCAGAGGCAGCCGCCGCAGGTGGGTGCGAGGGAGCCGATACAGTCCGTCTCGTTTTCCTCCAGCAGCTCGCAGCCGCCGCAGAACAGGCAGGGTGCGAACTTGAATTCGTGCACACGCCGACGGAAGGCCCGGTATTCTTCGCTGTTCCAGATCTCGCAGAGGCCTTGCTCGCAGACATTCCCGAAGGAATGATGCCAGATGCGGCGTTTGTGCTCGCCCAGGTAGGTGTCCGCTGTGTGGAGCAGACCCATGCAGGGGGAGACGTCTCCGTCCCAGCGGATGAAGCAGTGCCCTTCTTCAATGAAACGGCACCAATTGGTGCGCCGGGTGACGGGCTGTCCCTTCCAGGAAAAGAGCTCCGCCTCCTGCAGACTCTCTTCGTTGGGAAAGAGCAGATCCTTGTAACGCGTTGAGAATTTGAACATAGGGATCTGCGTCCCCAGGTCGAAGCCCTCAAAGCGCCAGGTATAGCCGATCTTATCCGTGACGGCCTTGATGGCGGCCACATCGCACATGGGCCAGAGCGCCTGCTCCACATCCTCCGCACGATTGGGGATGATGTGGCTCAGGTTCAGATCGTCCGCCCCAAAACGTTCGGCAAATTCCCGGATACGGCGGAGGCTTGCGATATTGTCCCGCATGACGACGGCCGTCATGCCGAGCCGGACGCCTGTTCCTCGCCTGAGTTCGTTCAAGGCAACGAGATTTTCAAGGACCAGGCCGAAATCGCTGCCAACCTGGATTTTTCCGTAGTTTTCGTAGAGCTCGTCGATAGAGACCCAGATCCGGGAAACGCCCGCATTCAGCAGGTCGCGGGCTTCCTTTCCCGTCAGCAGCGTTCCGTTTGTGATGAGTTCGACCTTTTTTCCGCGTGCTGACGCAAGATCCGCCATCTCAGTGAGCGAGGGATGCACCAGCGGTTCCCCCATGCCGCCGAAGAAAACGGTCTCCGCAGCAGAACCGGCAGGATCGTCCATCAGACGCGCAAAAACCGCCGGGTCGAGATCGCCGAAGCGCTCATCGACCCAGCTGTGCCGAAAGCACATCTTGCACCGGAGATTGCAGCGGGAGGATGCTTCCACATACAGTTTTCTAATCTGTTCTTCCATGTTGCCCTCGAGACTGTGTCGGTCAGATCAGAAGATGTTTTCCATCTCCATGTCCAGAAGATCCGCCATGTAGAGGCGCCCGGTCTCCACCGGCCGTCCGGCGAGAAGTCTGGTGCAGAGCGCCACCTGCAGCGCGGCGCAGAACGGAGGTGTGAAAGACAGGGAGGTCTTGCTGCCCAGCCTGGCGCCCTCCGGGTAGATCCGATCGATGAGATCGTCCTCCGGCATGACGACAGCCGCCTGTGCGCTCCAGCCGCAGATCGCGCCGTGGATCATCGGAACGCCTTCCTCCGCGCAGGCCCGCGCGAGGATACGGCGCGCCCGGATATTATCCAGCGCGTCCAGCACGGCGTCGCAGCCCCGGATCAGCTCCGCCGCGTTTCCTTCCGTCACGAATTGGGGGATCGGGACAAAACGGACGTCGGGATTCACCAGCGCGGCGCGTTCAGCCGCCGCCTCCGCTTTGGGCTTTCCCAGTGAGGAGGGCGAGGAGAGCAGTTGGCGGTTCAGGTTCGAGGCTTCAAAGGCGTCGCCGTCGGCGGCGCGGATCGTCCCCACGCCGAGACGCAGCAGCATCTCAATGAGATAGCCCCCAAGGCCGCCGCAGCCCGCCACGAACACGGTCTTTGCGCGCAGAAGGGCGCATTCCCGCTCCGTCAGGGCGCCGAGATTGCGGATATAGCGTTCCTCCATGGCTCAGCCGCCTCCCACCGGCGGGAAAAGAGCGACGACGTCGCCGTCCTTCACGGGAGCGGCCGGCTTGGAATGAAAACCGTTGATGAGCAGGATCGCGACTTCCTCTGCGGGAATCTCAAAGCGGCGGAGAAGGTCAGCGGCGGTGGAAGCCTCTTCTGCGGGAACCTGGGTGATCTTGCCCCGCCCCTCGCGCAGCGTGGCAAAAAAGCGTACTTCGATCATAGAATCACATCCTTTGCGAATCAAAAAGGGAGAGGCGGGCAGCCTCTCCCTTCAAAGCTATTATCTTACTTTCCGATGCACTCGTCAAGACCCAGCTTCTTCAGGGTCTCGTCCGTGGGGAAGGCGTTGACCCAGCCGCGGGCGGCGTAATACTGGGGCAGGGTGATGTCGAGCTTGTTGACCATGCCCTTGGAGGGCCCGTTGGAGATGGGCTCGGTGAGCAGGCGCTTGGGCAGGCGGTCGTCCTCGGGCTTCATGCCGGCGGCCTTGTTGAACATACGCTCGATGTTGAAGATCCGGTCGCCGACCTCCAGAAGCTCCTCGGGCGTGTAGCTCGTGCCGGTGGCGGCGTTGAGCAGGCTCGCATACTCGGGAGCGCCCAGGGCGAAGGAGGTGAACAGGCAGGTGCCCATGGAGTCGATGGCGGCGGTCAGATCCTGGAAGGTCTTGGCCCAGCCGGCCTTCTCGTCGGTGACGGTGCGATCCAGCTGCGCGGGGATGCCGAGGACTTCGGGCGCGATCATGTAGCCGCGCACGTGAGCGGCGCCGCAGTTGGCGGTGGCATAGTTGATGCCGATGCCCTGGATAGCGCGAGCGTCGTAGGCGGGAATCTCCTGCTTCTTGACGCTCATGGAGAACTCGGGATGGCCGTAGTGCTCGCACAGGCGGGCGGAACCGGAGGACATGAGCCAGTCAAGCTCGGTCTTGGGATCTCCCATGCGCTTGGTCCACTCGATCAGGGCTTCCTTGCTGCCCCACTCCAACGGCACGCCGGCACAGTCCTCTTCCTTGATGAAGCCGCGCTGATAAAGCTCCATCGCGGCGGCGATGGTGCAGGGAACGCCGATGGCGTCCAGACCGTACTCGTTGCAGAGACGGTTGGCCTCGTCGATGGTGTACAGATCGTCGTTTCCGCAGTCGCTGCCATAGGCCCACAGCGGTTCGTACTCGGGGCCGCCGACGACCTTGTCGTCATGCTTGATGATGCGGCCGCAGGCAATGGGGCAGTGGAAGCAGGCGCCGGGCTTGACCAGGTATTTCTCGGCCAGAGTCTCACCGGAGAACTGGTCGGCGGTGGGGCAGTAGCTTTCCTGCCAGTTCTTGGTGGGCAGAGCGCCGATGCCGTTGATGACGTTGACCAGAGAGGCGGTGCCGAGGGCACGCAGACCCGCGCCGGTGAGGGGGTTGTCGGTCATGATCTTGAGGCAGGCCTTATTGGCTTCCTTCAGCGCGTCCACGTCGGCGATGACGTCCAGCTGCTTGCGGGTGGCCTTGACCACGATGGCCTTGAGCTTCTTGCTGCCCATGACGGCGCCGGTACCGGAACGGCCGGCGGCGCGGTCCTTGTCATTCATGACGGCGGCAAGCAGCACCTGCTTTTCACCGGCGGGGCCGATGTTCAGGACGGAGCAGTCGGCGCCGTGCTTTTCCTTCAGTTTGTCGTCAAGCTCTTCGCTCAGGACACCCAGATACTCTCTTGCGTCGAGGATCTCGATCTTGTCGTCCACGATGTTCAGATAGCACCAGTCAGGGGCCTGGCCTTCGACGATCAGGGCGTCCCAACCGGCGAACTTCAGCTTGGCGCCCCAGATACCGCCGGAGTTGGCGCAGGCGATCATGCCGGTCAGCGGGGACTTGGTCACGACCATGTAGCGGCCGGAGGACGGGGAGTTGGAACCGGTCATGGGGCCGGTGATGTAGACGAGCTTGTTCTCAGGGGACAGGGGATCGACGGCGGCAACGCCCTCATCATAGAGGATCTTGGTGCCAAGGCCGCGGCCGCCGATGAACTTTTTGGCCACTTCGAGATCCAGGGGTTCCGCTTTGATCTCGCCGGTGCTCAGGTTGATACGTGCGATTTTTTCGTAATATGCGTTGCTCATGCGTATTCCTCCTAAAGAAATGTTTTTTTATTTTCCGATTTGGTTTTCTGTTCACATTATATTGATTTTGCAGGGGCATCTCAAGGACTCCGGCGAATTTCAGCGTGAACTGGTACGAAAGAGAATGTACGATATCAACGAGGGGCAAATTCCTTGCGTGAAACGATACGAAACCGCACGAAATAATACATAACATTGCTCGGCGGAGGGCTTGTACAGATTGTGCAAAACCGTTATAATATCAATAAAGAATTTGAAGGACCTGAATGGAGGTCAGAAGGATGGCTCCCAACAAATCTCTCTCCACGCTGGAGGTCGCAGAGCTCCTGCACGTGAGCAAGTCGACGATTTATGAACTGATCCGGCGCGGCGACATCAATTCCTATAAGGTCGGGCGCAAGGTGCGTTTTACACAGGATGATGTGGACGCCTATATCGCCCGATCCCGTCACGAGCGCAGCATGCAGCCGGTGCGCCGTTCGGAAATCAGCAGCTCGCTGCTGAATCCCAAACAGCCTGACGCCGGGCGGGTGCTGATCTCCGGCCAAGATGTGGTGTTGGATCTTCTGTCCAATTATCTGGCGCAGCACGGCGTCAGCGCACAGCGCTGCTATCTTAACAGCTTTGAGGGCCTGCTGGCCCTGTATGAGGGGAAGGTGGACGCCGCAGCCTGCCACCTGTATGACGCGGAGGAGAAATGCTTTAACACCTCCTTTGTGAAAAAACTTCTGCCCGGCGTTCCGGCTGTGCTGATCAACATCTCCTACCGGCGTATGGGCTTTTATGTGGCTTCCGGGAACCCGAAGGAGATCAGCGGCTGGCGCGATCTGGCCAGGCGGGATGTTACCATCCTCAACCGGGGCGTAGGCTCCAGCGCGCGGATTTTGCTGGACGGCCAGCTGCGGCGTATGAAGCTGGATGCAAGGGAGATCAAGGGCTATGAGCGGGAAATGAAGTCCCATCTGACCATGGCCGCCGCCATCGCGGAGGGGGAAGCCGATCTTGCCATTGGTACGGAACGCATTTCCCGGCAGATCGACGGGCTGGATTTTATCCCCCTGCTGGAGGAGCGGTTCGACCTTGTCATGCGGAGGGACTTCCTTGAGGATGAGGCCGGAGAGAAGCTGCTGAGTATTCTCCGTTCCGCCCCCTTTCAGAAAGAGATCCGGCAGTTTTCCGGCAACGACTACCGGGATATGGGCAAGATCATTGCGGAGGTGTAAGCATGCTGGAAGTCAAAACACCGCAGGAAGTGCTGGCGCTGATCCGAAAGGAGTTCAAGCCGCTGGGTCTCGCCGAAGCGGTTCCCCTTGCCGCGGCCCTGGGCCGCGTGCTGGCCGAGCCGATCACGGCGCGGGAATATGTCCCGGACTTTGACCGTTCCACCGTGGACGGCTATGCCTGCCGCGCAGCCGACACCTTCGGCTGCTCCGACGCGATCCCGGCGATCCTGAACCTTGCCGGGCAGGTGCTGATGGGCGAGGGAGCGGACTTTGCGCTTTCCCGCGAAAGCTGCGCCTATGTCCCTACCGGCGGCGCGATCCCCCGGGGCGCGGACTGCGCGGTGATGATCGAGTATACCGAGGATTACGGCGACGGCACCGTCGGCATCATGAAGCCGGGCGCGCCGGGGATGAACCTGATCTTCCGGGGCGACGACGTGTTCCCCGGCAAGGAGATCCTCCCCGCCGGGCGGATGCTCACCGCCCAGGATATCGGCGCGCTGGCAGCCGTCGGAAGAACAAGCGTGCCCGTTGCGCGACGGGCGAAGGTGGGGGTGATCTCCACCGGGGACGAGCTGGTGCCGCCCGACGAGACGCCGGGCCCCGGCCAGGTGCGGGACGTGAATTCTCCGCTTCTGACCGCCATGCTGGAAGCTTTCGGCGCCCAGCCGGTCAATTACGGCATTGTGGTAGACGATGAGCAGCTTCTGCGCCGGAAGATGGAGACGGCGGCGCGGGACTGCGACGCGGTGATCCTCTCCGGCGGCAGCAGCGTAGGCGTCAAGGACGCGGCCTGCCGCATCGTAGAGAGCATGGGAGAGTTGCTTTTGCACGGCATCGCCATCAAGCCCGGCAAGCCCACCATTCTGGGAAAAACGGGCAACAAGCCCCTGATCGGGCTTCCCGGTCACCCTGTGGCGGCCTGCTTCGTGGCGCAGCTCTTCGTGCTGCCGCTGCTGGGGCGGCTCATGGGACGAAAGCAGGAAGACTATACGGTCACGGCGGAGCTGACCGAGAGCCTTGGCTCAAACCACGGCCGGGAGCAGGTCAACGCCTGCCATCTGCGCCGGGAGGGCGGGAGGCTTCTGGCCGCACCCGTCCGCTCCAAGTCCGGGCTGATCACACAGTTGGCCGGGGCGGACGGCTATTTCATTATCCCGCGCGACTGCGAGGGCCTTCCCAAAGGCGCGCAGGTGCAGGTGCTTTTATTCAGGTGATACCCCTCAGTCACGGCGCTTGCGTGAGACGCGCCGTTCCAGCTCCCCTTTCAGGGGAGCCTATATGGAAGGAGTTATTGAAATGGGCTTTGAATATTTGACCAACGTGCCGCTGGAGCAGGCGAAAAAGGAATACCTCCGGAAGCTGCAGGAGAATGGTTTCGGCATGCAGCCGGAAACCGTAGCGGTGCAGGCGTCTTACGGGCGTATCACCTCCCGGGCGGTCTATGCCAGGATCAACGCGCCCCATTACGCTGCAAGCGCCATGGACGGCGTGGCCCTGCGGGCAAAAGACAGCTTCGGCGCCACAGAGACCACGCCCATTACCCTGCGGGAAGACCGGTTCGTCGTGGTGGATACCGGCGACCCCATCCCGGAGGGCTGCGACGCGGTCATCATGATGGAGGACATCGTGAAAAATGACGACGGCAGCATCACGATCCACGCCGCCGCCGCGCCCTGGCAGCATATCCGCCAGATCGGCGAGGATATCTGCGCCGGGGAGATGATCCTGCCCAGCTTCATGGAGATCACGCCCGCCGCCATCGGCGCCATGATCGCCGGCGGCGTGCTGGAACTCGAGGTCATTCGCCGCCCGGTGGTGGGCATCATCCCCACCGGCGACGAGATCATCCCGCCCTGTGCAGATCCCAAGCCCGGTGATATTCTGGAGTTCAACTCCTCCATTTTCTCCGCCATGCTGGCCGATTGGGGCGCCGAGCCCAAGACCTATCCCATTGTGCCCGACCGCTTTGACGCCATTCGGGATGCGGTCGCGAAAGCGGCCGACGAATGCGACATGGTGATCCTCAACGCCGGTTCCTCCGCCGGGCGGGACGATTATTCCACAGCCGTCGTGCGGGAGGTCGGCGAGGTGCTTTATCACGGCGTCGCCATCAAGCCCGGCAAGCCCGCGATCCTGGGCCTTCGCGGAGAAAAGCCCATTCTGGGCGTCCCCGGCTATCCGGTGTCCGGCATCATTGTGATCGAGGAATTCCTGCAGCCGCTGATCGACGCCTGGTACGGCAGAGAAAGCGACAAGGGCAGCCGCACCCGGGCAAAGCTCACGCGGCAGGTGGTCTCGGGTCTCAAGTATCAGGAATACGTGCGCCTGCGGATGGGCTATGTGGGCTCTTCCCTGATGGCCTCCCCGCTGCCTCGGGGCAGCGGCGTGGTGTCCTCCTTCATGAAGGCGGACGGCATGCTGGAGGTGCCCCAGGGCACGGAGGGCTATGCCTCCGGCGAGGAGGTTCGCGTCCGGTTGCTGAAGGACAAGGGACAATTGAAAAATACTCTGGTCGTCATCGGCAGCCATGATCCGCTGCTGGATGAGCTGACGGATCTCATCCACCGGGAGGATCACCGCATCTTCCTCTCCTCCGCCCATGTGGGCTCTATGGGCGGCATCATGGCGATCCGCCGGGGCGAGGCGCACGCGGCGGGCATCCATCTGCTGGATACGGAGACCGGCGAGTATAACCGCAAATATATCAAAAAGTATTTCCCCCACGGCGGCGTGTATCTGGTGCGCTGTGTGGGCCGTCAGCAGGGGCTGATGCTGCAGAAGGGCAACCCCCTCGGCATCAAGCGCTTTGCGGATATTGCCAAAGAGGGGCTGCGCTATGTGAACCGGCAGAAGGGCTCCGGCACCCGCATTCTGACAGACTATCTGTGCCAGCGGGAGGGCGTTGACCCGGATCGGGTCTATGGCTATGCGCGGGAGGAAGTGACCCACAACGCTGTGGCCGTGCAGATCGCAGGCGGCAGCGCGGATGCCGGCATGGGCATCTATTCCGCCGCCAGGCTCTATGATCTGGATTTCCTGCCCGTCTGCGTGGAGGAGTATGACCTGCTGATCCCGGAGAAGGTTTGGAATACGGGCCTTGTCAAACAACTGATCCGCACGCTCAAAAGCAAGGCCTTCCGGGAGCGCATCGAGGCCATGGGCGGCTATACGCTGGACCGGCCGGGCGAGATCATCGACGTTTTTTAATGAAAGATTTTGATGTTGTCGTCATCGGCGGCGGATTGCTCGGCTGCTTTACAGCACGGAATCTCTGCCGCTGGAACCTGCGTATTGCGCTTCTGGAGGCGCGGGAGGATGTATGCACCGGCATCTCCCGTGCCAATACGGCGATCGTCTACCCCGGTTATGACCACAAGCCCGGCACCTTGAAGGCCGAGCTGTGCGTCCGGGCAAACGCCCGGTTCGACGCGCTTTGCCGGGAGCTGGACGTTCCCTTTTCCCGCTGCGGCTCCCTGATGGTGAGCTATGGGGAAAAGGCCGACGCGGCGCTGAGAAAGAAATACGAAAACGGGCTGTTCCTGGGGGTGCCCGGGCTGCGGCTGCTCTCCGGCGAGGAAGCCCGGAAGACAGAGCCTCTTCTCGCGGAGGGCGTCTCTTCCGCGCTGTACGCGCCCACGGCCGGGACGGTCAACCCCTGGGCGTTGGGCATCGCGGCCTGCGAAAACGCGGTGGCAAACGGCGTTGAGCTCTGGCTCAACACCCGGGTGCTGGGAATCGGCCGGAGCAAGGAAGGGTATCGCATCGAGACCGATCGGGGGCTCTTTTCCTGCCGCGCGGTCGTCAACTGCGCCGGTCTGTCCGCGGACAGCGTGCAGGAGCTTTTGTTTCCCACGCCGGTACACATTGCCCCGGACGGAGCGGACTATCTGATCCTGGACAAGGCGGCGGAAAACAGGCCGACCCATATCATCCAGTACGAGCCGGAGGACGGCGGCAAGGGGCTGAGCGCCGTGCCCACGGTGGAGGGCAGCCTGCTGCTGGGCCCCTCGGAGCGGGAGAATGAGACGGATTTCGCCGTGAATGCGGAGGGACTGTCCTTTGTCCGGGAACGAGCCAATTTCGTTCTGCCCGGCCTGGACTTGCGGGACACGATCCGCTCCTTTGCCGCCGTGCGTCCGAATCCCCGGCGGGAGGACGGCAGCAGCATCGGCAGCTTTGTGATCGAGCATCCCGGCCCCGGTTTCTGGAGCCTGATCGGGATCAAGACGCCGGGTCTTACCTGCGCCGACGAGCTGGGGCGCACGGTGGCCGAGAAGATCGCCGCGGAACTGAACGCAGGGGTCAACGAAGCCTTCAACGGGCACAGAAGCGGCATCAAAAAGATGCGGGGCATGAGCTGGGAACAGCGGAATGCCGCTATCCGGGCCAACCCCGACTGCGGCGATGTGCTTTGCTGCTGCGAGGACGTGACCAGAGCGGAGGTACTGGAGGCGATCCGGCGGGGCGCGACGACGATGGACGGCATCAAGCGCCGCGTGGGCGCCGGCATGGGCCGCTGTCAGGGCAGCCGCTGCCAGCAGAAGCTGATCGCGCTTTTGGCGCAGGAGCTGGGCGTCTCTGAAGCCGCGGTGACCAAGGACGGTGCGGGCTCCGAGATCCTGGGAGGCAGGCGCCATGAAAACTGAACTGATGATCATCGGCGCGGGGGCGGCCGGGATGGCCGCGGCGCTCTCCGCCCGGGAAGCCGGTTGCCGAGACATCCTGCTGGTCGATCGCCGGGAGCAGACCGGCGGCATCCTGTCCCAGTGCGTTCATGAGGGCTTTGGGCTTTCCGCCTTCGGAACCGAGCTGACCGGCCCCGTCTATGCGGAGAGACTGGCGGAACGTTTGGCGCAGACAGGCGTGCGTTTCCTTCCGGGGAGAGAAGTCCTGGCGGTGACAAAAGAAAAAACCGCTGTCCTGTCCGGCAGCGAAGGTCTGGAAGAAATCCGGTTTGAAAAGCTGATCCTGGCGACCGGGTGCCGCGAGAAAAGCATCGGCGCCCTCCCGGTCGCGGGCACACGTCCTGCCGGGATCTTTACCGCCGGGCAGGCGCAGGAAATGATGAATCTGCGCGGGCAGGATCCTGGGAACGAGATCCTGATCCTGGGCAGCGGCGATTTGGGAATGATCATGGCCCGGCAATTGGTGCTGGCCGGAAAGCATGTGATCGCCCTTGCGGAAAAAGAAGCCCATTACGGCGGCATGGCGCGGAATTACCACCGCTGCATCGAGCCTTACGGGATACCCGTCCTGTACCGCACGACGGTCACGGAGATCCACGGTCATGGCCGGATCAGCGGCGTGACCCTGCGGCACCTGGACAGCGGCGAAGAAGAACAACTATCCTGCGACACGCTCATCACCGCGCTGGGGCTGATCCCGGAGCGGGAGCTGGTACGCATGCTCGGCGAGCCCGCCTGGCTGTTTCTCGCCGGAAACTGCCACCGGGTACACGATCTGGTGGATTCCGCAGTGGCCGAGGCGGAGCGAATCGGGAAGGAGGCAAGCATATGAAAGACACATACGGAAGAGAGATCAGCTACCTGCGGCTTTCCGTGACGGAGCTGTGCAATCTGCGCTGCCGCTACTGCATGCCGGAGGACGGCGTGTTCAAAAAGCGGCACGAGGACATGCTGACCCATGAGGAGATGGTGCTGGCGGTCAAAGCCGCCGCTTCGCTGGGGATCACAAAACTGCGCATCACCGGCGGGGAACCGCTGGTCAAGCCAGACATCGTCCCCCTTTGCCGGGAGATGGCGCAGATCGAAGGGATCCGGGAGCTCTGTCTGACCACAAACGGAACGCTGCTGCCAAAGCTTGCCGCGCCCTTGCGGGAGGCGGGGGTCGATCGCCTGAACATCAGCCTGGACACCCTGGATGAGTCGAAATACCGACGGATCACCCGGCGCGGAGAGCTGTCCCAGGCACTGCAGGGGATCGAGGCCGCGCTGCGCGAGGGCTTTCAGAAAATCAAGATCAATGCCGTGCTGATCGGCGGCTTCAACGACGACGAGATCCCGGTTCTTGCGGAGCTGACGAGGCGCTATCCGGTGGATGTGCGCTTTATCGAGCTGATGCCCATGTACGACAGCGGGGACTTCGGCCCCGAGGCCTTTATCCCCTATACGGTCGTGACGGAGCGGCTGCGGTCGCTTGAGCCGGCTGCGGCAGACGGCGGCGTGGCAAAGCTCTACCGCCTGCCCGGCGCGCAGGGGAATATCGGCCTCATCAGCCCCGTCAGCGCCCATTTCTGCGCCGCCTGCAACCGCATCCGCATCACGGCGGACGGGAAGATCAAGCCCTGCCTGCACTCCTCGGAGGAGATCTCCATCAAGGGCATGAGCCTGGAGGAGATGAAGGAGACGATCCGCAAGGCGATCCTGGAAAAACCCCAGTGGCACGGAGAGCTGTCTTACAGCGAACGCAGCCATGCAAACCGAAATATGAATCAGATCGGAGGATAAAAGCCATGAAGTACACAGCGGCAGTCATCACCGTCAGCGACAAGGGCGCCCGCGGGGAGCGCGTGGACACCAGCGGCCCGGCCGTGAAGGCCATGCTGGAGGAGGCCGGCTTTGAAGTCGTCTACACCAACATCATTCCGGACGAACGGGAGCAGATCCAGGCGGAGCTGATCCGGTGTGCGGACGAGAGGAAGATTGCCCTGGTGATGACCACCGGCGGCACGGGCTTTTCCCAGCGGGACATCACGCCCGAGGCCACGCTGGCCGTCATCGAGAGAGAGACCCGCGGCATCCCCGAGGCCATGCGCTGGGCAAGCCTGCAGATCACGCCGCGAGGCTGCCTCAGCCGCAGCGCGGCGGGCATCCGCGGCAAGACGCTGATCGTGAACCTTCCCGGCAGCGAGAAGGCGGCAAAGGAGAATCTGGCCGCGGTGATCGAGCCCATCGGTCACGGGATGGACATGCTGTTCTCCGAGGGCTCCAGCGATCATCAGCACCACCACCATTGAGACGCCGGAAAACGGCAAAAAGAGAGACAGCTCGACTTGAGCCGTCTCTCTTTTTGCGCTTTCTGCGCTCTTTATCCGCCCAGGGTGAGAAAGCGAATCATGAATTGCCGGTGGAAGCGTTCCACCTCCTGCTCCTCGCCGGAGAAGGTCACCAGTGTGCGGGGAAAAGAGCAGCTGCCGACTTTGCTCTCCTCCAGCGACTGCAGACAAAGCGCACAGCCGCCGACCTCAAAGTGGCCTTCCGCTATCCGCCGCACGCCTTCAAGACTCTGCAGATGCTCTTCGATCCGCGCTGTGGGCAGTGCCCAGTTCTCCTGAATCGTCATGTCAGCCTCCTGCCACGGCAGGGAAGAAATACACCGTATCCCCGTCCCGGAGCTTTGCCCGCGGGCTGACCCGGACGCCGTTGACGGCGACCAGACAGCCGCGCAGCGCTTTCTCCGTGACGGCGCTCTCCGGCTTCGCGATGCGAAGCTCCCGCTGCACCAGCGGGTAGAGCTCCTTCACGCTTCCTGCCTCAAGCTGCAGCTCCTTCACGCCGGACGCCAGCCGCAGCGTTCCGAACAGTTTGACCGTCACCATCAGCGGATCCCCAGCCTTTTCAGCTTCTTCTCCGAGGGAAGGCCGTTCTTCCCCCAGCCGCGGGCGCGGTAATAGGTCTTCTTCATCCGCTCCAGGGGCACCCTGGTCTTGGGATTCCCGGGATCCTGCGGCACGTCCGTCAGCCGCTTGGGCAGCTTGTCGTTCTCCGCGCTGACGCCGAAGCGGGCGTTCACCGCGCGCTCCACATTATAGCTGCGCTCGCCGCAGCGGATGAATCTGCCGATGTTCATCTTCATGCCCGTGGTATAGCTGAGCTCCTTGGTATAGGGCAGCAGCGGGAGATGGAAGCAGGCGATCTCCGGCAGCTTGTTCAGCACGCGCACGGCCGGCCCCAGGTACGGGATCACGGCGTTGACGAACCTCGTCAGCGCCCCGTTGGGCCTTCGCAGCAGGAAGCCTGGAAGGACGCCGTAGGAGGTGAAGAGACACTGGCCGCCCATGGAGATCGACTCCATCAGATCCTGCATGAACATGCAGAAATCTGCCTTGCCCCGGGGCGTCTGACCGTTGACGTTCAGACCGAGCCCTTCCAGCACCACCAGATAGCCGCCGTTTAAGTGGCAGCCGCCCCGATTGGCCACGGCGTAGCCGAGGCCCTGGCCCACGGCGCGGCGCGGCTCATAGGCGGCCAGCTCCATGCCCTTGGACTGGATGGCAAAGTCCCTGCCGCCGTATTTCTCGCTCAGGCGCTTGCTGCCCTCGGCCAGCTCCGCCCCAATGCCGCGGCGATGGGCGATGTCCTCAAAAACCTGCGAGAGACCGTCGGTTTCCCTAAACGCGAGCCCGGTTTTCCAAAGGCCCTTCTCGTTGGCCTCCATGGCCCAGGCCAGGGTGCCGGCGGTGGAGATGGTGTCCATCCCCAGCTCGTCCAGCTCATAGTTCCAGCGGCAGATTTTTTCCAGATCGGGGTTTTCCAGATTGCCGCCCAGCAGTCCCAGAGTCTCCAGCTCCGGTCCCTTGACGGCTTTGCCGTCCACCGGCACCCGGCGGGCGCAGCGGATCGGGCAGGTCAGGCAGCCGTTGTTGGAGAGGTTCAGCTCCTCGGCCAGCGCCTCGCCGCTGACGGCCTCGAAGTCTTCAAACTGCCCCTTGGCGTAGTTGCGGGTGGAGAGCAGACCGTGCACCTGCATGGAGCTGACAAGCCCCGCCGTGCCCAGCTTCGGCAGCTGCTCGCCCGTCAGCGGATGGGAGCGGATGGCGTTGACCCATTTCTTGCGGTGCTCGGCGGCCTTTTCCCTGTCATAAACGCCGGGGATCGCGTCGCCCGCGGCGGTGATGGCCTTGAGATTCTTGCTGCCGAATACCGCGCCCATGCCGGCCCGGCCTGCGGCCCGTTCGCCGCTCAGCACGGAGGCATAGCGCACCAGGTTTTCCCCCGCGGGGCCGATGACCACCATACCGCAGCGCAGGGGCTTGCCGTGTGCGGCGTTCAGCGCCTTTTGCAGCGCGTCCTGGGTTTCGGAGACCTTCATACCCCAGAGCCCTGCGGCGTCATGGAAGCGGAATTCTCCATTCTCGATCTCCACCCAGGTCGGACGATCGCATTTTCCCCGGATGATCAGCGCGTCGAGCCCCGCCTTTTTCAGATAGTGTCCGAAATTTCCCCCGCAGTTGGAGGAGGACGTGATCCCGGTCAGGGGAGACAGGGAAGAGATGTCAAAGCGGTTGGAGGACGGAGCGCCGGTGCCGGTCAGCGGCCCCGTGGCGATCACGATCAGATTTTCCGGATCGAAGGCCGTCTCCTTTCCGGTCAGATTGTCGTACAGGATCTTGGAGGCCATGGCCTTTCCGCCAATATACAGCTCTCGTTCCAGGTCTGTCCAGATGTAGTTTTCGACCTTCCGGGCGCTCAGATCCAGCAGCAAAACCTTCCCCATGTAACCGTAGTAGTTCGTCATATGGCTTGATCTCCCTTCGCGCTTGCTCTTTCAATCATATACCAAAAAGCGGCGCTTGAAAAGCGAAACATTTCAAGCTGTCGACAAAGTATCGACAGCTTGCGTAGATTGAACGTGAAGGGGGGCACCCCTTCACAATCCGTCCATGCGTGTCGGTACCATGCCGCATGGGCGAAGGGTTGCCTACACCTTGATATTTCTATATGTGATTTGGTGTGGTTTCGTATTATTTGGCACAATTTGTGAAGGAGATTGATTGAAATGCCAGACAACAGGTGCTACAATGCGAACAACCGAATACGCTTTCCGAGCAAGCGGTGGACGAGCCTCTTTCCGGGAGCAAAGCGCGGCGCAGGTCATTTGCGTCTGTTTTGTTCCGGAGGGAGTTTTTTTATTTTGAAAATGGAGGAAAAAACATGAAAAAGATCGTATCCCTGATCCTTGTGCTTGTCATGATCCTTGCGCTGGCGGCCTGCGGAGAGACCGCAGCGCCTGCGGAGACCGAAGCCCCCGCTCCCGAGGAGGAGCCCACAGCCGAAGTCCCGGAAACCGAAGCGGAACCGGAAACCGAAACGGAACCGGAGCAGCCCGAAGAGCCGGAGACCGATGCCCTTGTCGTCGACACCTGCATCCTTCTGGAAGCGGACGACGCCATGATCAACAACTACAGCCTGCTGGCCGTGAATCCCGACGCGCCCTTTGTCGACCCGGACGGCAACCCGGTCACCGACGTGGAGATCAACACTGTTGGCGCCGCCGCGCTGATCAACTGGCTGCTCTCCGAGGAGGGGCAGGAGCTTGCTGCCAATTACGGCTTTGAGCAGTACGGCGAGTATCTGTTCTACCTGAAGGACGGGCGGCCCGTCTCCACCGCGGAGATCCCCGCAGCCACCGAGGAGACCAAGCTCATCCGTCTGTCCACCACCACCTCTGTCAACGACTCCGGCCTGCTGGGCTACCTGCTGCCGATCTTTGAGGAGAAGTACGGCTATGAGGTCGAGGTCTATTCCGCCGGCACCGGCAAGTCCATCGCCAACGCCAAGATGGGCAACGCCGATCTGATCCTGGTGCACTCGAAGAGCCAGGAGGAGAAGTTCATTGAGGACGGCTTCTCCTATGTGCTGGAGGGTATGGAGGCCGAGCGCCTGAACTGGATGTACAACTATTTCGTGCTCTGCGGTCCCTCTGCCGACCCCGCCGGGGTCCGGGACGCCGCTGACGTCAAGGCCGCTTTTCAGGCTATCGCCGACGGCAAGTACACCTTCATCTCCCGCGGCGACGGTTCCGGCACCCACACCAAGGAGCTGAGCCTCTGGCCGGAGGAGCTGGGCATCACCGCCGATGCCGAGAGCTTTATGAATTATACCGACTGGTACATCTCCGCGAACACCGGTATGGGCGCGTGCCTCGTCATGGCGGAGGAGATGGGCGCCTATATCCTGACCGATAAGGCCACCTTCCTGACCTTTGTTGCCAACGACGGCGTCATGGGTTGATTCCTTTGCCAGGATGAAGTATACTAATAGCCGTGGAGCTTGCCTCCACGGCTATCGGTTCATTTTCTGCCCCTTCGGGGGAATGCCCCACAGGGGTGATAGGGGTTTTGTATGGGCGCTTCCATCCAAAAGGCGATCGAGCTGATCCTTTCGGCCGATCCGGAGCTTCTGAATATTCTCTCGACCACGGCGAAGGTCTGTCTGACCAGCTCGATCCTGGCGCTTCTTCTGGGCGTGCCCATCGGGATCCTGCTCGGAGCGGAGCGCTTCCCCGGCCGCAAGGCGCTGCTGGTGCTCAACCGCACCCTGATCGGCATGCCGCCGGTGGTTTGCGGTCTGCTGTTTTATATGCTCTTCTCCGGCGTCGGGCCTTTTCGCCATCTGCATCTGCTCTTCACCGTGAAGCTGATGATCCTGGCCCAGGTGGTGCTCATCACGCCGATCATCGTCGGGGTGATGGAGACCTTCGTGGCGGACACCGCGCCCGCCCTGCGGGAAACGGCCAGGGGGCTGGGTTTTGGCCGCGGCAAAGAATACCGTCTGCTTGTAAATGAATGCCTGTATTCCATCTTCTCGGCCTATTTGCTCTCCTTCTCCCGCGCCATTGCCGAGGTCGGCGCCGTGGCCATGGTGGGCGGCGCCATCGCCTGGAAGACCAATGTCATGACCACCGCCATCATGATGTACACCAACCGCGGCAGCTTTACGCTGGGCATCGCCCTGGGGCTGATCCTGTTGACGCTGTCGCTGCTGGTGAACGTCGTGCTCAGTCTGCTGCAGGGGAGGCTCAGCCGATGAAGACGATCGCCTTTACCAAAACCTACAGCAAACGGGTCGTGCTGGACTTGCCGGAGCTGGAGCTGCCGGAAGGGCAGATCACCGCAGTCATCGGCCCCAACGGCAGCGGGAAATCCACCTTTGCAAAGATCCTCGCGGGGATCGAGCGCGCAGACGGAAAGCGTTCGATCCTCCCCGGCGTTTCCATCGGCTATCTGCCGCAGAAGAGCTTTCCCTTCCGCATGAGTACCGAGAAAAACATCCTGGCGAATGGAAACGACCGTGCCCGCGCAGCGGAGCTGATGAAGGCGCTGGAGCTCGGCGGACTTGCCAAGCAGAGTGCGAAAAGACTCTCCGGCGGGGAAACGGCCCGCATGGCCCTGGCCCGCCTTTTGATGAAACAATACGAGCTGCTGATCCTGGACGAGGCGACCTCGGCGATGGACATGGAATCCACCCTCGCCTCCGAGCGCCTGATCGCGGACTATTGCCGGGAGACCGGCTGCGCGGTGCTCCTGATCACCCACAGCATCCAGCAGGCCAGGCGCGCGGCGCAGCAGGTGTTCTTCCTGCATAGGGGCGAACTGATCGAGCAGGGAGAAACGGAGCTGATTCTGTCACAGCCCAGCCGGGCGGAGACAAAACAGTTCCTGGATTTTTACGGGATTTGACAAGAGGAGGACATGACCATGGGCGCGATCAAAAAGGCGTATTACCGCGGCTTCCAGGCCGTCTTTAACGTGGGGGCCAGATTCCTGGTTTGGAGGAGACCCATTCCGTTCTCCGGCGTGGGCAGCATCCGGAAGATCCCGGAGCTGCTGAAAAAGGAGAAGGTCGGAAAGGTCATGGTCGTGACGGGACCCACCGTCGGCAAAAAGCTTGCGCCGAAGATCCTCGCGGAGCTGGACAGGGCCGGGGTCGCCTGGGAGCTCTTTGCCGAAGTTGAAGCCAACCCCTCCGTGAACACGGTGAACCGGATCCAGAAGCTGTATCTGGAAAAGGGCTGCGAGGGCTTCATTGCCATCGGCGGTGGCTCCCCGATGGACGCGGCCAAGGCCGCCGCCGCCCGCATCGTCCGGCCGAAGACAGAAGTCGGCAAGATGGCAGGGCTTCTGAAGGTGGGGAAGAAGATCCCACCCTATATCGCCGTGCCCACGACAGCCGGCACCGGCTCGGAGACTACCATCGCCGCCGTCATCACCGACACCGAGACCCATCACAAGTACGCGCTGATGGATCTGCATCTGGTGCCGAAGTACGCGATCCTCGACCCGGAGATGACCCGGGAGCTGCCGCAGAAGATCACCTCCACCACCGGCATGGACGCGCTGACCCATGCCGTAGAGGCCTATGTCTGCTGGACCTATAACACCAAGGAGAGCATCCGCCTGGCGGAAGAGGCCGTGTGCGAGATCTTCCGCTATCTGGAGCGAGCCTATAACGACGGGAACGACATGGAGGCGCGTACCCAGATGCTGATCGCCTCCTTCAAGGCGGGCTTCGCCTTTACCCGCGCCGGTGTGGGCAATGTCCACGCCATCGCCCACACCCTGGGCGGCCTGTACAACACGCCCCACGGCCTTGCAAACGCGGTGATCCTGCCCATCGTGCTGGAGGACTACGGCGAGGCGGTGCAGGAAAAGCTGGCGCACCTGGCGGAGCTGACCGGCGTGAAGTTTACCGGCACCGACGCGGAGAAAGCGAAGGCCTTCATCGACGAGATCCGCGCCATGAACAAGCGCATGAACATTCCCACAGGCTTTGACTTCATCAAGGAAGAGGACATCCCCCAGATGATCCGGTGGGCCTTGGCCGAGGCCAACCCCGTCTATCCCGTGCCGGTGGTCTACGACAGGAAGCGCTGCGAAAAGGTCATCCGCCGCATCATCGCCGAGGCGTAAAAGCGATCGATCATCCGCTTTGTGCAAGAAGGAGCCGCTGCAAAACGCAAGTTTTGCAGCGGCTCCTTCTTCATGATTGACTTACCGCTCGATCACGTCCACAACTTCTCCGAGGAACATGGTGTGGGGCGGAACGCGGGTATAGATCCAGTCCGCCACCTCAGTCGGCACCTGCTCAAGCTCAAACTGGTGGGAATAGAGCTTCTTGCAGACAAAGGTCAGCTCCGCCTGCCTGAAGTCCACGCCGTGCGCGAGAGCCACCGGCTCCAAGGCGGTCAGCGCGACCTTATCGCCGTCCCGCCCGGATCGGCTGCCGAGGATCGCCAGATCTTTCCGGTACTCCTCCGGGAAAAAGCTGACGGTGAAATAGTCGTTTTTTTCCAGATAGCTGTGGGTGTAGCGCGCCGGGGAGACATAGACCGTCACGATCGGCTTTCCCTTGTGGGGCGGCCCCCAGATCGTGCCCAGGCTGCCCCAGCCGATGGTCATGGTGTTGTAGTCCTCGATGCTTCCCGCGGTGACCAGCGCCCAGCGGTCGTTGAACATCGAAAAAACGTCGTACTTTTTATCCGAGAAATTCATGCTGCCCGCTCCCTTCGTTCATTGTACAGTTGCAGATTCCTCATACACTCCACAGATAGAGTACCCCAAAACCCGAAAGAAAGCAAGCGCGGATCGGAAAACTGCCGGGGCGAGACAGCTGCGCGATTGACTTTTGCGCTTTTTCCCTTTACAGTAGCAGCAGAAACTACATACGCAGGAGGGACTATGAAGCTCTATCATGTAAGCGACCGGAGCATCCCCAGACCGGATGTTCACTACGGTCGGGTCAACGCGGACTTCGGCCAGGGCTTTTATCTGACGCCGGAGCGGGAATTCGCCCTCTGCTGGGCAGGGGAGAAGGCTGTTCTGAACAGATACGAGCTGGAGCTGGAGGGCCTCACGGTGCGGCGCTTTCAGCGGGACGCGGACTGGTTTTCCTATATTTTCCGCAACCGCCGGGGGCAGGACAGCCTGGATGAGGACGTGATCCTGGGCCCCATCGCAAACGACACCATCTTTGACACCATGGGCGTGCTCAGCAGCGGCTTTCTTGCGCCGGAGGAAGCCCTGGCGCTGCTGCGCATCGGCCCGGCATACACGCAGCTGGCCCTCAAGACGGAGCGGGCGGCGGCGCAGCTGCGCTGGCTCGGCGCCGAGCCCATCGTCCGGCTGGACAGCGCTTCCCGCAGCCGGGAGCAGGAGGAATATCTGAAAGCCCTGGGCGAGGCCATGGCGGAGCTGCTGTAAGCGTATTACCTGTGGAACCAGCCCTTCTTTTCCCAGGGCTCCGCCGTCACGGCCAGGCAGGTATAGCCCGTCCCGGCGATGGCCGCCCGCAGGGCGTCCTCGTCCACCGGCGTTTCAGTCACAAAGCTGGCCTCGCCTGTCCGGTGGGAGGAAGAAACCTTCTTCGCTTCCGGAATCGTTTTCCGGATCACGTCGTTGATGTGCGCCTCGCACATGGAGCACATCATGCCGTCGATTATCAGACTTGTTTTGATCATAAGACACTCTCCTTTTCACTTGCGCCCCGCCCATTGCGGTTAGCTATATCTAACCATGAAGTATAGCACAGTTTTCCCGGAATGAAAAGACCCATTTTGCGGGTGATTTTAATTTCCTATTGACAATGTAGGAATTAGGCGCTATACTGTCGCCATTCCCAAGGAAAGGTGGCCTGCGCCATGGCTCTGCTGCGTGAACGATGTCGGCCCTCCCGGAGCGTACGTGCATAAAATAATGTAATGAAAACAGGAGGGAACAGACATGTCCAATATTTTTACATCTCTTGATCAGCTCATCGGAAAAACGCCGCTGCTGGAGCTGCGTAACGTGGAAAAGCAGCAGGGACTGGAGGCCAGGGTGCTGGCAAAGCTGGAGTATCTGAATCCGGCAGGCTCGGTGAAGGATCGCATTGCCAAGGCCATGATCGACGACGCGGAGGCCCGGGGGCTTCTGAAGGAGGGCTCCGTGATCATTGAGCCCACCTCCGGCAATACCGGCATCGGCCTCTGCTCTGTGGCCGCCGCCCGGGGCTATCGCATCATCATCGTCATGCCCGAGACCATGAGCGTGGAGCGCCGCCAGCTCATGAAGGCCTATGGCGCGGAGCTGGTGCTCACCGAGGGCGCCAAGGGCATGAAGGGCGCCATCGCCAAGGCCGAGGAGCTGGCTGGGGAGATCCCCGGCGCCTTCATTCCCGGCCAGTTTGTCAATCCCGCGAACCCGGCTACCCACAAGGCCACCACCGGCCCGGAGATCTGGGCGGATACCGACGGCAAGGTGGACATCTTTGTGGCAGGCGTCGGCACCGGCGGCACCATCACCGGCGTGGGCGAGTATCTGAAGGAGAAGAACCCCGCCGTGCAGATCGTGGCGGTGGAGCCGGCGGGCTCGCCGGTGCTGTCCAAGGGCACGGCCGGCCCCCACAAGATCCAGGGCATCGGCGCGGGCTTTGTGCCGGAGGTGCTGAACACCGCCGTGTACGATGAGATTATCCCCGTGGAGAACGAGGACGCCTTTGCCGCAGGGAAGCTCCTGGGCAAGACCGAAGGGGTGCTGGTGGGCATCTCCTCGGGCGCTGCGCTCCACGCGGCGCTGATCCTGGCCAAGCGGCCGGAGAACCGGGGCAAGACCATCGTGGCGCTGCTGCCGGACACCGGCGACCGCTACCTCTCCACCCCGCTCTTCGCGGACTAAGCGGGACGCGCCGGGCGATCCTTTTCCGCCTTGACGGAAGCTCTGTTTGATCGGAGCTTCCGTTTTTTTGCGCTTCTTAGCTTCCTTTAAGGTTGAGATGGTATCCTTTCAGCAAGAAAGGAGGCAATGAAATGAAAAGAACAGGCAAATGGTTCAGGATCCTGTTTCCCCTTGCGCTGACGGCCTTTACCGTCTATGCGCTGCTGGATACCTTTGTGATCACCCGCGTCTATGAGACGGTCGAGCAGACAGCCGCCCTTCGGGTCGACGATGCGGGAGCGGAGACGCTCTCCGCCCAAGCCTGCGAAAGCGCAGCGGAGCCGGTTGTGAGTGAGACCAGCTATGACGACGGGCAACTGCGCATTCAAATCGAGACCTACCGCTATGCCGACAGCAACGTGTACGTTGCGGACATCCAAACGACGGATCCCCAGGCGCTGCTGACCGCCTTCGCCCAGAGCAGCTACGGGCGCAACGTCACCGCCGCCACCTCCGAGACAGCGGGGGAGGTGGGCGCTGTCCTGGCGGTCAATGGCGATAACTACGGCTCCCGCGAGACAGGCTACGTGATCCGCAACGGCGTGCTGTATCGGGACAGCGCGGCAAGGGATCAGGAGGATCTGGTGATCTGGGCAGACGGCAGCTTTTCCATCATTCAGGAGTCGGAGGTCACGGCGCAGGAGCTGCTGGAGCGGGGAGCGGTGCAGGTGTTTTCCTTCGGCCCGGGACTGCTGGCGGACGGCGAACTCCTGGTGGGTACCGGAGACGAGGTGGATCGGGCGAAGGCCAGCAATCCCCGTACCGCCATCGGCTTTATCGGGGAGGGGCACTACGTCCTGGTCGTGTCAGACGGCCGCACCGAGGAGAGCGAAGGACTGAGCCTCTATGAGCTGGCGCTCTTTCTGAAGGAGCTGGGCGTCAGTACCGCATACAACCTGGATGGCGGGGGCTCCTCCACCATGGTTTTTCTCGGGCGCGTGGTAAACGTGCCAACAAGCGGCCGCAGCGTGAAGGAGCGGGCGGTGACGGATATCATCTATGTATGACAGGAGGGATCGATATGGATCGTAAAGAGCGTGCGCGGCGGAACCGCTATGCCATAGCCGCGGCGGGAACCGCCCTCTTTGGCGCGGTTTACGAATGCTTCAGCCACCAGGTCTATTCCAAGGCAATGATCTTTGCCTTTCTGATCCCGCTGCTGGGCGGTCTGATCCCCTGCAGCCTGTCATCCCTGATCCCCCACCGCGATCGACCCTCGGAGCGCAGCCGGAGCCTGTGGGACGCGGGGCTGGCTGCCTTGACCGTGGGGAGCGTCTTTCGCGGGATCCTGGAGATCTATGGCACCACAAGCCGCCTGAGCGCCGTCTACCCCGCGGCGGGCGCGATACTGGCGGGGCTCAGCGTGGGATGCTGGGCGTTTGAGACGCTGCGGCACAGGAAGCGGAATACTCCCTCGCCCTGAATCGGAAATACTCCCTCGCCCTGAATCTTCGGTTGACAGGGGGAGGCGCGGGCGGTATAATCAAACGAATTATTTTATAGCTGAGGGATGAGCCATGTACGAGAGAATTCAAGCGCAGGATCCGGAGATTTTTGCCGCCATGCAGCGGGAGCTGCAGCGCCAGCGGGATCACATTGAGCTGATCGCGTCGGAGAACTTTGTGAGCCCCACGGTGCTGGAGGCCATGGGCAGCCATCTGACCAACAAATACGCCGAGGGCTATCCCGCCGCCCGGTATTACGGCGGCTGCCAGTATGTGGACGAGATCGAAAATCTGGCCATCGAGCGGGCCAAAAAGCTCTTCGGCGCCGAGCACGCCAATGTCCAGCCCCATTCCGGCTCCAATGCCAACATGGCGGTGTATATCGCCCTGCTCCAGCCCCATGACACCATCCTGGGCATGGATCTGACCCACGGCGGCCATCTGACCCACGGCTCCCGGGCCTCCATCTCCGGCAAGTACTTTAACGCCCAGTTCTACGGCGTGGAGCGGGACACGGAGCGCATCGACTACGACAAGGTGCTGCAGAAGGCGGAGGAGTGCCGCCCCAAGCTGATCATCGCCGGCGGCAGCGCCTATCCCCGCTTCATCGACTTTGAGAAGATGCGCCAGATCGCGGACGAGGTGGGCGCCTATCTCATGGTGGATATGGCCCACATCGCCGGGCTTGTGGCCGCCGGGCTCCATCCCAGCCCCGTGCCCTACGCCCATGTGGTCACCACCACCACCCACAAGACCCTGCGGGGGCCTCGGGGCGCACTGATCCTCTGCAAGGAGGAGCTGAAAAAGAAGATCAACTCCGGCGTCTTCCCCGGCACCCAGGGCGGCCCCCTCATGCACATCATCGCGGCCAAGGCCGTCTGCTTCGGGGAGGCGCTGACGCCGGAATTTCGCGCCTATCAGGAGCAGATCCTGAAAAACGCCGCCGCCCTGGCCGACGAGCTGCAAAAGCGGGGCGTGCGCCTGGTCTCCGGCGGCACGGACAACCATCTCATGCTGGCCGACACCATGAGCCGGGGCAAGACCGGCCATGAGGTGCAGGAGCTGCTGGACGCGGCCAACATCACCGCCAACAAGAACACCATCCCCTTTGATACCCAGTCCATGCGCCAGACCAGCGGCATGCGCTTCGGTACCCCCGCCGTCACCAGCCGGGGGATGCAGGAGGGGGAGATGCGCCGGATCGGCGCCGCCATCGCCCGCCTGATGGACGAGGGGGAGGCCGCCGTGCCCCAGGTGCGGGAGGAAATGATCGAGCTTTGCCGCAGCTTCCCGCTGTATCCGGCGCTCTGAGGAGGCAGTTATGGATCAGAAAGAACGGATGCTGAAAAACCTGCCCTACAAGGCCTGGATGGACGGGCTGAGTGAGGAGCGGCGCGCCTGCCAGGAGAAGCTCTGGGAGTTCAACAATCTCCCGCCGGAGCGCTGGGACGAGCGCCCCGCCCTGCTGAAAAAGCTGCTGGGCGGCCTGGGGGAGCGCTCCATGCTCCTGCCGCCTCTGCGCTGCGACTACGGCACGAACATCTTCATCGGCGAAGGCGTGGAGATCAATTATAACCTGACGGTGCTGGACGTGGGCCGGGTCCACATCGGGGATCGGGTGCTCATCGCGCCCAACGTGAGCATCTATACCGCCGGCCACCCCATCCACCCCCAGTCTCGCCGCTCCGGCTACGAGTACGGCATCGACGTGAGCATCGGGGACGATGTGTGGATCGGCGGCAGCGTCACCATCCTGCCCGGCGTGCACATCGGCAGCGGCTCGGTCATCGGCGGGGGCAGCGTGGTCACGAAGGACATCCCCGCGAACGTGGTGGCGGTGGGCAATCCCTGCCGGGTGCTCCGCCCGATCACGGAGGAGGACAGGGACTATTATTATCAGCGCCGCCCCTTCGACGTGGAGGACTACTGATTTTTATAACGGCAACAAAAAATGCACACGGACGAGCTCCGTGTGCAAATTTTTTTTTCGGGCGTGAAACCTTTTGTGCGTCTCATCCGTTATACGGACAGGTATGCTCTAAAGAGAAAAAACTTCTCGTAAAAAAGGAGCCAATCGAAGAATGCATCCCGAAGGGAATTATGATCCGTTTTTGAGGCAGCTTTGCCGCCTCAAAAACACCCTAAGGCGAGCCAAGCGAGCCCTCGCGCCGACCAAAGCGGGCCTCAGCCCGCTGCGATATGCGCGAGTCCTAAAATGCAAAACAGGTTTTGCATTTCACAAGAAAGGGGGCTGATGGCCATGGACGATCGTCCCATCGGCGTGTTTGACTCCGGCCTGGGCGGGCTGACCGCGCTGCTGGAGCTGCGCCGGCTGATGCCGGAAGAGAATATCGTTTACTTCGGCGATACGGGCCGTCTGCCATACGGGGAGAAGACCCTGGCGCAGCTGCGCGTCATGGCCGCCCAGGACCTGCGCCTCATGGCGGAGCAGGACGTGAAGGCCATTCTGGTGGCCTGCGGCACCCTCTCCAGCAACACGCCGGAGCTGCTGGAAAGCTTCCCCATCCCCACCGCCGGGGTGCTGATCCCCAGCATCCGGGCCATGGCGGAGGCACCGGGGGACGGGGCTCTGGGCATCATCGCCACCGCCGCCACCATCCGCAGCGGCGCCTTTGAGCGGGCCCTGCGCAAGGCCTGCCCGGGCCGGGAGATCATCCCCATCCCCTGCCCCAAGCTGGTGCCGCTCATCGAATTCGGACATACGGACCCGGAAGACCCCCTGCTGCAGGAGGCTCTGGAGGAATACACCGCACCCCTGCAGAAGGCTTCTGCCGTGCTGCTGGGCTGCACCCACTACGGCATCGTGGCCGAGGGTCTGCGCCGTCTTCTGCCGAAGGACTGTTCCCTTGTCAGCGCCGCCGCCTGCGGCGCCGCGGCGATCCGGGCGCAGCTGGAGCAGCGCGGTCAGCTGGGCGGCTCCGGAGAGGAAAGCTTCCTGGTCAGCGGCGACCCCAGGGACTTTGCCCGCTCCGCCTCGGTGCTGCTGGGCCGCTCCATTGCCGACAAGGTCCGCCGCGTACCCATTATGAGGATAGAGACATGATGAAAGATGTGATCATTTCCATCAACAGCCTCTTCTCCTTCGAGGAGGGGGAGGAGCAGCAGATGGAGTTTACCACCGACGGCTATTATTTCTATGAGGACGAGGTGGGCTGCCTCAGCTATGAGGAGACCGAGGTCACCGGCCTGGAGGGCACCCGCACCAGCCTCTTCGTGATGCCGGACCAGGTGGTGGTGGACCGGGAAGGCACCGTCACCAGCCGGATGGTCTTCAAGGAGGGGCTCAAAAGTGCCTTCCAGTACACCACGCCCTTCGGCAGCGCCACCATGGGCATCAACACCCGCCGCATCCGCCAGAACATGGGGCTGAACGGCGGCAGGGTGGAGATCGACTATGTGGTGGACATGGAGCACATGGTGGCCTCCCGCAACAAGTTTGAGATCACCGTGACGGAGATCCCGCCCCAGTAAAGAACTGCACACACCATATTAGAATGATAAAAACGCGGGCGGCCGCAAGGGTCGCTCCTACAGGAAGAACC
>JAEEGG010002194.1_pt1 | contig 50988 bp, 44 predicted proteins | sample 9134161 | NCBI WGS metagenome assembly JAEEGG01 (sample SAMN16246543, study PRJNA631951) | gut metagenome | biome: gut microbiome; feature: rumen; material: CR-attached | host: Bos | place: Iran: Karaj | collected 2018-10
TTCAGGAAAGTGACAGGTACAAAGAAATCATTCTCAATTGTTTATGTTACTCCCTTCGGCTTATGTAATAACATGTACGCAAGGAAAGTCAACAAACAGATAATAGCAGATGACCTGTTCAAGAAAGTGTGATGAATGAACTCCTATTCGACTTCAACAAGTATTGGGGTGACGCATCGCCGAAGTCAGGAAATGATGTATAATGTATATTGAAGTAAACATAAATATCAATTAAGAGCAAAACCCTAGTTACCACCTACGGGTTACGGAAGAACAGCCACAGCGACATCGTGCAGAACGTTGAAACAATGGATGATCTTTTCAAGGAATAACCCGTATCAAGTTTAATATCAATTATTAGCTATCTCAGTGTAGGCCGCGTAACTTATAATTACTACCAACTTTTCCGTCACTAAAAGTTAAATTAGGTTACGAATTGCGTTGAGAAGCTATTTTTTTTCGAACATGTCCACTGAATTCAAAAACTTTTAATTATCTTTGCACTCAATTTTCAATAAAACAAGAAAGATATGTTGGTTGGCAGAAAAGTCGAAAAAGAAGAACTGCTCTCTGCACTTGAGGCAGAAGATTCGCAGTTTATAGCTGTCTATGGACGAAGACGTGTTGGGAAGACATACCTGATACGTGAGACTTTCAACTACAAGTTCGCATTTCAGCATACGGGACTCGCCAAAGGCTCCCTTACTGAACAGCTGGCTGAGTTCCGGGAATCATTAAGACAAGCCGGGATGAGACGTCCCCGCCGGCCCAAGTCATGGATGGAGGCATTCCACATGCTTTCGGACTTCATTGCCGGAATGAGCAATGACGGGAAGAAGGTCATCTTCATTGACGAGTTGCCGTGGATGGACACCATGCGCTCAAATCTTCTCAGTGCCCTGGAGCATTTCTGGAACGGATGGGCCAGTGCCAGGAAGGATATAGTCCTCATCGTATGTGGCAGCGCGACGGCTTGGGTGCAGAAGAAGATACTGAACAACTATGGCGGGCTGCACAACCGCGTCAACATCAAGATTCGCGTCAAGCCCTTTACACTCGGAGAGTGTGAGCTATATATGCAGTCCAGGAACATAGAGATAAGCAGGAAGCAGATGACGACGGGCTATATGGTCATGGGCGGCATCCCCTTCTACTGGAGCCTGATAAACAAGAAATGGAGCCTTGACCAGAACATTGACAACCTGTTCTTCAGGAATGACGGACCGCTACACAATGAGTTTGACGCGCTTTACGCATCCCTGTTCAAGTCGCCCGAACCTTATATGAAAGTGGTCATGGCGTTGGCCAGCGTGCGCCAGGGCATGCACCGCGATGAGATCATCAAGGCAACAAAGCTGTCGGACAACAATATCTTCTCCGAGGTCCTGCGCAACCTTGAAGAGTGCGGGTTTATACGAAAGTACATGGCTGTAGGCAAGAAGGTGCGCGATGCCTTCTACCAGCTCATTGACAACTACACCCTGTTCTACACGAACTTTATCAAAGAGAACAAGGAGAACGATGAGCACTTCTGGACAAACAACATCGACACCCCGCTCAGGAATGCATGGAGCGGCCTGGCCTTTGAGCGTCTCTGCCTTTGGCATGTCCCGCAGATAAAGTCTGCCCTTGGCATCAGTGGGGTGATCAGCTCCGTCTATTCCTGGCGGGCAGAGGCAAACGAAGAGCATCCGGGTGCACAGGTGGACCTCCTGATAGACCGCAGGGACGACATCATCAATCTGTGCGAAATGAAGTACGCTGATGATGAGTATGCCTTCGACAAAGAAGAAGAGAGGAAGCTGAGGAACAGAAAGACGGCATTCAAACTGGACACCAAGACAAGAAAGTCTGTCCACACGACCCTTGTCACCACCTACGGCCTGCGGAAGAACAGCCACAGCGACATCGTGCAGAGTGTCGTAACAATGGACGATCTTTTCCGGGATTAAACCGGATAACTTTTAATAATAATTGTTTCAGCTATGAAAGAGATGAACTATTACATGTTGTACTTGGAGAAAGTCCTCCTCGACAACGACCTCGCAAAGAGGTATGGGAAAGCAGTCGTCGAAGCGCGCTCAGAGCAGGCTTCCGAGAGTTATGAACAGATGAGACGCAGCGGTTTCACCGTTGAGCAAGCCCATGAGTTTGCGATGTCTATTCTGCTGTGAAAACGCATTAGTTTTGTTGCATAATTTCGTGCAAAAATCAAAGTCTGTTCGAATAATGCAATAATAATGCAAATAAATAAACTTAGTGTGTCTGATAAAAATGTCAAAAGCTGAGAATACAAAGGGATTCCAGACGATTTTTCAGGGGGCGGACGGCTTTCCCTGGAAAGCGTGTAGCCGGCAAAACCGGCTCGCAGGTTCGAATCCTGTTCTCTCCGCAGGAAAAACAGGTTCAAAGCTTTTAGGAAAAAGTGAATCCTGTTCTCTCCGCTGGATACGTAATGGGACGGGATTTTTCCGTCCCTTGTTTTTTTAACCAAACTGCCCCAAGCTTACGAAGAAAGGTTCGAGAACGAACAATCTCTTACCGATATAATATTTGCAAATAGAGAAAAACAAATGGTTAGAGAAGGAGTTATCATCGGCATCATTCTTTTGCTACTAACAATCATGCCAGACATGAAAGCGCAGCAGGCAACGCTGTCACGGGATGAAACGGAACAGAAACGAGGACAGGTCGTGGCGGAATGGCTTTCCAGCCAGGCTGGGCTGCTGAAGCAGAACGAGAAGACACACTGCATCAGCCAAGGCGAACTGCGCATGCGCTACGACGTAAAGGTCTGCGGTCAGGAGCCTGACGACGGACGAAGCCTATGGATTTCAATGCACGGTGGCGGCAATGCCCCCACGGCTCTCAATGACAGTCAATGGGAGAACCAGAAGAGGCTATACCAGCCCGAAGAGGGCATTTATGTGGCTCCACGCGCCCCCTGGGACGACTGGGACATGTGGTTCAAGCCGCCCATCGACAATATGTTCGATGAGCTGATACGAACAATGGTCGTCTTTCATCATGTAAATCCAAACAAAGTTTACCTCCTGGGGTACTCTGCTGGAGGCGATGGCGTCTGGCGCATGGCACCGCGTATGGCCGACCGCTGGGCGGCTGCATCGATGATGGCAGGCCATCCCGGCGATGTCAACCTGCTCTCCCTGCGTAACCTGCCATTCATGATATGGTGTGGGGGCGACGATGCCGCCTACGACCGCAACCGTGTGAATGCGCAGCGGGGCCTTGAAATGGATTCCCTCCAGCAGACCGACCCGACAGGATTCATCCACGAGACACATATACTGCCAGGAAAACCTCACTGGATGGATCTTGAGGACAAGGCAGCCTTGCCGTGGATGGCTCAGTATCGCCGTAATCCTTATCCATCGACAGTCATATGGGTACAGGGCGACCGTGGCCACAAACATTTCTATTGGCTTGGAGTACCTGAGGAAGAGACGAAGAAAGGGGCTCAACTGCGTGTTTCTGTCAAAGGCAATACTATCACTATTGACTCTGATGACTACACCTCCGTCACGCTCTTTCTCAATGACGACATCGTCAACCTAAACCGATCGATTACTGTCAAATGGGGAAAACGCACCGTGTTTAAAGGCCGCCTGCCACGAACTGAAGAAAACATGCGCAAAACCATTAATCTGCGTGGTGACCTTGCTTACTGTTTCCCTTCACAGGTAACGGTGAAGAAAACAACAAAGACGGCGGCCTTGGTATCAACCCATATATGACTATACAGATAACATACATGAAGAACGGCGATGTACATGTGTCGGCACCTATTGGCATGCCTAAGAAAGAGGTAGAGCGATTCATTGAGGAACACCGCGACTGGATAGCCGAGGCACGTAAGAAAACCTATGAGAGCCAGAAGCGCAGGGCTGACTTTTATAACCAGTTGCCGCTTAGGACGAGGGAACAGGCTGACGATGCCCTGCAACGTTTAAAAGTACTGATAGAGCCGATGGTGGAGAGCCACTCCAAAGAGATGGGCGTGAGGCCAACCTTTGTCTATTACAAGGCGATGATTTCACGTTGGGGCGTCTGCAATGTCAGGGACAAGTCCATCTGCTTCTCGGCCTATCTGCTGCTGTTGCCGGAATGGTGTGTCGAGCACGTAGTGGTTCATGAACTGTGCCATCTGTTGGAACCCAGTCACAATGCCCGCTTCCATGCACTGATGGACAAGTTCTTCCCCCGTTGGAAGGAAGCCAGAAAAGAAACAAGGCAGATCTGTAAGACGGAGGATGACGAAGATGAGTAGCATTGCCCTTTTCATATTCCTGCTGAGCATCGGAGCCAGCTTTGTGCAGCGCACCACGGGCTTTGGCTTCGGCATCTTCATCATGACGATGCTGCCGTTCCTGATGCCCAGTTATGGCGAGGCCACCACACTCTCTGGACTTCTGGCCATCACAACCTCGGCCGTCATCGTCTGGCGGCTACGTGAACATGTCACCTGGAAGAGGCTCTGGACGATTCTGCTGACGTTCATCATCGTCTCTACGATAGCCATCTTCGCCCTGAAACGTATTGAAGACCACACCCTTAGGCAGATTCTCGGTGTGGCTCTCATTCTTATCAGCATCTATTTCGCGGCATTTAGTCAGAAGATAAAACTGCCGACAACTAAACGAGTACAGGTGGGGGCAGGAACACTCAGCGGACTGATGGGAGGTTTCTTTGGCATGCAAGGCCCGCCAGCCGTGCTTTATTTCATCCAGAGTGAGCCTTCGAAGGAAAATTACATGGCAATGACGCAGACCTACTTCCTGATTGGCAATGTGATGATGACCTTCGTTCGAGCCTACAACGGTTTCCTGACAACGACAGTCCTGACAGATTATTGTTTCGGCCTCGGTGGAGTCGTCATCGGCACCTGTTTGGGCGCCTATGTGTTCAGGCACATCCCCAACCGCATCTTCCGCTACATCGTCTATGCCTATATCGCCGTGAGTGGCGTGATCATTCTGATGATGAATTAAATCTTGCCGGCAAGCGCAATCACCTTCTGTCTGGTCTCTTCGGTTTTCTGCTCATCAATTTTAGCGGTTACGATACCTGTATCTTCTACGTGCCAATAGTTGCAGATGTCATGATATTCGGCAATAGCTCCGCTGTAGACACCTGGAGAGTATGATGATGTCAGCAGAGCCATCTTCTTCACCTTGGCCGGGGCGTTCACGCAGTACATACGCTGGATGGGAGCCTGAATCTGTGCATTGAGGGTGAAATAGTAGATGGGCGCTGCCAAGACCAGCACCTCGGCCTCGGCCATCAGGGGATAGAGTTCCTGCATGTCGTCCTTTTGGATGCAGGCACCATTGCCTTTGTTGTGACAGTACTCACAGGCCAGGCAACCTGCTATCTTCTTCTTCGACACATTCACTAGTGTCACTTCGTGGCCTGCTGCCTCGGCCGCTTTCCTGTACTCTTCTGCCATCCAGGCAGTGTTGCCATTCGCACGTGGCGAGGCCTGTAGAATAAGAATTTTCATAATCGTATTTGTTATTAGTTTGTAAAAACCTTATGCTCCTATTCATCAATGATATAAAATCCCGCCTCAGAAGGATGGTCAAGAACGAGGCTCTTGGGATTTTCCTTGGTCAGTAGCCACGTCATCCAGATGTCACCAGCGGCAGCTGCAATGAAGAACACTCCCCATGCAAGCAGGGGAAGACTTCCTACAAAGAGGGCTAGGACGGCTGGGATGACACCGAGGATGACACACGGCATCATGGCTCCAGCCATATAGCCAGGGATGTGCATCGGCTCGTCGCAGTGACAATAGGGAGTCAACAATTTCCACATCACGCCGAAGCTGATGCTCTTCCAGCCGCTTTTGGCAAAGAAAGACCACGTAAGACCATGTATGAGTTCGTGAACTACGATGCCCACAAGGACAAGAAGGAAAGTGATGCTCCAGTCACCGAAACTTCCCAGTAGTTCACTCATAGTCTTCCTGTCCTTCCATATCCAGAAGAACGGAACCAAGAAAACGATGGCTGACACCACCAGAATCACGCAGGCAAAAATGTTTGCCTTTACAATGTCGATAGCCACCTTGCGGCCTTTAGTTTCCATATCGCTCATAACAGTGCATTTCTTATCAAGACGCCTTATTTCTTCCATTGCATGGCGAGCATGGTGAGGTCGTCGCTTTGCTCTGTGTCGCCCACGAAGTCGGCCACAGCCTGGGTCATGCGCTCGATGAGCGCACGGGGCTGCGGGGAGGTGGTTTGCATCACCTCAATGATTCGTTTCTCGCCAAACAGCCTGTGCCCGGCAGCCTCGGCCTCCTTGAGTCCGTCGGTATAGAGGAAGAGCGTGCTGCCCGGGGCGAGGTCGGCCTCCTGGGCCTCGAACTCCCAGTCGGGGATGGCGCCTATGGGCAGGTTGCTATTGACGGGAAGGGGCTGCCCGTCGACAAGCGGCGCTATATGTCCGGCATTACAGTAGCGCAGGTGCCCCGTGCCGAGGTCGAGCACGCCAGTGAAGAAGGTGACGAAGATTGTCATGCTGTTGCTGCGGATAATCATTTCGTTCATACGACTGACTATACGCACGGGCTCCGACTCGCTCTCTGCCAACAGACGGAAGGCTCCGCAGACGGAGGTCATCACCAGCGCAGCGGGCACGCCCTTACCGGCAACATCGCCGATGCAGAAATAGAGGCTGTCGTCACGCACGAAGAAGTCGAAGAGGTCGCCACCCACGGCCTTGGCGGGGTTCAGCATGGCGTGTATCAAAAGGTCAGGGCGCTTGGGGAAATCCGTCCTCAGCATAGACATCTGGATTCTGCGGGCAACTGACAGCTCGTTCTCGATGGCCGACTTCTGGGCTGTCGTCGTCTTCAGTTCGTCGATATAGCGGCCGAGCGACTGCTGCATGTTGCCAAACGAGTCGCGCAACAGGCGTATCTCGTCGTCGTTCCTGATGTCGGGCAGCGGGGCTGCGAAGTTTCCTTTCGCCACCTCTTCTGCTGAATGGGCGAAGCGGTGCAGGGGCGAAGTGATCTTTCTGATCTGTTGGCGACAGAACAGGTAGATGGCAGCCAGACCAATGAGCATGGCCGCCAGAATGGTGGTATTGAGCATGCGCCCGTGCCGCTGTATCAAGTCTTTGGGTGCCACCATCATGACGGTCCACTCCGCATATTTGACGGTGTGATAGCAAACCCACGACGGCACCCCGTCGACGATGGCAGAAACCGCCCCCTGCTCCCCCTTGAAAGTCACGTTTGCATCGAGATAGTCTTTCAGCATGCGATTCCTGTCAGGATGGAGGATGTAACGGCCGTTACGGTCGATGATGCAGCAGTAGGACGGATGCTTCACATTCTGTTCGAAGTTCCTTTTCCCCTTTCTGACTTTCTGCAGCATGTCTATTCTCATATCCTCCAGCGAGAGGTCGGAACAGAGCACGGCCACAGGCCGTCCCTCATGGTTGTGGATGGCTATGGCGTGCGTGGTCAGCAGTCGTGGTGCTATATCGGTCGTCAGCAGCGGATTCTCGGAGTAAGGATCCACCCAGTCGGCACCGTCGCTCTTCAACCGTTCTACAAACCAGTCTTCCTCGAAGTAGTCGTGATACACGCTGTCAATGCGCATCACGCTTATCACGTCGGCCGTATCGCGGGTGGCGAAGGGCACGAAGAAGCGGCCCTTCTCAGGATAATAGTCGGGAACGAATAGCAGTCCGCAGCTGACGATGTAGGGGTTCTGCCTGACGATTCGCACCAGATGGGCGGATAGCTTGTCAGGATCATCGATGTCGCGCTCTATCTCATGAACGCTATTGACGTTTGCCACATATACCTCCGACAGCCGGCGCTGCACCTCCCTGTGCGCCCTCGTCACCACAATCTGGAAGCGCTGCTCGGCTTCGTCGTCCATGTACTCCCCTACGGCGAAATACACCACTGCGGCAATGACGGCCATCATTGCCAGTACCACCATCGTGATGCGTAGTGTGAGTCGTTGGGAAATGGATTTCATTTTATTGAGCAGACGAATGATGTCCCGGTTACATGTCGCGTGTGAAGAGGGCCCTGTAGTCAGCCGGCGTCATGCCCGTGACGTCCATGAGGCGGCGCTGCAGTGTGCGCACGTGGTTGAAGCCAGAAGCCTCGGCAATAGCAGCAATGCTGTAGTTGGGCTGCGTGCGCAGCAGCCGCATGGCATTGATTGTGCGCAGGTTGTCGATGTAGCCCTCCGGCGTGCGGTAGATGGACTTGTTGCGGAAGAGCCTGACGAGACGTTCCTGGCTGACGCCGAGGAGATCGGCCAGCTGCTTGGCGTCGAAGTCGGGATTCAGGTGCGAGCGGTTCTCCTCAAGCCGCAGGTCGATCAGGGCCAGCAGCTGACCGTCGTCCTGCAGGTCGGCATTGCGCTGCCGCTCGATATTCTCCTTCATCAGTGTGCGTGCCACTTCGAAACGGCGGCGCAGCTCAACATCGTACTCCAATTGCTCGCTGAGATTGAGGTTGCGGCTGACAAGGCGTATCATCTCCGACTGCAGTCGCGCATTGTCGGCTCTCAGCCGCTCTATCTCGGCCTTCATCTCTTTGATTTCTTTTTCCGTCATAGCGTTTGGCGTATATCAAAAAGATTGATGAATCCCACCTCGTTGAACACTTCGTAAATCGCGTCGTTGAGTCCTACGAGCGTACACCTGCTGCCCTTTTTCTTGGCTGTTTTCAGCAAGTCGAGAAAGAGGCGCATGCCGCTGCTGGTGATGTATTCCAGATTGGTGCAGTCGAGGACGATGTCGTGGCCCTCGCAGTCGTAGAGCACCTGCATGTCGCGTTCCACCTGGAGTGACGACGGCGTGTCGAGTCGGCCTTCGAAGGTCATTACATAGTTCTGGTTTTCTTCTCTGAATTCAGTCTTCATCTTCCGTATAGAGTAAATAGGTGTCAAAATTTTGCTGCAAATATAAGCATTATTTTCCAAAACGCCAACAAAAGCGCCGTTTTTTTGCTGAGTGCGCAAGAAAGCGGGCCTTGCGGCTCGCTTTCTTGGTGTGTGAGAGATGGGTGATTCCTATTTTTTTGAAGCGGTGCCAGTCATCGCTTTTACATAATATTTGCCAGTACGGTCGATCAGCCACTTGAAGTCTTTCTCATTGATATCCGGTACGCGATTGAACTCATTATTGAAGTCCCTCCAGGCATATTCAAAATAATCATTATTTCTGATTTCATCAAGAATTTGTGGGCTCGAAAGAACTGCATCTCGAATTTGATTGTGATATTCAATGGCGTCCTTATGCTCATAATTATATTTTACTGTGCTTTCTTTCCTTTTAAGCCAATCGTTGATTCTCTGTCTTACCTCAGCATTGTCGGCATCAGCTTCCAAAGCCTTTATAGGATCACTTTTTGCGGCGTCAAACATTTTGTTTCTCATCTCGCCATACAGGACATCGCAGAAGCCTTCGTAAATCTTTGTCAGATACTCGTCATGGGTTCCGCCATAGAGAGCCATCTCCATCATAACCACTTGCTCGATGCGGTTCATGAAGGTCTTGTCATACTTCTCGTTGATGGTCTTAACCATTTTGTCGATCTCGGTCTCAATATATTCGTTTCTCTTCTCCTTGAAACTCTTGTGCTCGCTGCCGTCACTTGGGAACTTCAAGAGCATCCAGGGACCTACGATGTCGAATGTCTTCTCCCAGTCTGCAATCTCATAGCCGAGAACCTTCAGCTTGATGCCGGCCACAGCCTGTACGGTCAGATTCACTTCTGCATTCCAGTCAAGGCCTTCGGGGCTGACTTTGATGCTGGCTTCTGCACCCAGACGTGGGCCTACAGCGACCTCCGGTCCTGCTACACCATCGATGATCACCTCTGCGCCGAGGAAGAGACCTACACCAGCTTCAGCTTTGAATACCAATTGCGGCTCGAACAATGTGAATTCGTTCTCCTCCTCCTCGAAGTCGCTGAATGTATGCCAATCACCATCATAGCGGACACCAGCCTTGAACCAGTTGGAGTAGTCGTACTCGCACTTCAGTTGTACAGCGCCCTCCACGCTTGCGTCGAACTTCAAGAAGAGCGTGGGATTGACGGAGACTGCCACGGGGACGTAACCTACCATGAAGGTGAAAGTATAGCCATTGAACGTAGCCAGCTCGACCTTCTCCTTGTCTTCCGGGAGACTCAGCTTCTTTGAGAATCCGATGCTAAGCTCGGGGTGGAATCCGAAATTGCCGTCCAAGCCGGTCTCAAACTTCGTGATAGAGGGATAAGGGATGATACCCGCCCACTTGATGCCGCCATTGAGGGTCAGGAAGTAGTTCAGATTAAACTCTACGGGAATATTGCCTTTGACGGTAATGGAGTCACCCTCTAAGCTGCCCAGCTGGAACTTGTGCTCGAACTTGACGTTATCATTGATGGCGAGGATGCGCGGATGAATCGTGCCGCGGGTGCTGTTCAGCAGCTCCTCAGCAGTGGCGTACTGATATTCGCCGTTCTGTGCTGCGCGGGTGGCGTTGGCAGCAGGACGGTCGCCTGGCAGATGCGAGCTCTTGTCGTAGCCGTAGGGGTCGGTGTAGAGGATCACTGCGGGGTGAATCTTGTTGTCGTTATCGACGTACTTGGCTGCGAAGTCGGGGATGTTGTCGCCAGCTGCGCGGGTAGCTACGGCCTGCGCGTCATTGTTCACGTAGAGGTCGGTGGTGAGCTGAGCGGCCTTGTCGCCGATGAGCTCAGCGGTGGTGACCTTACCTACCTTAATAATATAGGTGTCGCCTACGAGCTTCTGCTCCAGACCCTTGCGACCGTATGCCTTGTGACTGGGAGAGTCCCATATACCAATGGGGTGGTTCTCGAAGTTGGTGATGCCCAGCTTGTCGGCGAGCGACTTCCTGACGACAATCTCTGTGGTGTCGGCGTCCAGGATCTGCACGTCGTTTTCGCTGTCGAAGTTGTGATACGTGAGTCCGTAAGGCTCGTAGTTGGCGTAGTCGCCTTGTCCGGGAACCGCTCCTGCCATAGCGTTGTCTAACATCTCGTCATCGCTGCAAGCGGTGAATGCGAATGCGAAACCGAAAATACCTGCGGTAAGGATGCTCATGAGCATCGACTTTACCAGATTCTTCTTCGTTGCCATAGTTGTAAGTTCTTAAATTGTTTTACTTCTTGTTTTTTACCTTTTTTACCTTTCGGTGATGCAAAGATAAGACGGTTTTCAGGCTCATTCCAACTTTTTCCGTGTTTTTCGTCCGAGTTAGTTGCGACACGGCGCCCCTTTTGTAACAACCAGCCGGAACCTTGACGCAACTGTCGCATTCACCATTGTCAACTACTGATCTGCCATGGCTCTGCTTATGCTTTTCATCTGATACGTACGCCCCCTGTACCCTATCGCCAAAAAGAAATTACAAAAAATTAACCATTAACGGCTGATATTATTCTTTTATATGAACGAAAATAAGTAATTTTGCCGCGTTTTAGAAACTATACTATACAGAATAGGACATATGCACCTACAAATCATCGGACATCACAGGAAGCAGATGAGACTGATGGAACAGCTCTACGAGCAGTTCTACCGCAGGCTCTATCTCTTTGCACTGGCTATGGTCGGTGATGAAGAGGATGCTCGCGACGTTGTAAGCGAGGTCATGGTCTCTGTTTGGCAACAGTGGCAGTCTGACGCTGACAAAACGCCTACCAAGTCCTTCCTTTACACTGCCACGCGCAACCGCTGCCTCGATGTGTTGCGCCATAATAAGGTGCTTGAGCGATACGCCGCCATGGCAGCAGCCACCGAATCTTTTAGTACCGACGCAGATGTGGATGAATACGAGGAACGCATAACAATGCTCTATGAAGCCATAGGCAATTTGCCCGAACCAGGCCGTAGCATTGTGCGCTGCTGCTGTCTGAACCGGCTGACCTACAAGCAGGCGGCCAACTACTTAGGACTAACCGAGGCCGTGGTCCACCGCCACATCATGAAAGCCTATAAACTGCTGCGAGAACGTCTGCCCCGGACGATGAAATGAATAGAAATTGAAAATAAACGCCATTGTAGGGGTACCGACTATCGACTATGCTCGTATTATAAAGAAAAGGATTGTGTATGAAAAATAGTCTTGAGCACACGGAAAAGTGTGACATAGAACAGCTTCGACTGGAGGCTGACATCCGCAGGGCCCTGCTGGAAGACGAGCCTGTACCCGATGCCCATGAGCAATTCCTGCATTTCAAGAATGCCCACACCCATTTCGGTACGGGGTTTCAGTATGCAGCATCGGTCATTGCAATTGCCGCTGCCTGTTTGCTGGCCTTTGTGCTCATGTCAAGACAGCAGCCTGACGAGAAAAGCCCGGGAACGCAGGGCGTGATGGTCTATGAAGGTAATACTTGCCAGGAGCGTGAGGTGTCGCTTGTTATCGGCAATCAGACGGTGGCCGTATCCGCTCCTCAGGCCTCAGCCCACGGCATCAGCATCGACCGTGGCGGCGTGATGCACATCAGTCCCTCGACAATCGTAGCCGACGAGGACCGTACTACACTGCTCGTGCCCCAAGGTCATGTCGTCAAGATAGAGCTCAGCGACGGCACCCGTGTATCGCTGAGTGCCGACAGCCGCTTGGTGTTTCCCAGCCGTTTCCCAGCCCACCAGCCGCGAGAAGTGGCTTTAGTAGGTGAAGCCTTCTTCGAGGTGGCTCGCGATGAGTCACGGCCCTTCCTGGTCAATAGCGGACAGTTGCAGACCCGCGTGCTGGGAACCGTCTTCAACGTTCGCCACTACGAAAACCAGCCACCACTGGTTACCCTGATCAGTGGCAAGGTATGTGTCAGCACGGAGAGGGGCGACAGCCTGGTGCTGGTTCCCGGTCGCGAAGCCTCAATGGGCAGCAATGGCTTGCTGAGCGAGTCGGAAGCCGACATCGAGGTAGCCACCAGCTGGACACGTGGCGAGTTCTATTTTGATGGTCAGACACTGCGCGAAATCATGACTGAGGTGGGACGCTGGTATAACAAAAGGGTGGTTTTCCTGGACTCGCAGCACTTAGACGACCGTCTGCATTTCAGCAGCGAGCGCAGACAGCCGCTGGGCGAGATTGTCCGCCAGCTGAGCGACATCGGAAATATAAAGATTGAAATCGACGAAGACGTCATACGTGTGATTTAGTAAACAAATCTGCCCAAACAGTTGTCATTTTATTATTTTTTTCTCTTTTATGCGTACCATTTGGTGTGCATATACGTTTCTATATAAAGAAATGTAAAAAGAAAAAAGTAATAAAAGTGCTGAATGGCAGACAATAGGAAAATACAGACGACCATGCGTTTGGCCCTGGTAGTACTCTTTGTACTTATGGGCAGCGTAACGCTCATGGCCCAAGACAGGAAAACCGTAACGATAGCGTTTCAGAACGAGAATGCCACGACCGCACTGCGCCGCGTGGAAAAACTGTCGGGCATCAGGATACAGTACAACTATGGCGACGTTGACTTCAACGTGACGCTCTCCGCACAGGACGAGAAGCCGCTGTCAGTGGTGCGCGCCATCATCGAAGGCCATCCGCTGCGCGCCGTAGAGCACGATGGGTATATCGTCATTACGCGGGAAGAGCGGGACGGCCAGAAGGTGACCGACAAACAGCATTTAGAGGGTGTCGTCGTTGACGCAAGCGGTCTCCCCATCATCGGTGCAGTAGTTCGCGACCGCCAGTCAAAGACGCAGGCCATTACCGATATGGACGGAAAGTTCAGTATTCCCGCCACACATGAGCGCATCGTGCTCGACATCAGCTATCTGGGCATGAAACCGGCCACTTGGGAGGGCAAGCCTGGCGACTATGTATTGTCGGTGCTTGAAGACGACACCCAACAGCTGCAGGATGTCATCGTCACGGGCTATCAGCAGTTGGACCGCAGAAACCTTACATCGTCGGTCACATCGAAAAACATGGATGAATTGCAGATTGCAGGCGTGGCTGACGTCTCGAAGATGCTGGAAGGCAAAATCCCCGACCTCATCACGCTCAACACTTCGGGCGAGATAAACGCAACAAACCGCATTCGCATCCGAGGCACCTCCACCCTGGTGGGCAACCGCGAACCGCTGTGGGTTGTCGACGGCATCATCATGACCGATCCGGTCGCACTTACTGCCGACGTGCTCAACGACCCTGACTACGTGAACCGCATCGGAAATGCCATTGCCGGCATCAACCCCCAGGACATCAAACGCGTTGATGTGCTGAAAGATGCCGCTGCCACTGCCCTGTACGGTACGAGGGCGGCCAATGGCGTCATCGTGGTGACCACAAAGAGCGGACGCGAAGGCAAGCCCATTATCAGCTACTCAGGACAGTTCACCGTGAGAAGACGGCCTTACTATACCGACGAGAAAATCAATCTGATGAACTCGAAAGAGCGCATACAGTTCTCGCAATATCTCACCGACCAGCACTACATCTTTCCGTTGGGCATGCCCAAAGTAGGCTACGAGCAGGCGCTGCAAAACCTTTACACTGGCGTGTATTCGCAGCAAGAATTTGAGCAGGAAGTGGGACGGATGCAGACCATGAACACCGACTGGTTTGACATACTGTGCCACAACTCATTCTCGCACGACCACTCTGTTTCTGTTTCTGGAGGCTCAGAAAAGGTGAGATACTACACGTCAATAGGATATACTGACCAGGACGACGTTATTACGGGCAATACGAACAGGCGCTATACTGCCATGTCGAAGACCGACATGGATCTCAGCGACAAGTTCAAACTCCAGTTCAACGTCAGCGGATACCTCAACAAACGGCAGTATGCCCAGGATGCCAACAACCCCATAGACTATGCCTACAACACCAGCAGAGCCATCCCGGCCTTCAATGCCGACGGTTCGTACTACAAGTACCAGAAGGCCGGAACCAACATGGGATGGTATGGTTATAGCATCCTTCATGAACTGGACAACTCGTCTGTCAGCCAGACAACCGATGCCGTCACGGCCACTGCGAACCTGCGCTATCAGGTTTCGGACAATCTCTTTTTCAATGCCGTGGCATCGGCCAACCTTCAGCATGCCGATATTGAGAACTGGTGGGGTGAGGACACCTTCTATGCATCGAATCTGCGACGTGGCGAGATGGATGCCCCACGCAATACCAGCGGCACCATGCCGTATGGCGGCGAATTGCGAAAACAGCAGGACAAGACCATTGGCTGGACAGCACGTCTGCAAGGCAATTACAACAAATATTTCAGTGAATACCGCCATAACATTAATTTTGCTGCCGGTCTGGAGGCCAACAGCACGGCCTACACGGGCTATGACCACACGCAGCGAGGCTACTACAAAGACCGTGGACGCACATTCGCCTCGATGATTCCCGCCACCTTCACCGAGTACTGGAACTGGGTGCAGGCCAGCGTGCCTGTCATTACTGACACACGCTCGAACATGCTGTCGGCATACGCCACACTGTCATACAGCTATAAGTCGTTCTTCACGCTGAATGCCAACGGCCGGTACGACGGTTCGAACAAGTTCGGGTCGAGAAGCAACGAGAAACTGCTGCCTATCTGGTCAGTCTCGGGCAATGCGAACCTGCGCGACATCCTAAACCTGGAATGGAAGTGGCTGGAACAACTGACACTGAAAGCCAGCTATGGCGAACAGGGTAACATGCTGGACGACCAGACACCAGAACTCGTCATTCGGAAAGGAAACATGAATGCTTACTACGACGAGATGGTGTCGACTGCGGCAGCCTTTGCCAACCCCGACTTGAAATGGGAGAAGACGCGCTCTACGAACATCGGTCTGGAAGTGTCGCTGCTCAACAACCGGCTGCAGTTAGAGGCAGAGTATTACTATAAGAGAACGACGGATGCTTTCCTGTCGAAGCGGATTTCCGACATCAATGGCTTTGAGTCGTATGTGGTCAACAGCGGCACCATCGTCAACAAGGGTTTCAACTTCACCGTCACGGCCACACCCGTCAGACTGCGCAACTTCTACTGGATTGTCTCGGGCAATCTGTCGAAGATTTACAACCAGATCAAGACCACCCCTGGCGCCGAGACCTACGAGCTGGACGACTTTCTCAGCGGAGCCGCCGTGGTACAGGGACAGCCCGTAGGCACCTTCTACAGCTATCGGTTTGCCGGACTCAGCCCAGTGGACGGCGGCCCCGTGTTCGACGACTGGGAAGACCGTTATAACGAAATCTCTCATGCCGACAACTACGCCACCTATACACGGGTACTCACACCCAGCGGCAAGCGCGAGCCCGACATCACGGGCAGCTTCAACAATACGTTCACCTACAGGCAGTGGAGACTGGCGGTCACCTTCTTATATAATATAGGTGCCAAGACACGATTGTTCCGCCTCTTCGACGGGCTGAACGGATCGGGTTACTCATCTGAGGCTAACGTCAACCGTGACCTACTAAACCGATGGATGAAACCCGGCGACGAGCTGCATACCAATATTCCGGCAGTCATCGGACAGGGAAACCCTGCCTACTGGTACTATAACATGCACTGGGCACAGGGCGGCGACTCGCAGATTACCTGGAAAGGGGCTCATATAGCCGACAATGCCTGGCAGATGTACGACTACTCTGACGTGCGGGTGGTCAGTGCCGACTATCTGAAACTATCAACGCTTTCGCTCACCTACGAACTGACGCGGCAGCAGCTGAAACGTCTCGGACTGGAACGACTGGCCCTGACCGTCAGCGGGTATAACCTGAATACATGGTGCAACAGCAGACTGCGCGGACAGACTCCTACGCAGGGAGGATTCTCACAGGTACAACTGTCTGACACACCAAGCTATACGCTGGGGGTGACTATTGACTTTTAACAATAACAAGATAAGTACGTATGAAGAAGATACAACTATTAGGCAGCACCCTGGCCGTATGGGGCGTTGTGGCCATGCTGGCAGCCTGCTCAGACTTCTTGGAGGAGTATTCGCAGGACACGGACTACGTACGTTCGTGGAAAGATCTTGACGAGCTGCTCATTGGCGATGCTTACTGGCCCGTCAATGGCAAACAGAACTTTTATGCGCAGTCGAACCACGGCATGTTCATACACCTGCTGGCCGACGAGGTGGAAGAGCAAAACGTGTCGTTCCCCAATGGCTATGGCATGTACGACGACCACCAGCGGCTGTTCGGATACCTGACGTGGCAACAACGTGTGGGCCAAAACGAAACCTATTCGGGGTTCTTTCCAGAGAATGCCTTCTGGACACAGGCATACAAGAAAATCAACATAGTCAACAACATCCTGAACAGTCTGAATGACGTACCGGCCAGCAGTGATGCTGACAGAGAGGGTACGGCCAAGGTGGAAGGTGAGGCACGATTCCTCAGAGCCTACTATTACCTGACGCTGGTCAGCCTCTACGGACAGCCCTATCAGCCGCAGACAGCCAGCCAGCAACTGGGCGTACCCCTGAAGACGTCGCCCGAGGTTGAGGACAAAAAATGGCAGCGTTCCACTGTAGCCGAAGTGTTCACGTTGGTGGAAAGCGACCTGCTGCAGGCTGAAGCGGCCTTCAAGAGGGTCAGTCAGTCCCGGCGAAGTATCTACAGGGCCGACCAGACTGCCGTGAGACTGCTGCTGAGCCGTGTGTATCTCTACATGCAGCAGTGGCAGAAGGCAGCCGACTATGCGCGGAAAGTGACGGAAAGTCATGGACAGTTGTGCGACCTGCCAACAAGTACTGAACCCATGATGACGACAGGCAACCCAGAGAATATCTTCACCATGGGCGGCGACGACCTGCCAGCCATGATGGCTTATCAGGCTCAGGGGCTGCGCATCAGCAACTCGCTATACAATGCCTTCGAAGCCAACGACCTGAGACGTAGCCGGTGGATCTGGAAGTCTGGCTCGTTCCAGGGGGTCATCATGCAAGAGGACGCTCACGAGAACTTCACCACGCCGCTGGACCCTACAGCCGCCAACTATTACTACTACGGCTACACCGCATACCAAATGGGCAAGCAGTTCCCCATATCGTCACTCTTCTGGCTGAGGTCGGCAGAGGCTTATCTGAATCTGGCCGAAGCCGAGGCCTATCTGGGTGACGAAGAGGCAGCCCGACAGGCGGTGAACACGCTGCGCACCCATCGCTTCCCCGTTGGTGCCGCCAATGCCCTGATCACCTCCACAGGCAGCCAGCTGGTGAGTGACCTTCGCCAGGAACGCCGCCGCGAACTGATGCTGCAAGGCCAGCGGTGGTTCGACTTGCGCCGTTACAGAGTCTGTGCAGTGCAGCCAGAGAAAATCAGGATTGTACACAACTACACATACTACGAGGAACGAGGCTCTTCAAAACCGATAGAGACCCACCGCTTCGTGCTGACCGAAGACGATGCCTCATGGACACAACCCATTCCGCAAGAGGTGCTCGACTTCAACACAGGCATGGAGAACAATGGAAACGCCTGGCGTGAATATACCGTGATACCCGTAGAATACTGAACATATTACCTACAATGATGACAAAACCGACACGACTCATTCTATGTTGCGCAGCAGCGGTTCTGACCACTGCCGTGCCATGCAGCTGCGCACAGGAGGAAGGACTGACGCCCGACTTCAACAATCCCTCGGCCAACTTCGCACCTTCGACCGACGACATGAGCGACGAGGCACAACTGCGCCGACAGTTCTACACACAGACGGGCTGCTACCTGCTGTTCAGCGACACCCTGCAGCACAAGCTGCTTGGGACTGACATTAACGGACAGCCAAGATACTTCACGGAGACCGTTGACCTGACATACACCGTCGGGCAGTCGTCGAGCACCACCATGAGCTACACCTTCACCTATCTGCAACAGTACGCTCAGAAGCAGCAGGTCACCGACTTCTTGACACACTACGTGCTGCCACACCTGACAAAGGGCCTGAAACCCTACAGCTGGATGGTCTGTAACATGATCAACAGCTATAAGGACACGTACTCTGGCACCGTTTCCCATCCGTATGCGGCCAGCAACCAGCGGTGTGTGGTCGTGGCGGGCAATTACATAGTACAGCGCGAGCGCACCGAGCAACAGCTACAGCAGTATGCACAGCGCATACTGAACGCTATCGTGGGACAACTGGCCGTCAACCAGAGTGCCGCCTTCGGTACGTTCTATCAGTATAGTGCAGAATGGTACGAGACCGACTACAGTGCTGCGGGTATCGTTGGCACGCCGTCGAATGCCGAACTCTACCAGCGGGGATTCCTCAGTTCTACGGGCATCGCCTCATTCCCGTCGATGACAACTGATCTCGGCACCTACGCCCTGCTGGTCATACAGTATTCTGACGAACAGCTGGCCAAGACGTATGGCAGCTATCCCCTGATCCTGCAAAAGGCCGAGGCCGTGCGCGACGTGCTCATCAGTCTGGGCTATGTATTCTAACAGAATTGAAAAGAGTGAAGAGTTATGATGATGAAGAAGAAAAAGACAACATACCTGCTTGGCATCGCACTCCTCGCTGGAGCTCTGGTGGCTACACTCACGGCGTGTAACGAAGACGACGAGCCTGCGGCCAAGGTCAGGCCTGAACGCATAGGGTCATTCACCGACATCCGTGACGGCGAACAGTATGGCTATGTCACCTACGGCGGACTGGACTGGATGACGGAAAACATGCGCTATGACATCCACGACGACGTGAACAGCACCATCTATCTGGACAGCGACGAGAATGGCGGATCATCGGGGGGCAGCAACCCCGGCAGCACACGAAATCTGGCACGCTATGGCCGTCTGTACACGCTGAAAGGGGCACACATGGCCTGTCCTGATGGGTGGCGGCTGCCTACCGATGCTGACTGGCAACGCCTGGAGCAAGCATTGGGAATGGCCCCCGGCGATACGGCTCGCGACGGATGGCGGGGCGACATAGCGCCATCGATGGTCAGCGTCTATGACGACAAGAGCGACCTGAACATGCTGCTGGGTGGATACTTCTTCCTGCACAGGGGCGTGGGTGGCGACTGGCTCTACATGGGAGTCTATGGCTACTATTGGACGGATACTGCCGATGACGACAAGGGGGGAGAGTACTACTTTGTACGCAAGATGACCTACAACCGCCGGGAGGTGTGCCGCATGAGTATGGAGCCTACCAGCTATAAACTGAGTGTAAGATATGTACGAGAGGCTGATTAGACGGTTGACGGCACTCCTGATGCTGACCCTGGCCATAGCGGCGAGAGCTGAGACAGCTGAGACGCCTGCACCTCCTCATGACAAGGACGACGTTAGCGCCTCTCTACTGACAATAGGTCCCGGCAACAATGCCATCAACTGTTTCGGCCACACGGCCATACGGATGCAGAGCAGGGCTCATCACCTGGACTACTGCTTCACGTTCGAAATGAAACTCGACAAAAACGAACGGATGAAATTCATCACAGGACAGGCTAAGGCGGGATTCATGGTGGCACAAACGGAGAATTTCATAGAGCAATACCGCAGGCAGGGCAGAAGCATTACAGAGTACGAACTGAATCTGCTGCCGCAGGAGAAGCAGGAACTCTGGCGTAACCTGGACAAGGAGCTGGCTGAAGGTGCCCGGTGGACCTACGACTTCATCACGGTCAATTGTAGTTCCATGTGTGTGTGGATCATAGAAAAGTCGCTCATCGGCGAAAGCATCAGGTATCAGCATCTTCCTGACCTGCTGAACGGCACCTACGGAGACATCATGGACAGCATAGGCACCGACTCGCCCTGGATGACGCTCTACTTCCGCTTGCGCTACTTCGGACGTCGCAACGACAGCGGACAGCTGAACGACAAGATGGCTCCCGAACTGCTGGTAAGGGCGTGGCGCAACGCTGTATTCACCAATGATTCAGGAGAAGCGCGGCCCGTCATCACGAGCACGAAGCCACTGACCCGTCAGACGCTGACACCACGGCCAGTCTGGCCTACACCGATGATGGCACTCATCATGCTGATAATCACAATAACTATTCTGTTCATATTAACAAAAAAACGAATGATTATGAAAAAAGTATTTACTACAAAAAGCAACAAGCGACTGCTCCTTGGCTTTGCGCTTGTGATGTGTTCAACACTCAGCGCCCTGGCTGGCGGCGACGACTGGTATGCCTTCAAGGTGCAGGCCGAAGCCTATCCAACAGGTGCCGGACTGGTCTATGTCGATAATGTGGCGGTGGCCGAGGAGAATATCCAGTGGGCTGCAACGGTCGACCGGGAGTTTACCACTCAATCCACAGTGGCTTACGGCTATGCTAAGGCTAACGAGGGGTGGCAGCTGCTGGGTTTTGCAAAGGACACCTTCGACGAGGAAAACAACCTGGTAAGAACCTACGCCGTGACAGACAAAATCGGAGATAGCGGATATGCCTTGCTGACACTCGACAACGGCGAGACAAGCAAGCACTGGGACGAGGCGACTGGCAGTGAGGTCTCGGACGATTCGATAACGGTGGCGGCCAAGATGCCACTGGATCCCAACAACAGCTTCAGGGCTTTCTTCACGCACGTCGCTGCTCAGGTGAACAAGCGTCAGACAGCTATGGGAACAGTGACTATCGACAAACTGGTAAACGACATCGGCGACAAGGTGACGCTGACGGCCACTCCCAACAATGAGTTCTGCCAGTTCGTCAATTGGACACTCGACGGCCAGGTGGTATCTACCGACCCCACCATCGTGGTCGATGTGACAGGCATTGCCAACTACGAGGCCAACTTCAGCGACTCACGCACGGTGACGCTGCAGTTCCCCGAGGCAGGAGGCTATCAGGTGTTCTACAGCAACTACGACTTCGAACTGCAAGAACAGATTGACTCCTACAGCCCCTATCTGTACTATACGATGACCAATGAGAACGAGATGGCCGACTCGGTCAATGCCGAGGGCCGACGCGTCAGTCACCTGACGGGGATCTCCTCCAACTACTATCTCTCCGGCAAGAAGCCTGCCATCCTCTATGGCTCTGGCGAGGTCAGCATATCACCAGCGTCTGGCGAAGAAGCACAGTCTGATGAGAGCTACTCGTGCAGCCTCTTCCGCTGGAGCGGAGAGCAGGGGGTACAGGTTGACACCCTGCCCACTATCGACCAAGAGAACGACTTGACGTTCATCTACTACACGTTCGACATCGATAAGATGCTGTTCAACCGCATCACCACAGGAACCATAGCTCCCAACTCGCTCTACATGCGCATCTTTGGCAACATGGTAGGTGCAGGACTGGAGGCCCCAGAGGTCATCTATTTCAACGAGGAAGTAGAAGCAGAGGCTACAGGCGTCAATACTGTAAAGGTGAGCCGACTGCAGGACAAAGGCTTCTTTACCATTGACGGTCGCCGGCTGGAAAAACCGTCTCGCAGCGGCATCTACGTGACCGATGGCAAGAAGATTGTTATACGTAACAAATAATGCTGAGCCATGAAGAAGATTAATATTTTCATGATTCTCGCTGCGCTTCTGCTGGCTGCATGCTCGCAGAAGCCCGCCACGGGCTACACCATTAATGGACAGGCCGAAGGCGTAGAAGATGGCGACACCGTGTTCCTCTGCGAAATGCAGGGACTTTTCAACATGATTCCACACGACACGGCAATTGTCAAGAACGGAAAGTTTCAATTCACTGGCGAAACCGAAGGAGCTGCGCTGCGCTTCCTGCTGCCCATCCACAAGGGCGAGCCAACCACATTTGCAGAGTTCATCCTGGAGAATGCCGACATCACTGCACAACTTGTAAAGGGTGAAGGCGGACATCTCATCGAGGGCGGGCCCAATGGCAAACTTTACAAGGAATACCTCGAAGGCGAAAAGCCTATTGCCGAACAGATGGACAAGCCCTGGAAGCAGAGTGTAGACAGTACCCTCACTGAGCAGCAGCGAGCCAAGGCCAAGGCAAAGGTCGATTCACTGCAGCAACTCTTGGACCAGTATCATAAGAAGTTTATCACCGACCATGTACCATCAGCCATCAGCGACCTGCTGTTCTACTATAACATGCATATCTATAGCGATCAGGAACAGGAGGAGGTGCTGAAGCTCTTTGGCGAAAAACAGCCGCAGTATCCGGTCTACAAGGCCATCATGGCTGAGCGTGAGGCGCAGAAGGCTACTGCCGTCGGACAGAAGTTTACTGACCTGACCATGACGTCAGCCGACGGGAAGGTCATGTCAGTCAGCGACTATGCCGGCAAGCAGCCGTTGGTGCTCGTCGATTTCTGGGCCTCATGGTGTGGGCCCTGCCGTGCCGAGATGCCATACGTGCTGAAGGCTTACCAGCAGTACCATGACAAGGGATTCGAAATCGTCGGCGTCTCGCTCGACGAGAAGAAGGAGGCCTGGCTCAAGGCCATTGAGCAACTCAAGATGCCCTGGCCGCAGATGAGCGACCTGAAGGGATGGGAGAGCGAAGCTTGTCTGAAGTATAATGTAAAGGCCATTCCCTCAAATGTGTTGCTCGACAAAGATGGTACGATTGTTGCCAAGGATCTCAGAGGCGAAGACTTGTCTCAGAAGGTGGGTGAACTGCTCAATTGACCGCTTTTCACAGAATTACATTTACGCCGCTTTCCCCGGTAGATGCCGGAGAAAGCGGCGATTGATTGAGAGATTGGTGATTCCTACTCTCCTGAAACGCGACCAAACATCTTGTCCATACAGTACCGCATAGCAAAAAAAAGATTTCTGTGCCGGTAATTCATAGAAAATGTGTATCTTTGTAGCGTTATTCACAGGAACACGTCTTTTTGCTGTATGTTGGTATCTGAGATTTCTTTATGGGGCGCGGCTATAGTGGCGTGCGTTGTGTTAGTAGCGATGATGGCATTGGCCTTCTTCGACAGGCAGATGCTGCGGCGCATACTGGTGATATTCGGAGCGACGGTGGCACAGATGGCCGTCGTCGTGGCCGTGGTGTGGGTGGTCTGGCAGACAAACGCCTGGTGGGCCTATCTGCTCTGGTTCCTGCTGGTATTGGCCCTGTCGATTTGCTGGTGTCTGTATCCGCTACAGACTATGTGGCGGAAGATGTTGCGGCCCGTCAGCGCGGCTATGGCCATAGGCAGCATCGTGGTGGGAGGCAGTACGTTGCTGATGCTGCCTGTCAGTGTCTTCCTGTCTGTCTATTCGGTGCTGATGGCCTGTATGACGGCCTCGCTCATGCAGACCATGATGAGCTACCAGCGCAACCAGCAAAAGCCGGAGACGCTGCGTGAGGACATGCTACATCAGGTAAGGAATCTGGCCCAGCCTCTGGTGATGGTCGTACCAATGCTCTATGCCGGCATGCTGCTGGGAGGCGTCCCGGCCCTCGAAGGCCTGCTCGTCACTCTGTTGCTGATAGCCGCCTCGTTCGTCGCCAACATTCTGGCGGGCGTGGTGGCGCTGGAGATGGTCAAGACAACCAACAAAAATGCGATATGAAAGAAACGAATTATTACTCATTGTGTCTGGACGTTCCCTTCGACGTCAGACGGCACAGTCTCTATAATGCCGGCGAGCTCTACAAAGGCTATGAGCCGGCTGCCGACGACGAGGCTGACAAACAAGCGTTTGCCAACTGCTATGACAGTCGCGTCTACCGCCACTATATGGCTATGGGCAAGACCCCCCAGAACGTCGACGAGTCGCTGGCACGGACACTCCACGACCACGGCATTCACATGGCGCTCGACGCTTTCTTCAGGGAACGCGACAGCCACCGGTGCATCGGCATCATGGGAGGCCACGCACTGCTGCGCACCAACCCCATGTTCGCCCGCATCACCATGCTGAGCAAGCGGCTCACCGAAGAGGGGTTCTGCATGCTGAGCGGCGGAGGCCCCGGAGCCATGGAGGCCACCCATCTGGGAGCCTGGCTGGCAGGCCGTAGCCAGGATGAAGCCCAAGAGGCTATAGCCACGCTGGCTGCCGCGGCGGCATCGTTCAATGACAAGGGATGGCTCTCGTCGGCTCTCAGCGTGATGCGCCGCTACCCTCAGCACCGCTACGTGAGCCTTGGCATTCCCACATGGCTCTACGGTCACGAGCCGTCAACGCCCTTTGCCACCCACATCGCCAAATTCTTCGAGAACAGCATCCGCGAGGACAGCATCCTCACGCTGGCCTACGGCGGCATCGTCTACTCGCCGGGCAGCGCAGGCACCATGCAGGAGATTTTCCAGGATGCCGTGCAGAACCACTACCTCTCGTTCGGTTTTTCAAGTCCGATGGTGTTCTTAGGCAAGCAGTTCTGGACGGAGGAGATGCCCGTCTACCCGTTGCTGCAGCACCTGATGAGCACAGGCAGATACAAGAACCTGCTGCTGACGCTGACCGACGACACCGATGAGATAGAGAAGGTGCTGAAGGAGTTTCAGTCGGCGAGCGCTTCGCGCTGATTGAGAAACGACGCCCGTTCACGCTCCGTCATCTTCCCGACAGTATAGCGCTTACACCACGAAGGGTCGCCCATCTGCGACGTCTTCCTCATGCAGACCATACTCATACGCTGTTTCCAGAAATTCTCGTTGGCGGCCAGTTCATCGAGCATCTACAACTTGTAATCGTCTCCCTCAACGGAAAGGGGACAAAAAGTACAAATAAGGTACGTATGCGAACGCGCATGCGCGAAAGTTAAAATGTGCCTACACTGCTTACACTTAGCCGTAACAATCTGTCATACAGAGTGTTATTAAGTGTAGGCAAATTATTTTGGTGTAGGCAACTATTTGAAGAAGACAAAGGGCGATGACGGCAAACGGAACAAAACAGGGAGAACGGCGGCGGCAAAAGGGCGTTCCCACGGCCTGGAACAAATGTTCCAGGCCGTGGGAACGTTTTGGAACGGGGCTTTTTCAGGTTGTCGGGGCGGTGATTGCGAATGCTAAGGAGCCGGTTGGTGTAGGCATTGCCTACACTAAGAAAAGCTGCCTACACTTCGCAACAAACTGTGTCTCAACAGTTTAAGGCCAAGTGTAGGCAGTGTATGCACTTTTTGATTCTCACGCGTGCGCGCGAGGGGAAGCCGAAACTACGGTTTCAGCACCTTGCGGCCACCGCTGACGATGACACCACGGGCTGCGGCGGCATCGACGGAACGGCCCCGGAGGTCGTAGGCCTTGTCGTCAGACAACCGGGAAGCGGAGGGGGCAGTAATCGAAGTGGGCACGACGGGCTCCAGGTCGATGTAGTCGAGGTCGGGCATCCAGCCCGAGGCGTTCGACAGCCGGATGGTGTTCTGGCCCTTCTCGAGCTGTACGGCCAGTGTCCTTGTGGCCACCTTGCTCCAGCCGCCTGAGTTGACGCTGAGGGTCTTCACCTTCTTGCCGTTGACGCTGACGGTGATGCTGCGACTCTCGCCGCAGATGAAACCGATGGTGAGGTTGTAGTCGCCGCCCTCCTGGCTGTAGACATCGCGCCACTGCAGGTCGTTCTTCTCGGAGCGGCCCAGGTAGCCGGCCTTGTAGCCACTGGAGCAGTAGTCGGCCTGGGCGTACTGGCAGACGTTCCACTCAATCTCCGAGTAGGCGTTGCTGTAGCCCGTCTCGGCCTCGTAGCGCCGGCGCTCCAGCCTGGTCTCGGCACTGGCCACATAGATGCGCGTGCCGTGAGCGGGCAGAGTCACTTCGAAGCTGTCGCGGAACTGTCCCAGGTCCTTCTTCTGGAAGACATCGCGCAGAGCCACGTCGCCGGCCAGACAGAGGTCAGCGAAACTGACCTGCACGGTCTTCCGCTCGTCGGTGGGGTTGTAGACGGCGAAGGCGCGGAGCGTGCTGTCGCGGCGTTCCAGGTCTTTCACCAGCGTGTAGCAGCCGTTCTGGCAGCCCACGAGATAGGCCTGCTGGTAGAGGGTGTCCTGGTTGAGGGCAATGAGTTCCTTGTTCCTGAGCAGGTTGAGGTTGGTGGAGCTGAGGCTGCGCATGTCGCAGCCGATGAGCAGCGGCGAGTTCATGATGCACCACAGTCCGAAGTGGGTCTTCGTCTCCTCGGCGTTCAGTTGGTTGCCCCATTTGTTGACGCCCACCTCGAGCATGTCCATGTCGTTGTAGTGGCCCTTACTGCTGTAGGCACTCATATAGAGGTTCTGTGCCAGGATGTCCTTCACCGAGTCCCAGCTGGGGAAGATGTCCTGCGTGGTGCGCCACGAGAATCCGGCTTCATTAGCCCAGACGCCGGGATAGGCCCAGCGGCAGATGTTCATGCGCACATCGGTGCGGCCGGTGTTACTGATGGCCTTGGCAATGGCGGTGTAGCGCTGGCGCTCGTCGAGGTCGAGCCCATCCTTGTTGTGGACGGGGTCGCCGCCGCAGAAGTCGACCTTGATGAAGTCGAAGCCCAGCTCCTTGAAGAAGAAGTCGCAGTCCTGCTGGTCGTGCTTGTAGAGTCCTACGCCCTCGCCGTCCTTGTCGCCGCCGTGGTAGCTGCCGCAGGTGTTGTAGCCGCCGTCGCTGTAGATGCCGGCCTTCAGGCCTTTCGAGTGGATATAGTCGACGATAGGCTGCAGGCCGTTGGGAAAGCGGGTGGGATGAATCTTGAGCTGACCGGTCGAGGCGTCGCGGCCACCGAAGTAGCCGTCGTCGATGTTGATGTGGTTATAGCCGGCATCGAGCAGGCCCCTGGTGACCATGGCGTTGGCCTGGCCCTTGATGGTGGCCTCGTTGATGTTCAACTCGAACGTGTTCCATGAGCTCCAGCCCATGGTAGGCCCTTCGTTTTGGGCGTACGATACGGCAGGAGACAACAAGGCAACCAACGTTAGAAGCCTCCCCAAGCCCCTCCAAAGGAGGGGATGTTTGGTTACATAATACACGTGCTTCATAATACGAACATATTACAAAAATCCATCTAAACATCCCTCCCTTTGGGGGGCTTGGGTGGGCTTCAAAAGTCTTTCGTCATTTCCTGAACCTTGGCGTTAACCTCGTCGATGAACTCCTGGATGGTCATGACGCTCTGCTCGCCACCACCCTGCGGGCGCACGGCGACGGTCTTGTCGGCAGCTTCCTTCTCGCCGACGATAACCATGTAGGGAATGCGCTTCAGCTCGTTGTCGCGAATCTTGCGGCCCAGCTTCTCGTTGCGCAGGTCGATGGTGGCGCGGACGCCGCCCTGCGAGAACAGACGGCAGACCTCCTCGGCATAGTCGTTGTACTTCTCCGACAGCGGCAGGATGGCCACCTGCTCGGGCGTGAGCCAGAGGGGGAAGTGTCCGCTGGTGTGCTCGATGAGCACGGCGCAGAAGCGCTCGAGCGAGCCGAAGGGTGCGCGGTGAATCATGACGGGCGTCTTCTTCTGGTTGTCCTCGTCGGTATACTCCAGCTGGAAGCGCTTGGGCAGGTTGTAGTCCACCTGGATGGTGCCCAACTGCCAGCGACGGCCGATGGCGTCCTTGATCATGAAGTCGAGCTTCGGACCGTAGAAGGCAGCCTCGCCGTATTCCACCTTGGCGGGCAGGCCCTTCTCCTGGCAGGCCTCCTGGATGGCGCGCTCAGCCAGTGCCCAGTCCTCGTCGGTGCCCACGTACTTGTCGTGGTCGTTGGGGTCGCGCAGCGAGATCTGTGCCTCGAAGTTGAAGCCGAAGGCGGTGAGCACCACGCCGATGATGTCCATCACGTTGAGGAACTCCTGCTTCACCTGGTCGGGACGGCAGAAGAGGTGGGCATCATCTTGAGTAAAAGAACGCACGCGCGTAAGACCATGGAGCTCGCCCGACTGCTCGTAGCGGTAGACGGTGCCGAACTCAGCGATGCGCAGGGGCAGGTCGCGGTATGAGCGGGGCTTGTTGGCGAAAATCTCGCAGTGGTGGGGGCAGTTCATGGGCTTCAGCATGTACTCCTCGCCCTCCTCGGGGGTGGTGATGGGGCGGAAGGAGTCCTTGCCGTAGTGGGCGTAGTGGCCCGAGGTGACATAGAGGCTCTTGCCGCCGATGTGCGGCGTGATGACCTCCTGATAGCCGTAGCGCTTCTGCACACGGCGCAGGTGATCCTGCAGACGGAGACGCAGGTCGGTGCCCTTCGGCAACCAGATGGGCAGACCCTTGCCCACCTTCTCGCTGAACATAAACAGCTCCATCTCCTTGCCAATCTTGCGGTGGTCGCGCTTCTTAGCCTCCTCGAGCATGACGAGGTACTCGTCGAGCATCTTCTTCTTGGGGAACGAGATGCCATAGAGACGCTGCATCTGCTCACGAGTGGCATCGCCGCGCCAGAAGGCACCAGCCACGCTGGTCAGCTTGACGGCCTTGATCTCGCCAGTGTCCACGAGGTGCGGACCGCGGCAGAGGTCGGTGAAGTTTCCTTGGGTATAAGTGGTGATGGAACCGTCTTCGAGGTCCTGGTCAATATGCTCGCACTTGTAGGTCTGACCGTCGGCGGCAAACTCCTTCAGAGCGTCGGCCTTGGCTACTTCGCGGCGAACCACCGGCTCCTTCTTGCCAGCCAGTTCCTTCATCTTTGCTTCGATGGTGGGGAAGTCGCTCTCCTTAATCATCTGTCCGTCGGGCAGCAGCACGTCGTAGAAGAATCCGTTCTCGACAGCCGGACCGAAACCGAACTGCACACCGGGGTACAGTTCCTGCAATGCCTCGGCCAAGAGGTGGGCAGAGGTGTGCCAGAAGGTGTGCTTACCCTCGTCGTCGTCGAACTTGTAAAGCGCGATGGTAGCGTCCTCCATGATGGGGCGGTTAAGCTCTACGGTCTCACCGTTCACTCCGCAGCTGACAACGCTGCGTGCCAGAGCCGGCGAGATGCTCTCGGCAATCTGAAATCCCGTGACGCCCTGCTCATACGAGCGAACAGACCCGTCGGGGAAAGTAATTTTGATTTCCATATCTACAATATATGTTTGAAGTTAAAATTCAGGCCGCAAAGGTACATAAAAAAGCCGAAAGCGCAAAACTTTCAGCTGAAAAAAGAGTCAGTTGCCTGCCAAATGCACTCGACTTAACAGAAGAAAAACATCAAAAACACGCCTATACTCAGCGGAATCGCTCTTTTTTTGGCACTTTCCGCTGAGTATAAGCATATTTTTTTGTATCAGGAATGTACAACACTAAGAGAAAATAAGCAGCTGCATCCATAAAAATCGGCTTAATCTTTTGTCGTTTCAATTTTCTTTTGTACCTTTGTAGCCAAGTACTGCCAACAGGCCCTGAGTGCAGGGTGGCGGTGCGACTTTCGTGGGTAAAACATTAGCGTTGGCTATTATTCAAAACGTTCAGAAACTTGCAGGTGGAAAGAACAAATGTAGTAATAATGGTAACGCCTACTGCCATAGTGGGCGTTTTCCTGTTTTTCTACATTTAGGTTTCCTGCAAGTACCTTGAACGTTGGACAGGGATTCGTCCACGTTTTGTGTCTAATAGGTACTTGCAGGAATTGTTTGTTTGGTGGCTCAGCGCATTAATATTAAGTTAATGTACTATGACTGAAAACTACGGTATGAAAGAGAGCCTGCTGGCGGAGATTGACCAGCGGGTCACTGACCATGTGCTTGAACCAACTAATGCGGAGCTGTTGAAAAAGCTAATCCGACAAGCGGATGATGACAATGAAGCCATAATGATTGCTGCATTGGGGACAACTTATAAGAAGACGGGCTTCCACTTCGATAAGCGTCTGGAGAAGATGAGCAACACCATTCGCTATTTCAAAAAGAATGAGCAGCTAAGTTTCCATAGGGATAAAGGAAAACCAGTAAACAAACTTATCATTGGCGATAACTACGAGGCATTGCAAAACTTGTTGATTGAATATAAAGAACGTGTGGACGTTATCTATATTGATCCTCCATACGGCAAGGACAGTATGGGTGAGTTTGCGCAGACGAATTATGAGAATGCCATCACGCGCGACAATCTTCTTTCGATGCTTTACCCTCGTTTGATGCTGGCCAAACAACTATTGACAGAAAGCGGTGTCATCTTTTGTAGCATAGACGACAAGAACCAGGCGTATATCAAATGCCTGTTCGACGAAGTATTTGAAGAAAGAAATAGTACGGGAATGATTCTTTGGCAGAAGAAAGATAAGCCTTCATTCCTCTCAAGTTATTATGGTTCTCGGTTTGAGTATATCTTATGCTATGCAAAGAATTACGCACAATCATTTCCTTTTTCATTGGAAACAACAACAATAGGCAAAAAATATCCATTAAACAATGCGGGTAATTCTTTATCGATTCTTACTTTTAGAGCTGGTTCTGTTTCTTTTAATCTGCCTGATGGAATCGTAAAAAGACAAGACATGTCTGAGGGGAATATTAAAACGATTCTCCTTGATGATGTAATTATAAAGGAAGGAAAGAATGTCAATGAGTTCAGACTCCAGGGAGAGTTTAGGTATAGTCAGGAAACCCTAAAAGATATTATGGATAATAAGGAATCTTTGTATATAGCCAAAATACCCTTTCGCCCTAATCACATTAAAGATGGAGGTGAAATAAAAAAGATGGAGAATCTACTTTCAAAAAAATTCTCCTATGATTGTGAGACTAACGAGGATGCAACAAACATGTTAATAAGCATTTTTGGATATTGTCCTTTTGATAATCCCAAACCAGTTGGACTTTTGAAACTACTTCTACAAGCAACAACTTACGACAACAAAGATTCTATTGTCCTTGACTTCTTTGCAGGCAGTGGTACAACAGGACATGCCGTCTTGGCACTCAATGAACAGGATAAAGGTAACCGACAATTTATTCTCTGTCAACTAAATGAGGTAACGGACACCACGCCTAATGGTATTGCCTACGATGTGACGAGTAAGCGTCTGAAACGTATTATGACAGGCGAATGTTATGATGGAACGAAGAACTTCAAATGGGCAGAGGAGAATCTGCCTTATGGCGGGAATTTAGATGTGTATGAGATTGCATCAGTAAATAACTCCAATGCCATAGAGGGCCAAACACCATTTGACGTGATTGACGAAACACTTTATGGAAAGGAGAAATTCAAAACATTGCGCGAAAAGATAGACTGGGTATGCAACAATTTTGCCCATACGCAGAAATGGATAGATGACAACGACTGGTGGGACAAACACAAGATGGAGGACTAAGCCATGTTACAGGAAGTGAAAGACTTGCAGCAGCGTGCTGTGGTGGAACTGTTGAAAAAGACAGAGGGGAACAGAAAAGTATTGACGTTTCGTGCTCCTACAGGAAGCGGAAAGACACGGATGATGGCTGACTTTATGAATCGGGTTTTGGCTGTACACCAAGATGTAGTGTTTTTGGTATCCACATTGTCGAAAGGAAACTTGGCTCAGCAGAACTACAATGTATTTCGCGATTGTGCTGAACGGGGCGTATTTCCCAAAATAGATGCCCACCTCATATCAACAGAAGTAAGTGGAGAGGAAACGCTGTTTATTCCAGAAGATCATAATGTATATGTATTGCCGCGAGACTTGTTTAAGAAGAATGGCCGCCTGATGCAAGGTCCGATGCTGAACTTCCTGCGCACGATGACTGAGGATTACTTTGGTAATGGTAAACGAAAACGCATCTATCTGATAAAGGACGAGTGCCATCAGGCAACTAATAACCTTGATGCCATATCGGAAGACTTTTTCGAGCGCATCTTTAATTTCTCGGCTACGCCTAAACTGAGCCGTGGCCAGATTCCTGACGTGCAGATTATGGACGAGGAGGCCGTACAAGCAAAACTTATCAAGCGTGTAGAACTGGTAGATGATGACAGTGTGCCTGTTGAAGCCGCCTTGGAGAAGTTTCAGGAAATCAAGCAGGCGTATCGCAACCTGTTGAATGTAAATCCCTGTCTGATTATTCAGATATCAAACAAGGAGAAAGCCGAGGAAGAATGGAACGCACGTATCAAGCCCGCATTAGACAAACACCAGGAATTGAAATGGATGATGATTGTCGATAAGAGCAAATTATGTGATACTAACGATGACATCAAGAAAAAACTTTCGGTGGAACGATGGAAGGATTATGCCAAGGGTAACGAATCGACCATTGACGTGATTGTTTTTAAGATGGTTATCTCTGAAGGCTGGGATATTCCACGAGCCTGTATGCTCTACCAAGTCAGAGACACACAGAGCAGGCAGTTGGATGAGCAGGTCATGGGGCGTGTACGCCGAAACCCGCGTCTACTAGATTTTGAGACTCTCAGCGATAAGGCTCAGGAACTGGCCATGACGGCATGGGTATGGGGTATGGAGCCAGAAGGAATAAAGCAAACGCACTCTGTCAGATTGTGGAAAAGCAAAACAGTGAACTTGCAAGACCATATCAGGGTTAAGACCACCCGGCTGACTAATCTGACGAGTAAGAAAGGTTTCAAGATAGAAGAAGTTGTAGAACCATACACAAAGCCAGTACATACCAGTATCTTTACGCTATACAACAAACTGACGAAAGTAGAGAATGGCCTGCAAGACATGTGTTTCCATTATGCCCATGAGGACATTGGCCGTTGGTGGACATTTATGGAGCAAATCGACAAGGTGAAGAAATTGTATGACACCTATATCTGTAACTATGAGGAGAGTATGGAAGTAAATAAGGAAACCACGTTTCCTGCAACGTCGTCTTACGTTGACAACGGAAATCATAATGAGGAGGAAGACTGGGTGTGGTGCCGACGGGGGAAGTCGGCTACCTTTGCTTTCGACAGTGAAGCAGAGCGTAAATGGGCATCAGTTCTTGGGAAACTGGCTGCAAAATGTGGTGCTAAGGTTCGCATCAACCTCTTTGATGATGATTATCGTTACCTATGGGGCAAGAATTATCCCCACAATTCTGACATTAAGTACGAATACTATCTTGATGGTATCCACTCTTCATATCCTGACTTCATTATGAAGGACAAGCAGGGAAGGATTCATATTTTTGAGGTTAAGAGTGTAAACAAGTCGGGGAATGTGGCCGTTGATGAAAAGGAGTATGAGCGGAAGGTTAATGAACTGAAGGAGTGTTATCGCGTGAGTTCGGCCTTGCTGCCAGACCATATTTTTTACTTACCCATACAAAAAGGGGATGAATGGGACATCTTCAAATATGAACAAGGTAAGCCAAGCATGACATCTCTTGATGATATGAGAAGGGAACTCTCATAGTTGAGACTTCCCTTCTCATAGTCTGCATAGAATGGTGAAGGAACTGTATCCTGATTAGTTGACCAGATTTTCCTGCCACAGGAGGCAGCAACAGTCACGCTCGACCTTGGAGCTGTCGGCAAAATTGCCTTGTGGTAATCACTGCTCGCCAATCAACTTAATGAGGCGCACAATGTCGAGGATGTCAACCTTGTTGTCGCCGTTCAGGTCGACGGCCTCCAAGTAGGAACCATCCAGCATGTGGGTGACGGCAGTGGTCAGGTCAACGCTGTCGATGATGCCGTTGCCGTTGGTATCGCCGGGAACGGGGGCTGGCAGCAAGTCCTTGAGCGAGGCGAAGTCGAAGTGACGGAATTCCATTAAGTAGAGGGAATGGGCCTCGTCAGCAGAAAGCGGGCGGTTGTAGACGATGACATCGTCGAACAGAGCTTTAGCGGAACCCCAGAACGAGCCACGACCGAGGTAGAACTCGTCAGCATTGGCCAGCAGGTCGACTATGCGCCCATACTCGAAATCTTCGAGGCGAGTGACATTGCTGTCACCCATCTTGCCATTACAAGTGGCAAACGACTTTCTGACACCATTGACGTAGAGGGCAATATCCTGGCGAGAGACGACAAGCGTCACCAACTGCCAACTGTCTACGACAATGTCGTTGCTGATAGTGGCATTAGGGTGGTTCAGGTCTATCCAGTAGCCGTCTCCACCGTTATAACCTACATAGCAATTGCCCGTCATATAGATACGGGCATCGCCCTTCACGAATCCGAACAGGGCATCCCAGGCGTTGGCATCGGCACGCTTCACCCAGAAGGAGAGGGTGGCACCGTCGCCAAGCGTACGGCCCATAAGTGGATTAGGCATCTTGACATAGCTTTCATTGCCATTGGCGCCAAAGTTAAGACTCACTTGACTGCCCGTAGTCTGGCCACCACTCTCTACGAGCACAGGGGCCGTATTGTCGCCGTCAGCCAACAGCCGGGCCTGTTGTTTCTCGTTGAATGTATTGACCAATGTCTCGCCGTCGAAACCATAGTGGGCCACCATGCCTTTGTACCAGTCTTCTACGGGATTCTCCTGAAGCAAAGAAAAGTCAAACTGCTGAAGTTCCATCATGTAGAGGGAATACGCCTCGTCAGCCGACAGCGATCGGTTGTAGACGATGACATCGTCGAACACAGCAGGAGCGGAACCCCAGAATGAGCCACGCCCCAAGTAGAACTCATCGGCAGAGGCCAGCAGGTTGACGATGCGCCCGTAGTCGAAGGCTTCGGCAGAGCCTCTTGATGCTGCGAAAGGTTTCTCAACACCATTCACGTAGAGTGTCAGACCTGTCTTTGCCACGACGAGCGTCAACAAACTCCATTGAGCCACTTCAAGGTTGTTGGTAATAACATCCACAGGATAATTAAGGTCTATCCAGTTTCCATCGCCCCCATTATAGCCTATGTAGGTATTATCCGTCATATAGAAACGAGCGTCTCCCTTCAAGAATCCAAACAGTGTATCCCAGTTTTTCGCTTCGGCACGTTTTACCCAGAACGAGATGGTAGCCCCCTCACTGAGTGCCTGTCCACTGAGCGGATTGGGCATCTGCACATAGCTCTCTTTGGCGTTTTCACCAAAATTGACACGCACCTGATTGCCTGTGTGCCAACCGCCGTCCTGCACTAACGTAGGAACTGTATTGTTACCGTTTTTCAGCAGCTTAGCCTGCTGCGTCTTGTCAAACGTGTTGGCCAGGGCTTCGTCGTCGAAGCCATAGTGGGCTACCATGCCCTTATGCCAGCTATCTACCGGCTCACTGGGATATAGCTTGTAGCCCCAGATGTTGACGCCCGTCGCTGCGGCACAGGCCGTAAACGAAATCGTTCGGAGATTGTTATAGTCCATCAACTCGCTGATGACCACGCCGTTGTAGGTCACGCCGTCGAGCACGATGCTGATGTAGCCCGTGCCTTCGGTCAGGCTCCATGTGCCCTGCCGACTACCCGTCACCTGACCATCGGCGGTCAAGATGATGCTGACGGGCGTCACCTCTTCATAGTTGGCGTAGTCCATACCATACTTATGGACGAGCAGGCTGTAGTTGCCAGCAATCTGGTCGGCTGTGAACGGCTGAACAGAGGATATGTCAGCGTCGGTCACCGTCTCACCGTTGTACTCGAAGGGAGCGGCCACAAGCCACCCATCCCTATTGACGAACACCTGGTGGGTTCGCACCTCATGGTCTGCAGTGCCATTGTTAAACTTGGTATGGTAGACCAAGTAGTTGCGCCCGTCAGGGGCTGCTATGAGACTGTTATGCCCTTGGGCACACTCACCGACAGTCATCTCGCCCCAGTTGTTGTAGGCTCCCAGGAGCTTTTCGCCCCGGGTATCGCTTTTCTTGCCGTAGTTCATCGCATAGCGGTCGTAGATGGCATTGACGCCGCGAGAGTCCACATACGGGCCATCAGGGCGTTTGCTGCGGAAGACACGCATCTCGTAGCCCTCGTTGGGACCTAAACCGCCATAGCTTACCATCAGGTAATAATAGTCGCCGATGTGCTCAATGTAGGAGCCTTCACCCGACACGTAGTAGCCGCCGGCAATCTTAGTGCCGAAATAGGGGTCGCTGGTCACGCCGTCGGTGTCGCCACCCGTTGAGGGATAGACGACATCGTAGTCACGCAGGCCGGTAGACTCGTCAAGCTGGAGCATCCAGATGCCGCCCGACCAAGAACCATACGACAGCCAGAGCTGTCCCTCCTCGTCGTAGAATGCGCAGGGGTCGATGTTGTTGGGCCAGCGTTTACCCCATTCCATGTAACGGTTATAGCGTTCGGGGAACGCGGGCTGCTGACCGATGACCAAGTCAAGGTCAGTCTTATGGTCGAAGTAAGAGTTGCGGAAGCCCGAGATGACAACCGGTCCCTGATAAGTGTACGGGCCTTCAATGTCGTCAGCCGTCAAGAGCACGATGCTCGACAGCCACTTTTCGCCATTGACACTCATATACATACACCACTTCTGCATCGTCGGATTCCAGATGACATCGGGTGCCCATAGGTTGCCGCTGATATCGTAGCCTTCGGCTGACTGACGGCTCCACTCGTAGGCGTTGAAGGCGATGAAGTCCACCTCTTCCCCACCCTTCTTCACCTTCGTCACGGCAGGCGTGACGAAAGCGTCGCTACTGACGGCATCGGTACTGCTGCTCATAGCCCAAGGAACGCCGACCTTGAACGGTTTATTTGCCTCAGTGCCCTTAGTCACCCGCGTCCAGTTCTGCAGGTCCGTGCTCCAGGCCACGTCACGATGCGAGCCGAACACATAGTACCGCCTGGAGGCCTGGTCGTAGACCACCGACGGGTCGTGGACGCTGACACGCTGCTTGGCCGTCAGCGGCAGGGCTGCCAGCAGTGCGAGGGCAGCCGTCATCAGTAGATTAGTTAGTAGTTTCATTTTGATATTACGTTAGTCTGTCGTTTCAATCCCAAGCTTCTGCATCACCATGTTCAGATAGATTTTCTCGGCCATGGAGACCTTCTCGTCCATCTGGGTGAGCTGCTTCATGGCATCGAAAGTGTCCTGGGCAAGGTCGCGGTCGGCTGCTATCAGGTCGAAGTCGACGTCGTAGCTGCGGTCGGAGTCGATATTGGCCAGCAGGTCGAGCTTCTCATTGCCGTCAATCTTGGCACGGGCAATGCGCTGCTCAATGAAATGGAACTTCTCGGGCGACACCTCGTCGTTGATTTTCCCCATGTTGATCAGTGCCTGCAGGGCTGTCTGCTGCACCTTCTCGGGGTCGCGCTCGGCCTGACTGGCCTTGACGAACGACGACCTGATCTCGGCCATCTCAATCGCACTGATGGCACCATCGTCGAACAGATGGCGCTGCGACCTGAGCTGGCGGCGCAGACGGTTGGCGCCACGACGGAACGTCAGCAGCGTGAGTCCGCCGGAGAAGATGCCACCCGCCAGCGGGATGAAGCGCCCCACACCCTTGGTGAAGGAGTTCCTCGACAGGCGGGTGCCTACCATCTTGGCTATCTGGCTGACCAGGGGGAAGATGGCCGCCTTGGTCAGGGCGACACGCGGCAGGCGCGTGACGGCACTCTCGGCCACAGCCTTCGACAGCTCGTCGATGCCCTTCTCGGCGACCGGAGCGCCCATCATGACTCCCATGAAGATGGTCAGCAGGTCGGTGCCCATGTCGCTCAGTTCGCTCTTGTCGGTATTGTCGCCCTTATCATCATCGTCATGCTCAGCAAAGAAGTCGGGGTAGCCGTAGAGGTAGGCCAGCTTCTGTGACAGCACAAAGACATGATAGAAATACTGCACCAGGTCGGCAGGCAGGGCGGCGGCCATCGTCAGCCCGCCGGGCAGTCCGACGATGGTCGAGGTGGTTGTGGCCAGGGCGGTGTGCTTGCGTATGCACTGACGGGCCAGCTTGTCAATGACCTGTTCTGAAACGACGGTATAGGGGCGCACACTGCCTATCATCTGCAGCCGCGACTGGTTACAGTAGGGTCGCAGCTCCTTGCGCAGGAAGCTCACGCGGTCGACTCTCACACTTGGCATCTTCATGACGGTTGCCAGGATCTTGTTCCAAATTAAATTCTCTTTCTCCATATTATTCACTTTTCACTATTCACTCTTCACTTTTCACTTTTCGCTATCGAAGCGCCATCACTTCTCACTTCCTCTGTATTTCTTAATCAAGCTGTAGGCGGTATAGAGTCCCAGCTCGCCCGCCTTGCTGAGGTCGCGGATACCCTCATCAGTCTTGCCGCTCTCGATGAGCGCCAGTCCGCGGTTATAATAGGCTTCGCCCAGATTGGGGTCAAGGGCGATGGCCTGCGTATAGTCGTCGACAGCCCGGCTGTAGTCCTTGCAGCGCACATAGACGCCCCCTCTATTATAATATAGGTACGCGCAGGAGGGCGACAGCCTGATGGCAGCCGAGAAGTCCATCAGTGAGTTATTTGCAAGCAAAGCGTCGCCTAACGTCGCCGAGCGGGCGGTCTTCATGTCGGCGTCAGTGCCCTGCGAAGCCTGAAACTCGTTGAGCTTCGACTGACAGACGGCACGCTGCCAGAGAGCCAGCACCGAGAGACTGTCCATCTGCAGATAGGTGGTGAGGTCGTCGATGGCCCCTTCCAGGTTCTGCATCGACGAGTAGGTCACGGCCCTCAGCATCAGCGAGGTGGCCACGCGCTGCATGTCGCCGGCGTCGGCAATTGCTGCGTTCAGCGTATCGACATAGGCGAAATAGTCCTGCGACTTCGACTCCGTGATGTACGGAACGCCGCTGACGACATAGAGCGGGCGCTGTGTCCGGCGGTTGAAGGCCTCGACAGCCTCGTCGTAGGCGATGTAGTTGTTCACCTCGCTCTTCACCGGTTCGAGGGCCAGCTCATACATCGGCAGGTAGGTGATGTCTACCTTACGGTTCTGCACCCGGCCCCGGTACTCGTTCTTATAGTCGTTCTCCACCTCCTGTTCGTCGGCCACGACGAGCTGGTTGTATTTCTCCAGGTCCTCGTCGCTGCGCTTACGCATGGGACGCTTCTTCATGCGCGGCTGACGGCCGTTGTAGCGCTTGTCGATCTGCGCCTTCAGGATGCGGAACTCGTCGAGCTCGGCCTGCCGGTTCATGCCCAGGCGGCGGTAGCAGCCGGCGCGGTAGTGCAGACCGGTCCAGAAGTTCGGGTATTCCTCGATAACCCTCGAGTAGTCGCTGATGGCACCGCGCAGGTCGCCGGTCTGCTCGCGCAGCAGTCCTCGGTTGAAGAGTGCCAGCATGTTGTCGGGCTCCAGGCGGAGCACGAAGTCGAAGTCCTCGATGCCCCGGTTGTCGTCGCCCACCTGGGCGCGCAGCAGTCCGCGGTTGTAGTGGCCGAGGAAGTTGTTGGGCTCCAGGTCGAGGGCCGTGTCGTAGTCGGCCATCGCCCCGCGCAGGTTGTTCTGGTTGTAGCGGGCCAGTGCGCGGTTGATGTAGTTGCCGCCGTTCTTGGGCAGCAGGTGGATAGCCTTGTCGAGATAGCCTTCCGACTCCTTCCACTCACTGCGCGACAGGCTGATGATGGAGCGTGCCGCCCAGGTGTGTCCGTCGTAGGGGTCAATCTCCAGGCTCTTGTCTAACGCCTCAACAGCCTTCGTCGTATCTTCCTGCTGCATATAGACCTCGGCCCTCATCGACCAGGCATCGGCATACTTCGGCCAGCGGCTGCTCATCGTGTCGAGCTGGCCCAGGGCGCGATCATAGTCCTTGGCACGTATGTGGCAGAGCACGCGGTTGTGCCAGAGTCCCTGATTCTCAGGGTCATACTTCAGCGCAACGGTATAGTCAGCGGCGGCATCCACGTACTTGCCAAGGCGAATACGGCTCAGTCCGCGCAGCTCGTAGCTGTTGGTGACGTAGGGGTTGCGCTCAATGGCCTGTGAGCAATCGGCCTCGGCACCGGCAAAGTCGTCGAGATAATACTTGGCCACGCCCCGGAAGAACCAGGGCTCGTAGAGATAGGGCTTGGCCGAGATGGCCTGGTTGAAGTACTGGATAGAGAGTACGTAGTCCTCAAAATACAGTGCTGACCGGCCAATGTTTATCAGACGGTCAGTATTAAACTGGGCAAAAGAATAAGGAATGAGAAATGAGGAATGAGAAATGAGTAAGACGGCACAAGCACAAAACCTGCGCATCCACCAGCAGAAACATTCATCATTCCTCATTTTCTCATTTTCTCACCGGTTTCGTCTTATAGCCACAGCGGTAGCGGCCAAGGGTCAGGGCTTTCAGCTTGCTCTTGATGAGCTGCTTGCGCAGCGGCGAGATGTGGTCGATGAACATGTGGCCCTCAAGGTGGTCGAACTCGTGCTGCATGACGCGGGCCAAGTAGCCCTCCACCCACTCGTCGTGGGGCTGGAACTGCTCGTCGAGCCACTGCACACGGATGCGCGTGGGCCGCACCACCTTCTCATGGATGGCGGGCAGCGACAGGCAGCCCTCCTCGCTGGAGCTGGTTTCGGAATCGTCCTTCTCGACGATGTGGGCATTGATATAAACGCGCCTGAAGTCCTTATACTCAGGCAAGTCATCGCTGAGCACGTCGAGATCGATGAGCACTACGCGGATGGACTTGCCCACCTGGGGCGCAGCCAGTCCGATGCCCTCGCTCTCGGCCAGAGTCTCCCACATGTCGGCTATCAGCTGCTCCAACTGCGGATAGTCGGGGGTGATTTCCTCGGCCACCTTGCGCAGCACGGGCTGTCCATATATATAAATAGGTAATACCATTTACGATTTACTGTTTTTCGAATTACGATTTTCTTGACCTGAGGTAATCCTCCAGGATGATGGTGGCGCTGATTTCGTCGACCAGGGCCTTGTCCTGACGCGCCTTCTTGCGCAGACCGCCGTCGAGCATGGCCTGATGGGCCAGCACCGACGTGAAGCGCTCGTCGTAATACTCGATGGGCACTTCGGGATGGGCCTTGCGCCAGCGAGCCACAAACTGCTGCACACGCCCGAGGTTCTCGCTCGGCTGACCGTTGGGCTGGCGGGGCTCGCCTATGACGATGCGCTCCACGGGCTCGCGCAGCATGTAGGACTGCAGCCAGTCGAACAGCTCAGAAGTAGAGACAGTCGCCAATCCTCCGGCAATAATCTGCAGAGGATCGGTGACTGCCAAACCGGTTCGCTTGCGACCGTAGTCAATCGACAGTATCCGCGCCAAACGCCTTACTGGATGTTATAGAGCAACCAGGCGTCACCCTTCGGATTGAACTTCGAACCACGGATCTGGTCGCGGCTGTTCACGGCATCGGCCTTGTTGTCGAAGGTCGTGGCTATCACACGGAACATGTTGTTGGACTCGTTCTTGACAATCTGGGCATTGTAGCCGCCATCGCGCAGCTGCTGCTGCAGTCCCTCAGCATTTGTCTGCAGGCCGAAAGAGCCCACAACGACGCTGAAGTTCTTCAGACCGGCACCATTGATGAGCAGGACCTTCTCCTGACGCACCGACACATTGTCGGTATTGTCGACAACGCGGGTCTGGGTAGCCGGACGAGTCGTCACGGGAGCCACCACCGGAGCCTGCACCTGCGCCTCGGTGTTTTCAGCTACACGCTGAGCAGCCTCCTGCGACTTGGCCTTCTCGTAAGCCTTCTTGTAGGCACTCTCACTACTCTTACCACAGCTGGCGAACACCAGAGCCATGCTCAGGCCAGCGCAAACAATCATGTACTTTTTCATACTGCTTTTCTGTTTTTATTAATCGTTAATTACTTGTCGTGCTTAAAAGTCAGTGCGAAATTACAAAATATCGGGCAAAAAAGGGCAAAAAACGCCCCTAAACTTTGTTAAATGGGCAAAATACTCACATTTTAACAAAAAATGATACAACTTTTAACGCCTCTTTCAGAAAAATTCCGTATTTTTGCCACGTAGTTTCATGTTTAACCAATAAAGCGAAACAATATGAAGAGTTTAGGTTATCTTGGCGCATTCCTGGGCGGTAGTATCGCCGGCGCTGCCTTGGGCCTGCTGATGGCCCCCGAAAAGGGTTCCGACACCCGTGTAAAGATTACTGATGCCGTTGAGGACTTCCTCAAGAAGCACAACATCAAGCTCAGCCGTAAAGAGGTGGGCGACTTAGTTGACGACATTCAGGACGCAGCCGTAGAGGAATAACATGCTGTCGAGCGACAAGAATGTTGAGAACATAGGACAGCTCGCCGAGTTGCTCAAGCACTATCTCGGACTGCAGACAGAGTACGTCAAGCTGGACGTGATAGACAAGGTGGTGCGCCTGCTGACGGCCGCCGCCTTGGCTATCTTGTTCTTCCTGCTCATCATTGCCGTCATGCTCTTCCTGTCGTTTGCCGTAGCCTACTGGCTGGGTCAGCACATCGGCATGGCTCCGGCCTTCTGCGTCATCGGCGGTTTCCACCTGCTGCTGCTCTTCCTGTTCTTCGTCTACCATGAGAAGTGGATTGAGCGCCCGCTCGTCCGTTTCCTCGCCAACCTGCTGCTCAGCAAATAGTCAATCGAAAATCGAAAATCGAAAATCCGCAAATGCCCACCGTGTTCCCTGTTCAGAAGCCCCAACACACCTACCGCACGCTGGAGGAAATCCGCCAGCGCAAGGACGAGTTGCTTGAGCAAATGCAGAACGACAACAAGCAATTCTCAACAACGTGGAACCAGCTCTTCGTCAAGCGCGAAGACGCATCGAAGGGCGACTACATTGCCAGTCTTGTCGCCAACAGCGTGACGGTCATCGACCTCTTCCTGCTCTACCGCAAGCTACGCAAGAGCTACGGCGGCATCATGGGCCTGTTCGGAAAAGGCAAGCCTACCAAAAAGAAGCACTAATCTCCCTTCACTATCCTCCCTTCACCCTTCACCTTTCACCCTTCACCAAACTTCCACCACCTGCCCATCGTAAGCCAGCTGGATGTCGGGAGGCAGCGAGGCGTTGACCTCGTCGTGCAGCCCGATGTGGTGACTGGAGTGTATCAGCAGAGTGCGCTTAGCCCCTACCCTACGGGCAAAGCCGACGGCATCGTCCACCGTCTGGTGCGAATGATGGGGCTGCTGCCTCAGGGCATTCACCACCAGCACCTCCGTACCTTTAATATATTGCAGTTCGCCATCGTCTATCGTCTTCATATCCGTGATATACGTCAGCGGCCCCATGCGGTAGCCCAGGATGGGCAGCTTACCGTGCATCACCTCGATGGGCATAATCTCGATGTCGCCGATGGTGAACGGCTCGTGCTTATGAATCTCGTGCAGCCCGATAGCCGGCACACCTGGATAGCGGTTCTCGACGAAGCAATAGGGCAGCATCTCCAACAGGCCCTTGCGGGCTATCGGGTCGGCGTAGACATTGATTTCGCCAAACTGGCAGTACGGCCTCACGTCGTCCATACCCCCCATGTGGTCATAGTGGGCGTGGGTAATCAGTATGCCGTCGATGCGCCGGAAGGGCTGCGGCATCATCTGCTGGCGGAAGTCGGGTCCGCAGTCTATCAGCAGGCACGTCTGCTCTGTCTCGACGAGTGCCGAGCAGCGCAGCCGCTTGTCCTTCGGATTCTCACTCCGGCACACGCGGCAGTCGCACCCTATCGTCGGCACACCGCACGACGTTCCTGTTCCTAAGAAAGTCAGTTTCATATCCTTTTTTCGTTTGCTCGAAAAATTAGCTGCAAAGGTAGCGGTTTGTTTTTAATCCACCAAATTTTACGGCGGAAAAACTATTCGCGGCGCGAACTTATGCGGCCAACAAATCACGCCACTCGTCACATTTCTATACGGTTTATCCCAAAAACCGGGCAGATATTTGGCGCATTCTGCAAGTATTTGTACCTTTGCACGGTCTAACAATACTCAATCGCAAACAGTAATCGCATAACATGAAACAGGAAATCAATCCCAAGGACACGAATCGGGCAATGGCATTCCAGTTGTGGATAAAGTCACCCATGCCGATGGTGACGTTCACGAAGACCTTCGACGTGACGCGGCTCTGTAAGGTGAGCCGGCGGCGCGGGCTGAAGTTCAACATGCTCCTCTGCTGGTGCATCGGCAAGACGGCCTCAAAGATTGAGGAGTTTTACCTGTTGCCCCACGACGGGAAGCTGTACAAATACGACCGTATGGCCATCAACACGATAGCCGAAAACGTCAAGGGCGGACTGAGCTTCTGCGACATTGCCGTTACCGACGACCTGGAGCAGTTTAACGCTAATTACCTGCACCTGACAGAGACCATCAGCCAAACCTGTCAGGACATATTAGACGACGGGGCCGTCATTGTAGGCACATCGGCAATCACCGGCACGGAGCTCGACTGCATTGTCAACCAGTACAGCGGCATCTTCACCAACCCCTTCCTGGCTTGGGGCAGATATCGCAGAGGCTGGCTAAGAACCACACTTCCCATCTCCTTCCAGTTCCACCATGCCCAGATGGACGGCGGACACGCCGCCCGATTCCTGGAAGAGCTGCAGAAGACCATCAATACCGTCAGATGAACCTGACGGTGCCAGACGCTATGGCCGCAGAATGTAGACCTTCTGGCTTCTGTCGCCCCGGCTTGTGATGCCAGTTGAGGCGTCGAGCGCCAGCTTGCGCAATTCCTCTGCCGCTGTCGTGCGCGACAGTCCGGTCAGCCGCACATAGTCGGGAACCTTCATGAAAAGATGCACTTTCAGGAAGTCGCGGGCTTTCTGAATGCGCTCCTCCAGCGTGAAGGGCGACTTCTTGAGCCGGCTCTCACCGCCTCGCTCCAGCTGGCACTTGCGGTCAGTGTTCCTGATCAGGTCCTTGTCGGCCCTGAACGAGACGCCGTTCACCTCGATACTCTTGGCATTGCGACTCGTTTCGCCCTCCTCAAAGGCGTCGGGCAGCATGTCGCCCCGGAAGGAAGATAAGTGTTACACCTATTTCATATTATAATGTTTCAATTTCGTCAGCCGTCAGACCAGTGTATTTCGTTATCATTTCCAAGGGCATGTTGTCAGCCTTCATGCGGCGGGCATTGTCACGCATAGCATCAGCAGCACCTTCAGCACGACCCTCGGCAAGTCCTTCAGCACGACCCTCAGCACGTCCCTCAGCACGACCCTCGGCACGTCCCTCGGCACGACCCTCGGCACGACCCTCAGCACGTCCCTCGGCACGTCCCTTGGCACGTCCCTCAACTAGTCCCTCAGCACGACCCTCAGCAAGTCCCTCGGCACGACCCTCGGCACGACCCTCAGCACGTCCCTCAGCAAGTCCTTCGGCACGACCCTCATCCTTGGCAGTATCAAGAACGTCGTTCTGCACCATCACATTGTCCAGATGGCGGTCGTAGGCACGGCGCTCCTCGTCACTCATCTTCAGATAGAGCAGCCTCTCGCGAGCCTCCTTCAGGCCTGGAGTCGTCGTGTCCTTGTTGATATAGCCATCCTTCAGATACGACATCCACTCTTCGAGCGGCGTCTTGGCCACCGCGTTGAACTCATTGACGCGGATAATGAAATACTCGGGGAAGATATCTTCCGGCGATACCATCTTGATAAGCCCCGCCTCCTTGGTGTTGATCTGCAGCTGGTCGCCGGTATGCACGCCTATCAGCTTGGTCTGACCGTGGTAGATGTAGTCAGCGCCACGGCCCAAGTCGAAGTAGAGGATGCTGATGGAGTAGACTTTCTTCACCTGGTCGTACTTCTGCCCTAAGTGGATGTGCTCGGTAACAGTCTTTGCTACGCCGTAGAGGATACGCTGCAGGTAGTACAACTCGCGCGTCTGCTGAATCTCAACAAGGATAATCTCACCCTTGGAATTCTTGGCCTTAATGTCCACTCGGTTGAACTTGTCATCATCCCTGTCCTGATTCGACTCGCTCTCCAGAATCTCAACAATCTTAATAGGTTCGCCAATAAGCACCTGCACCAGACCCTCGAGCACACTGAAATTAGCCTTGTTGCGCAGCATGCGCTTGGCTGCCCAGTCGAAACGTATAAACTTGTTGTCCTCGTTCATTGCCTCATGTTTTGAATTATCGCTGCAAATATACGCAAAAAAAACGGAAGTACAAAACATCCGGCTCCTTTTCTTCAACAATCCTGAAGATAATGTTATAAGTTATTAAAAAAAGAAAGCATATTGTATGCTGACGGAAATATATTGCTACCTTTGCAGCTTAAATTAAACAAATTGATTGACTATCAAGTATGAAGAAGCTAATTGCTCTTGTTGCAATTATTGGTTTGCTGACGCTCGTCCAGACCAGTCAGGCGCAGCAGCTCCCAAAGAAGGATTCTATAGAGACCGTGATTGCTGACAGCACAGTCAAAGCGCCGGGGGACAGTCTGGCGGCTGACTCGGCAACCATTGCTATGGACGACATGGAACTGAGCGAGGATTTCGATGCCGAAGCCGGTGGCGTCCACCACCGCCTGAAGAAAATGTTCATCGACGGCACGCCGCTGTTCATGTCGCTCGTCTCGCTGGCACTGGTATTCGGTCTAGCCTTCTGCATTGAGCGCATCACCTACCTGACGCTGTCGGAAATCAATGCCAAGCGGCTGATGAAGGATATCGACGCGAAGGTCGGCGAGGGCGACATCGAGGGCGCCAAGCAGCTCTGCCGCGACACGCGCGGCCCCGTGGCGAGCATCTGCTACCAAGGACTGATGCACATCCGCGAGACGATGGACGACATCGAGCGCAGTATCTACAGCTACGGCTCCGTACAGACAGCGAAGCTCGAGAAGGGCACGTCGTGGATCAAGCTGTTCATCGCCATGGCCCCGTCGCTCGGTTTCCTCGGTACGGTCATCGGTATGGTCATGGCCTTCGAGCAAATCCAGATACGTGGCGACATCGGCCCCACGATTGTGGCATCGGGCATGAAGGTAGCACTCATCACCACCATCTTCGGTATCGTCGTGGCACTGATACTGCAGCTGTTCTATAGCTATATCACCTCGAAGATCGAGCACCTGACCTCGCAGATGGAGGAGTCAGTAGTGACACTGCTCGACATCATCATGAAATATAAGCACGACCACAATGGCTGACAGCACGCTTATCGTCGAAATAATGCTCTGGGCAGTCTACTGCCTCTTAGCCGTAGCCATCGGCATCGCCGTATGGTCGGCAGTCCACGGCGTGCGCACCCACGAACGGTCAAAAGACCCGCTGGCCTCGCGCCACACATCGATGATAGGCTATGCAACAGCGGCCCTCGTGGCTGTCATCCTTCTGATAACATTCCTGACCGGCTCCACAAAGGCTGTCGTCAGCAACGGCCAACCGTTTACTGACAAGTTCTGGCTGCAGACAACCGATATGTTCATCTTCACCTCAATCCTGCTCATCTGCGTATGTTCCGCCATCGTCGCCATAGCGAAGTTCCGTCGCTGAACACTTCGTCGACAGCCGACATCTCGTTCATGCTGTTGATATTCTTCCTGGTGACCTCGTCGATGGACGCCGGGAAGGGACTGAAGCGCCAGCTGCCACCGCCGCCGCAGGACCAGGAGCAGGTGGCCGACATACGCCAGGAGGACATCATAACCGTGAAGCTTGATGCAGCGGGCCGGCTGACGCTGAACGGCGATGCCGTCACCCTTGAGCAGCTGCAGCAGGAGGTGAGACAGTTTGCAGCCGTCAACCCGCGCCACCGCGTAGTGGCCATCAAGACCGACCCGAAGGCCCGCTACGAGGCCTATTTCCAGTTACAGAATGCCATCGTGGCCGCCTACCGTCCGCTGAAGTGTCCGCCGAGGGTGAGCGACGTCGTCGAGGAGGAAGGAGGCCGCCCATGATGCGCCGCCGCTTCCGCCGCCCCGACCACAGCGTGCCCGAGCTGAACATGGCGTCGCTGCCCGACCTCATCTTCACCGTGCTCTTCTTCTTTATGATTGTCACCCACATGCGCGATGTCGAGAAGAAGGTAGTCTACGAGGTGCCCGCCGGTACAGAGGTAGAAAAAACTGACCATAAGTCGGCGGTTGTCCACATCTACATCGGCAAACCGCTGGACGGCTCGTCGGACGCTTACTGTATCCAGCTGAACAACCAGCTGATGACGGTCGGCGACATCAGGCAATTCATTGAGACGGAGCGCCGCCACATGTCGGCTGAGGACCAGGAGCGGCTGACGGTCAGCATCGAGGCCGACCGCGACGTACCGATGTCGGTCATCAACGACGTGAAGCAGGCTCTGCGCCATTCTTATGCCCTCAACGTGAGCTACGCCGCCACTGAGAAGCGGTAGTCTATTCCTGGTTTTTCTCCACCATAAAGATAAGCGCAACACAAACTTAAAAGTTGTTGAATAATCTCTGGCCAATCATCTATAGTCGGAGAAGAAGGTGTCGGCCACGGCGGGCGTGTCATCAATCTCAGTCAGGCATAGACGGTCGGCGACGGGCATGGCCTGACGGTAGGCGCTGGCTCCACCTATTATCGTCGGACAAGCAATGTGACGACAGCCTTGAAGTTTTTCCTGCCTGTGGACATCAGCGCGGTGTACTCAGGCAAACTTTGAAATAACGGCGTTGGCATGGACTCTTCACAATAGACATAACATACTGATAATGAGCGCTGTAAGGTGAAGGGTCTGTTTGAGACAGTTTTCTGCGGGTTGAAAGGTGGCGGTTTGTGGTCGTAGACCGGGGGGTTACGACGTAAAAGGGGGTGGTTTTTGCGTTGCTGACCTTGGTCAGCAAATGGTTTAGCGGCTCCAAAAAGGACGGATGGCGGCTCCAAACGAGACGGATGGCGGCTCCAAAAAGAATGAATGGAGGCTCCAAAAAGGATGAATGGAGGCTCCAAAAAGGATGAATGGAGGCTCCAAACGGGACGGAACATAGCAGAGTATCAGGCGCAAGAAAGAACCATTCACCGTAAAAAGCTGCCAATCAATCGCTTATTGTTTCAGTGAAGGGTTGAATCGTCGCTTTCAGCTTGACCACTAACTTTCGCCTCTCACGTAGTCAACAAACGAATAGGGATGAGCGTGACGCTCGTCGACAGGATGGTCCTCGCGCCACACCTCATGCCAGTCACTATAGTCAGGGAAGAAGGTGTCGGCCTCGGCGGGCGTGTCGTCAATCTCGGTCAGACAGAGGCGGTCGGCCACGGGCATGGCCTGACGGTAGACGCTGGCGCCACCTATTATATATATGTCCTCGTCGGGGGAGCAATGACTCAGGGCTTCCCTGAGCGACACGTAGGTGTCGCATCCAGGAAAGCCCTGCGTCGTCCGGCTCAGCACGATGTTGCGGCGATTGGGAAGTGCCCCCTTGGGCAGACTCTCAAACGTGCGGCGCCCCATCACGATGGTGTGTCCCGTCGTCAGCTGCTTGAACCGTTTCAGGTCGTTGGGCAGCCAGTAGATGAGCTTGTTGTCGAAGCCGATGGCGCGGTTACGCGCCACGGCTGCAATAATGGTTATCATATCGTCTTACTTCTTCAGAATCTTCCGGCCACCCTGGATGATGATGCCGCGATAGTCGCTGCCGACCTTCTGGCCTGACAGGTTGAACATCGAACCGAAGGACTGCTCGCCGGCCACCTCATTGATTCCCGTGTTCAGCGCACACTTCAGCTCGACCTTGTCGATGTTGCAGTTACCGGGATTGATGGTAAAGCGGAGAATCTGCTCACCCTCAGCCAGGTTTTTGGACAGCTTGCCCGTAACGGTCTTATAGGTGTTCCAGTCGCCAGTGCCCGCGAACGACACCTTGGCCAATTGCGTCTGGACACTGCCCTTGACAAGACTGATGGTGAAGCCGCCAGTCGAGCTGGAGCCGTTTGAAATAGTAGCCGTGTACTCATACTCACCCGGTTCGGTCACGTTGACCGTGTACTCCGTCCACTCATTGGAGGCCGTATAGCCAATGGCTGTACCGTTATTGCCCTTCACGAGGTCCAGTCCTTCATTGTCGGTACGGTAGTTGGCATCTCCCTGGTTATCGCTGTCAGAGTCGTGGAACGACAGTCCTTCACCACCCTTGTCGAAGTCCTCGGCCTGAATGATGCCCGGAATCGTGATGACACTCTTATAAGGTTCACGCTTGCCGTTGACCTTCAGCGTCTTCACGACAGTCGACTGTCTCACCTTGCCTTCAGCATCGGTGGCGATGGCAGTGATGGTGTACGACCCCTTTGCGGCGGGCTGGAATTCGATGGTGTATGGAGCCTCGGTAGCGGTGCCGATGTGCAGGCCGTTAGCATAGAAATCGACGCTGGCAATGGTGCTGGTCGACGACTTGCTATTCGCGGTGATGGTCGTGGCATCGCCAATGGCTACGGTTGCAGGCTTCAGCGAGGCAACGCTGACGGAGATGCTCTTGTCCTCCTCATAGCGGCTGAACTTCAGACTCTTGATGTAGAAT
>JAEEGG010002195.1_pt1 | contig 50983 bp, 39 predicted proteins | sample 9134161 | NCBI WGS metagenome assembly JAEEGG01 (sample SAMN16246543, study PRJNA631951) | gut metagenome | biome: gut microbiome; feature: rumen; material: CR-attached | host: Bos | place: Iran: Karaj | collected 2018-10
CGCCATCAGCGAAGTGCAGTGGACCGATCCGCGGCAGAAAGACTTCAACGACTTCAAACTCAGGCTGCGCCATCAGTTCCGGCTTTACGACCGCCTCAACGTTAATTATTGCAAGACGGTGGAATGATTTTTAGGGCAAGAAGACAAGAGGGCAAGAAAGTATTTAGGCGGGAAGACGGTGGGGTGATTATTCCAGGAAAACAGAAAGTGTACTTTCGCAACACCTACAGCCTGCGAAAGTACACTTTTACTTTTTAGGAATAGTTATGTCTCTATCCCAAGAAGAAAAATCCGTTTTCCATCCTAAGATTTAGGAATGGATTCTTTGCGGCTATCTCTTGGAGAGTGAAATTGGCGTCAAAAAAATTGGATATTTTCAGCATCTCCTTGATTGCTCTTGATTTCTGGGAGACTGTAGAGTTGCTGGTGCCGAAATAATCAGAGATTGCAGTTGATGGTATATACAGGCTGGAGCTTTTTGCGAACATGAAGTTCACGCTGCAGATGGTATATACAGACGCCGCAGCCCATATCTCCGGCCGTCCCGACTGCAAGGGGGCTGTCCGCTTGCGTCCCAATTTCTGAATGAGCTTGGTGCATAGCGATGCACATTCGTCATTCAGTTTCTGATTACAGAACTCTACAGCCATCTCTGTTATTTTTGATTCTCGTTCCTTTAATTGTTGTTTGTCCATCAGATGGAATTTTATTAGTTTTATAGATTTATGTAAAAGAATACGATTTGGTCAGCGTTATTCGGGGTAGGATATAACTGATGAACAAATTTACAACATTCTACTCTGATAAACAAACATCTTTACTTGATTTTACAAAATTCATCCCGAAATATTTGTTTTGTTACAAAAAAAAGAATAATTTTGCCGTTGGAATATAGCCTAAACCCATTAAGAAATTACAAACATCTATGAAAAAGTTGATATGTATTCTTTTCGCCTTCATTTCCGGCGTTGCTGCTCTGTCTGCTCAGGGCAAGCTTAAAATACAAAACCTCAGCTCGTCGTATGAAACCACGTACGGCTCATGTTCTATCTCGATTGCTTATCCCATATCTGAAAACCCTGTATTCAACAAAGCCATAAACAATCAGATTCTGGAATTTCTCAGAGACTTGGGCGACAAGTCGGAGGAGTTGGACCGTAAGGCTGAGAAAGTGAAAGACGCTTCATCCATGAACATGTTTATCAAGGATGTGGCGAAGATAGTAGGCACCCGTGTAAGTGACGAGTGGGAGGAGACCGTAAAGGATTTGGAGGAAGACGACTACCTGAGAACTGTGAAGTGTGAGCACGATTTGGATTTCCGTCTGATTACCGACAAACCGCATTACGCTTGCTTCAATGTGGTGGATTTTTATTATGGTGGCGGTGCTCATGGTTTCACCAATTTCCTGCCGATTATTGTCAGAAAATCCGATGGTAAGGCTATCCGTGAAGTCTTCAGGAAAGATAAGGTCGGGCAATTCCGTGATTACCTGAAGACCAACATGTATAAGGATGATTTCGGTGGTCTTCAGCTGACTGATATCGAAAAAGATGACTTGAAGGGGAAAGCCGAGATAGCCTCCGCTCTCAGGGCTTATGATTCCTTTTCTGAGCCGGATCTGGCGTGGATTGACGGTGACGATGTCTATATCCAATATCAGCAGTATGAGATTTTGCCATACGCATACGGAGCACCCGAAATCGTGGTTCCAGTCCGTATTGCCATGCCATATCTCACAGATGAAGTGAAAAACTTATTAAACGTGAGTAAAATAGGAAGTAAAAATAAGATTAGCAGAAGAGGTAAAGCCGGGATTAGACGAGGAAGTAAAGTCGTACGTAAAAAAGGAACCAACAGAAGGATGCATAAATAATAAATCTTTAAATCGTAAATCTTTAAATCGTAAATAATTCAATCGTAAATCTTTCAATCGTAAATCTTTCAATAATAAATCTTTAAATAATAAATCTTTAAATCGTAAATAATTATTATGTTAAGAAAAGTCTTATTTTCATTGTTTGCCTGTCTGTCATTCGCAGCTGTGCAGGCACAGACTATTGTCAGTGCATATATTGTTGACAACATCGGTGCATTCACTAACATACGCAATGCCCCCAACGGCAAGATTGTGCATAAGATTTCCACCAAATCCACTGTGGATTTTGCACTGAAGAATCCCCGGAATGGCTGGTGGCAAATCGAAGGCGACAGCTACAGCAACTACGACACAGAGTCGGAGGTGAAGCTGACCGGATCGAAAACCGGCTATTGGATCCATTATTCATGCCTCGGATTCTGCACACGTAACTATGGCGGTGAAAAAATGTATCTCAGAGCCACACCATCCCTGAAAGGAAAGGTGGTATATACATTCTCAGATCCGGAGACTCTCCTGCGGCCGGTTGACGCAAAAGGTGACTGGACCAAAGTGAAAACTGGCGACGGAAAACATGAGGGCTGGATTGAGAATGTATGGATTTGCAGCAATCCCGTAACCACTTGCCCGTAATCCATTTGTCTGCTCGTATTCTTCTCTTCTTGTCTTGAAAAAATAATCAAATGTCCAAATAGTCAAATAAATAGTAAATGGTAAATAGTAAATGGTAAATAGTAAATGGTAAATCGTAAATAGTAAATCATTCTTTCTTCTTATTTTAATACCCCATGCATCTTTCTCCTGCACTTCAACCCTACACCCGCGACACGCTTTCAGCCAAGGATGCACAGCGCCTTGCGGAATTCATCGCCTGGGGACCAGTCGTCTTTCAGGTGGCGCGCCTGATGCTGAAGTTTGGCATACTCGATTTTCTGCGTGATACTGACAAGGGTGCCACACGGGAGGAGGTCTGCCGTCAGACAGGCTTGTCGGACTATGCGGTGAAGTGTCTGACCGAGGCATCTCTCGCTGCAGGCATCATCATCGTAGATTTAGACACCAACCGTTTCTCCTTGTCGAAAACGGGCTGGTTTCTGCTGAACGACCCCGCCACTAGGGTGAATATCGACTTTAACCATGACGTGAACTACGAGGGATGGTTCCGCCTGGAGGAGAGCCTGATTAACGGTAAGCCAGAGGGGCTGCGCCATTTCGGCGACTGGACCACCATATACGAGGGACTGTCCTCACTGCCGGATCAGGTGCAGAGAAGCTGGTTTGCATTCGACCATTTCTACAGCGACTCGTCATTCCCGGAGGCTCTGCAGATTATCTTCGACAATCATCATGTGAGGACACTCTACGATGTGGGCGGCAACACCGGCAAATGGGCACTGAGGTGTGTGGATTACGACACGGAGGTGAAGGTAACTGTGCTCGACCTGCCTCAACAGATTGCGATGATGCAGGAGAATGTGGCAGGCAAGAAAGGATGCGAACGAATCGATGGCTTTGGCATCAACCTCCTTGACCCCGACGCAACCTTCCCGAGGATTGCCGACGGCCCTGATGCCATCTGGATGAGTCAGTTTCTCGACTGTTTCAGCATGGAGCAGATTGTGGGAATCCTTAAGCGGGCGAAAGCGGCGATGACGGACGACAGTCGGATTTACATCATGGAAACTTTGTGGGACCGTCAGAAATACGAGGCTGCCACATTGTGTCTCACAATGACTTCCCTCTATTTCACGGCACTGGCAAACGGCAACTCGAAAATGTACAACACCGAGGATATGGATTACTGCATCCGAACGGCAGGACTGGAAATCGAAACCATCCACGACCATCTGGGGCAAGGACATTCCATCATCGTCGTGAAGAAATCATAGGAAGTCTCCTGATTTTTTATAATCTCCTATTATCTCTTATTATCTCTTATTATCTCTTATTATCTCTTATAATCTCCTATAAAATCTTATAACTTCCTATAATCTCTTATAATCTCCTAAAAAATCTTATAATCTCCTATAAAATCTAAAAAAAACTCTATAATTAATGACACGCACAGAAATTGAAGAAAAAGTAAGAAATTTCCTGATTGAGGATCTTGAAATCGAAGAAGAGAAAATTTTTGATGATGCCAAACTGAAAGACGACATGGGCATTGACAGCCTCGATTTTGTTGACATCGTGGTGATTGTGGAACGCAATTTCGGTTTCAAAATCAAACCGGAGGAGATGGCGGGCGTGACCACTCTCCGACAGTTTATCGACTATATCGAGAGTAAGGTGGGATAACACCATGGCTCAAAAGGCTTGGGACGGAACCACTTACGGAAGTGGCAGGATGCACCGTTGGCTCATCCGGCTGCTGGGATGGATGGATGTGAGGATTCTATATTGGTTCTCTAACATCTTTGTTGTACCCGTCTGTGTACTCTTCCGTCCTGGCGGCAGGATTATCTACCGCTATTTCCGACAGCGTCATCAGTTCGGGCGATGGAAGTCGGCATGGAAAACCTATGTGAACCACTGTAAGTTTAGCCAGGTGGTGATTGACCGATTTGCCATGTACGCCGGAAAGCGGTTTAAAGTGGATATCCAGGGATATGATGAGTTTCTTAGGCTGGCTGAACAACACGACGGTTTTGTACAGCTCAGTGCTCATGTGGGAAATTATGAGCTGGCGGGATATTCGCTCAAGTCAGAACGCAAGAAAATGTATGCACTTGTCTTCTTTGGAGAGAAGGAATCGGTGATGCACAACCGTCACAAAATGTTCGATGCCAATAACATCCGGATGATTCCTGTGAGCGGTGATATGGGGCACCTTTTTGAACTCGACCGTGCGCTTTCCGAAGGACAGATCGTCAGTATGCCTGCCGACCGTTTCAGCGGTTCTGACAAAGCGGTCACATTGACTTTTCTTGGAACCGATACACGCTTCCCGATGGGACCATTCAGTGTGGCGACAATGCGTGGGCTGGATGTACTGGCGGTGAATGTGATGAAGACCGGCTCGAGGCGATACACGATTTTCGTGAAACCACTGAGCTACGACAAAGAGGCTCCACGGAAAGATCAGGTCCGACAGTTGGCTGCTGCCTATGTGAAGGAACTTGAGCATATCGTTCGTCTATTTCCTGAACAATGGTATAACTATTATGAATTTTGGACATGACCGACATAGATTATAGGCATCCGTCCGAGGATGTTTTACGTTCCATCGACATCCACACGCTGCTGCCTCAGCAGGAGCCATTTGTGATGATTGACACATTGGTGGCGTTCGATGAGCTGACTACTGTCACGGAGACCACCATTAATGAAAGACGTATGTTTGTAGCCGACAGTGTGATGACGGAAGCGGGGATTATCGAGAATATAGCCCAGACCTGTGCAGCCCGTATCGGATATGTGAATAAATACATCCTGAAGGAGGATATCAAAATCGGATATATCGGAGCTGTACGAAATATGGAGTTTGCTGCTCTCCCAGCTGTGGGTGACACCATCACCACTTCTGTCGTTGTACGTGAGGAGGTGTTTGGAGTGACCCTCGCAGATGCAACCGTCACCTGCAACGGTCTGACCCTTGTAACCACCGAAATGAAAATCGCCATTAAATAGTCTTTGTCTTTAGTGTTAGTCCCGTTAAAAATGTCCAAATGGCAAAACTATCGTCCACGAGCATCAGGCTCGTTAACTCCCATTTTAAATTCCGAACCACTTGCATAAATCTTACATCTTACCTAAATTAAATCTTTAAATTAACTCGGCTTCCTTTTTTCTTCAGAAACTTGAATAATAATAAAAATGTTGCGAACTTCCAAAATACTTGATATCCGTTTCAGTGAGGTTGATTCCATGAATGTGGTATGGCACGGATCATATCCGCTGTATTTTGAGGATGCCCGTGAGGCCTTTGGCGCGGAATACGGGCTTGACTACATGAATTATGTGGATCACGGCTATTATGCTCCCATCGTGGAGATGAATTTTCAGTTCAAGCAACCACTGAAATACGGTATGCGTCCACGTATCGACATCATCTACCGCCCCACTGAGGCTGCTAAGATTGTGTTTGATTATGAGATTCATGACTCTGTCTCCGACGAGCTGATGGCCACAGGACGAACCGTACAGGTGTTTATGGACCTTAACTACCAGCTGGTTTGGTACAACCCAGATTTCTTTGTCGAGTGGAAAAAGAAATGGGGGGTGTGAAGCTGAGACTCCCGGTGGAGTCTCTCTAAAGGTTGTAATCTGCCCGTTACCAAAACATCTCCCCGACGAACGCCCTATAGGAGCTGAAGTCTCCGAACGTCGGAAGCATATACGTTACTGAATCGTAATCCCTAAAAACTCTGAATAATTGTACATACTGTCCCATAACATCGTATCACCGATTGGCATGACTACGGAAGACAACCTGCAGGCAGTGCTCCATGATAGCACAGCCCTCTGTCGTTATGAAGGGAAGTGGGGACTGCCTGATCCCTTTACAGCCTCGCTGTTTTCCGATGAGCAGATGGACCGGATGATGCGTCAGGGACTGTCACGTTTCGAGTCGTTGGTGGTGGAGAGCGTAGAGCGGTCGCTGCAGAACGTCAAATTCGACTTTTCCGCAGATGATGTCATCTTCATCCTTAGCACCACGAAGGCGAATGTGGATCAACAAACCGGAAACAACGAACAGGAGCTCTCGCTTTATCCCGGTGTCTCGGCACAACGGATAGCCCGGTATATCGGCTTCACCACCCAGCCTGTTGTGGTATGTAACGCCTGCATTTCGGGGTTGGCGGCTTTGAGACTGGCTGCCTGTCTGCTCAATACGAGCCAATACCGTTATGCCGTAGTCTGCGGGGCTGATGTGCAGTCTGCTTTCATCGTCTCTGGTTTCCAGTCATTGAAAGCCTTGTCGGATGACCCCTGCCGTCCGTTCGACATCGAACGGATCGGACTGAATCTGGGAGAGGCGGCTGCAACGATGGTGCTGACATCTGACATGGATGTTACCCAACCGACAGAACGTTGCTGGCAAATCAGCAGCGTCGCTGTCCGTAACGACGCGTATCATCTGAGCTCACCGTCGAAAACGGCTGATGGGGCTTTCCTCGCACTAAACGACGTGCTGGAAGGATTCGATACGGAGAATCTTGCCTTCATCAACATGCATGGCACTGCCACGATGTTCAACGACCAGATGGAGGCTGTGGCTCTGCGGCGGGCAGGACTTACCGGCATCCCCGCTAATGGCCTGAAAGGCTATTATGGTCATACCATGGGGGCGGCGGGCATACTGGAGACTATCCTCTCCATGGCTGCTGCTGACGAGGGCATTGTCCTGGGCACAAGGGGCTTTGAGGAACTGGGTGTGTCGGCTCATCTGAATCTCTCACCACAGCACCGCACTACCAGCCAATCTGCTTTCGTCAAGATGATTTCCGGGTTTGGAGGAGGAAACGCCGCACTGTTGGCTGTCCGAAATCCCTTGATCATCACAGGAAATGCTCCCTCCACCAATTTCACCATTTCCCATAGCGTAAGCATCACCCCTGATTCCGTCACCATTGACGGAAAACCACTATCCTTGTCGGAGAATCTAAGCGGTTCATTCCTGACCGCTCTCTATAAACAATTCGTCAACGACTACCCGAAATTCTATAAGATGGACCTCCTTGCCAAGCTGGGATTCATAGCATCGGATCTGCTTCTGCAAGAGGAGGGCGGGGAACGTTTCACACCACGTACCGACCGCGCGGTTATTCTCTTCAACCGCACAGCCTCCATCTCTGCCGACAGGGAGTACCAGAAAACCATCGCAGACTACGACAATTTCTTCCCAAGTCCGTCGCTTTTCATCTACACTCTGCCGAATATCGTCACGGGAGAAATCGCCATCCGCAACCGTTATCAGGGTGAGACCGAATTTTATGTCCTCCCTGACTATTGCCCCGAAACCATCAACCGAATCGTCGCAGCCACATTAGCTGCATCCAGTCATAAATCCGTCCTCTTTGGCTGGCTCGATGCAGTATCGGAATCCGATTTTCAAGCAAATCTTTTCCTCGCTGACAAAACTGAATAATTCAAGCCTTTTACCATAGTAATACCTTATCCTCCAAGACAAAACCTTTTTAGGGTAACCCATCCGGATGGTTTTTGTCAAACCTTCAACAAAAATCATACCTTCGTTTTAAAAAATAAAAATTCCTAACTTATTTTTTCACTATTACTTAACTTCCGAATCCTGAATCTTTTATCCTTTTCTTTTTCATAGATTGAATATTTTTCCGTAAATTTGCACAATTATATCGTACAGCTTCTGCTCATCTGCCCTGAAAAACGGGTGTTTGGGCTGTAGTGGCGTGACATGAATATACTCTCAACTCTCCACTGCTGTTTCGGTATGCTGCGTTGTCAACGCAGCTCTCACCCCCCTCAACTCTAAAATTTACACTTTACTATAACAATGGAACAACTGATATTGGAATTGAAAGAGCAGCTTATCGACGTGCTCAACCTGGAAGAAATGACTCCTGACGACATCGACACCGACGCGCCTCTGTTCGGCGACGGACTGGGGCTCGACTCAATTGACGCACTTGAGATTATCGTGCTTCTGGAAAAGAAATACGGCATCAAACTCGCCAATGCGGCTGAAGGAAAAGCTATCTTCACCAGCGTACGCTCTATCGCCGACTATGTGAGTAAAAACCGCAAGAAGTAAGGGATTAAACTCTCAACACTCATTTGCATGGACAAAATCGCGATAACTGGAATGGGAGCGGTAAGTGCTGCTGGCGACTGCTGCTACGAAATATTGAAAACCATACGGAATGATCTGTTCGGCATCCAATCCTACAATTATTTCTCACCGGAACTGAAAGACCTGCCGGTGGGAAAGGCATGGGTGACGGACAGTGAACTCCTGGGGTTTCCCGGTTTGGAAGGCAAGCCGGTCAGCCGCACGATACTCATGGCGCTATGTGCGCTCAGGGAGGCGATTTATGCCGGAAAAGTGGATGAGCAGAAATATAGTAAGGATGATCCGTTGAAGGTGGTGCTCGTGAATGCCACCACCGTGGGAGGAATGGATCTTACAGAGCGGGAGTTCACGCAGCTCCGCGAGGGTGAAGGCAATGCCGAATGTATGTGCTCACACGATTGCGGAGCCACAACCCAGGCCATTGCAGATTATCTGGGGGTGTTCAGCGATTACACGACGGTTTCCACAGCTTGCTCTTCAGCTGCTAATGCGCTGCTGGTGGGAGCGGAGCTGCTCAAATCACATCAGGCAGATATTGTGATTGCCGGCGGAACCGAGGCATTGACAAAATTCCATATATGCGGATTCAATTCACTGATGATTCTTGACCATGAGCCTTGCCGACCTTTCGACAAGAACCGTGCAGGGCTGAATTTGGGTGAAGGGGCTGCTTACGTGGTGATGGAGCGTGAGGAGACTGTGAAGGAGGTGAATGACGTTATCGGAGAATTTGGCAAGGTGTCCATAATCGCTTATCTTACAGGCTACGGCAATGCATGCGACGCCTTCCATCAGACCGCAACGTCGGACAACGGCGAGGGACCGTTCCTGGCCATGACGGAGGCACTCCGGATGGCTGGGCTGAAACCCCAGCAGATTGACTATGTGAATGCCCATGGAACCGGCACGCTCAACAACGACCTGTCGGAGAGTGCCGCCTTAAGGAGGGTGTTTGGAGAAGACATGCCGGCGGTGTCGAGTACGAAAGGCTATACGGGGCATGCCACCAGTGCGGCGGGAGCCATTGAGGCGGTTATCACCCTGCAGGCACTGAAATACGATTTCTTCCCAATCAACCGTGGATGGATTGTGCAAGATGAGGGGCTGATTCGGCCGATGATGGACGATTATGCCGTTGAACCGTTAGAACATGTGATGTGCAACTCTTTCGGATTCGGAGGCAACGACACCTCGCTGATTTTCTCAAAACATCCGGTGAAAACTACTGCTGCAACGCATGAAGTACCACAGTTTGAAGTTCGTGAGTTGGCACGTGTGGTAATCAGCGGGACGGAAGAACTACCGTCGGTGAGTGAGTTTGTCAGACCCATGGAGGCGCGACGCATGAGCAGGCTGATGAAAGCGGCGGTGCTCAGCTCGATGCGGGCATTGAGAGAGGCGGGGGTGGACTCGCCCGACGCCATCATCACCGCTACGGCTTACGGATCGGTGGAACTGAGCGAGCGGCTGCTGAACCAGCTTGCCGACAATGAGCCGCTGAAGCCGACATGGTTCATGCAGAGCACCCACAACACCATAGCCGGAGAACTGGCCATACGCACACACTGCCATGGATATAACATCACCTATACCCAGGGCAGTCGGTCGTTGGACTGGGCGTTGCGTGACGCGAGGAGAATCCTATGCCAGGGACGCTGCAAGACTGTGCTCGTGGAATGTCACGACGAGACCACACCGCTTTTCCGTCAGCTGATGGAGCGGGCTGGAAGAGAGTGTCAGCAGGAAGACGTGAAATCAATAGCTATCATACTGTCATGTGGAGAATAATCTTACTCGCTGTGTTACAGAGCGCGTTGCTCTGCGGAGGGCAGGTGTTCCTGAAATTCGCCATGATGCGGATGCCTCAATTCGCATGGACCAAGACGTTCTGGATATCACTGCTCACCAACTGGCAGTTCGCACTCTGCGGACTATGCTTCGCAGCCGCCTCGCTGTTGTGGATGTATATCGTCAAGGTGTTTCCGTTCAGCAAAGCCTATCCGATGGTGAGCATCAGTTATGTGTTCGGGATGATTGCCGCGATGGTGTTTTTCCATGAGCAGGTCAATGCGCTTAAGTGGATTGGCGTGGCGTGTATCATCACGGGTTGTTTCTTAATTGCGAAATGATTTTTTTAATTTGATGATAGTTTCGGAAGTTTATCTAAGTAAATCGTATATTTGTAAATCGTAAATAATCATGAGATATTTGTTCTTTGTGTTGTGTCTGGCGTTTGCCGGTTTTGGCAGTGCCACGGCCCAGCAAGTCGATAAGGCTGCTGTTAAGGCGAGAATCAACCGTGCAGCCATGGAGATGAAGTCGATGGAGTGCGATTTCGTGCAGACCAAACATCTCAAACTGCTCAGCGACAAGATGGTGTCGAAGGGAAGGATGTATTATCAGCAGAAAAACCGTCTCCGGTGGGAATACACAGCTCCCCATAAATATGTATTCATTCTCAACGACACAAAGGTCCGTATCCACAATGGCGAACGCAACGATGTAATTGACACCAACCAAAACAAGGTGTTCAAGGAGATTGCCCGCGTGATGATGAACAGTGTGGTGGGCAAGTGCCTGAACGACGAGCGGGAATACAAGGTGGAGATCAATGCCAACACGTCCGAATGGATAGCTGCGCTGACACCGCTCCGCAAGAACATGAAGCAGATGTTTACGTCGATAGTCCTCCATTTCGACCGGCAGCGCGCTTTGGTCACGAAGGTGGAGCTGACAGAGAAGAACAACGACCGGACGATTATAGAACTGAAAAACGTAAAGACAAACCATGCGATTTCTCCGAACCTGTTTGATATCCGTTAGTCTCCTGCTGAACGCCTTGTTAACACCGGCTGATGCACAGTCGCTCCTGCCGCAGTCGGCGGGAGAGAAAGCACGGTTCACTGCGGTTATCGAGATGCCGAAAGGCTATATGAGCGGCATCTGTGTGCTGCTCTGTGACGGCGACTTGATTAAAGGCTCGATGTTCAACGACTTCGGTATCACGTTCATGGATTTCACCTTTAACCAACGGAAAGACAAGGTGAAGCTGCTTTCTGTTCAGAAAATGATGGACAAATGGTATATCCGGAAAATACTTCGCCGAGATTTACGGCTACTCTTCCATGCCATGCGGGAGGGCAAGGGTGAATACCGTGATGAGAAATACAAGATGTTGTTCCGTTTCACCCAGCTGACGGAAGACGAACTAAATATAAAGGATGATGATGCTTCGTGATGACTTTTATAGTGTGACGGAAAGCGGAAATAATACCAGCTCCACTGTTTACCATATCAGCCTTAATCCGTGTCATGCCATATTCAAGGCACATTTCCCGGGAGAGCCTGTAACACCGGGCGTATGTCTCATTCAGATGGGCAGGGAGCTGGCGGAAGATTTCATCGGCAGACAGATGAATCTGAAATTACTGAAAAACGTGAAGTTCCTGTCTGTGGTTTCGCCCTTGGAAACTCCCGAATTCTGCTTCCATATCACCAAATTGACCTATAGCGAAAGCGGAGACGAGGTCACTGTGATGATGAACGCCGAGGCTGACGGTAAGCCACTGCTGAAAATGTCGTTCGTGGCAATAATTCGATAGCAGAACCGTCGTCTCGTTTTTTATTTTCTTCTCCTCTTCAAATATCTAAACACTCAAATAACCAAATAAATCGTATATCGTAAATCATAAATCATAAATCGTAAATCATATATCGTAAATAGTAAATAGTAAATCGTAAATCATAAATCACAAATATTCTCCTCTTCTCACCTTTTTTCTTAATAACTGATTCATAACTCTTTCATGCCCTCCAATCCATCCATACAGGACACCATGCGCGCACGGGCAATTTGCGTCGTCATCCCCACCTATAACAATGCTGCCACTGTTGAGCGAGTGGTAAGGGGATGTCTTGACTATTGTCTTGACGTGATTGTCGTGAACGACGGAAGCAACGACGGCACACACGAAATCCTCGCCGGTATCAATAGCATCACCTGTCTGGAGTATGCAAAAAACCGTGGAAAGGGTTATGCGTTGAAAACAGCCTTCCGTCATGCGAAAAAGGCTGGATTTGCCTACGCCATTACGCTCGATGCCGACGGTCAGCATTTCCCCGAGGACATACAGACGATGCTTGAGGCCAACCGGCAGCATCCGGGAGAACTGATTGTTGGTCAGCGCCAAATGGAAGGTACGGAACGAAGCAAAGGGAGCTCGTTTGCAAACCGTTTTTCTAATTTCTGGTTCTGGGTGCAGACGGGCAGGCGGCTCAGCGACACACAGTCGGGTTATAGGCTCTATCCCTTGAAAAAACTTTATGGGCTATGGTATGTGACCAACCGATATGAGGCGGAGCTGGAGCTGATGGTCTTTGCATCATGGCATGGCGTGAAAATCAAGGGGACAGACATCGACGTGTATTATCCTCCCCGCGAAAAGCGGGTGAGTCATTTCCGACCGGCCATGGATTTTTTCCGTATCAGTGTGCTCAACACGGTGCTTTGTCTGTTGGCGGTCATTTATGGGCTGCCTTTGCGTCTGTTCCGCTGGCTGATGAAATGGCTGCGTACCGGTTATGCGGCGTTGTTCTTCGGGTTTTTCTCTGTGTTTGTCATCACACCATTGGTCGTATGCTACACGAAGGTAGGCAAGAACTCCCCCAAGAAGCAACGGCGGATTCACCGGCTGATTCACTGGGTGTCCCGTTTCGTGATGATACATCACGGCATTCCTGGCACACGGTTCAGTTCTAAGGTGGAGGAGGGAGTCGATTTCTCCAAGCCACACATCATCATCTGCAATCATCAGTCGCATCTCGACCTGATGTGTCAGCTGGTGTTCTCGCCTAAAATGATATTCCTCACGAACGACTGGGTGTGGAAAAACCCATTTTATGGCGGTATCATCCGCAATGCTGAGTATTATCCCGTGTCGGAGGGACTGGAGGCACTGCTGCCCAAGCTGAGGTCGCTTGTGGAAAGAGGCTATAGCATCGCTGTCTTTCCCGAGGGCACCCGATCAAAAGACTGCGCTGTCCAGCGTTTCCATCAGGGGGCGTTCTATCTGGCTGATCAGCTGGGGCTCGACATCCTCCCGATGTGTCTTTACGGTCCGGGGAAGGTGTTGCCGAAAGGTGTTCACTCGCTGAATAAGGGTCCCATCTATATTGAAGTGTGGAAAACGGTCAAAAGGGCTGATTTGGAAGCTATGGGAACTAAACGTGAGCAGGCTTCGTGGTTCCGGCGTGAATATATACGCAGATATGCGGAAATATCAAACAGAATCGAACAGGATGTGTAAGAAAGTTGTGATAATAGGCAGCGGTCTGGGCGGACTGGTCAGCGGCGTTATTTTGGCAAAAAACGGCTATAAAGTGACGGTGCTGGAGCAGTCGTCACAGATTGGCGGCTGCCTGCAGTGCTTTACTCGCCGTGGTGTCAAATTCGAGACTGGCATGCATTTCATCGGCAGTGCCGACCAGGGGCAGACACTCCACCGGTTGATGCGTTTCCTTGAAATCGGCGACAAGGTAGAGCTTAGCCGGCTGGATTCTGATGCTTACGATATCGTGTGTATAGACGGACAGCGTTTCTCCATTCCATTCGGACGGGAGGCGTTTATCAGCCGGATGACCGACTATTTCCCCGCTCAGCATGACAATATTGTGCGTTATTACGACCTTGTGGAGAAGGTGGCGGGTGCCTCCTCGCTCCATTCCCTGCGGTTCGACCACACCGACCATGCCACGAGTGCCGAATATCAGCTGAAGGCGGTCAATGAGGTGATAGACAGTGTTATCACGGATCCGATGCTGGCGAAGGTGCTTGTGGGAAATTTGCCCCTTTATGCTGCAGAACGGGATAAGACTCCTTTCTCCACGCTTGCGTTCATCATGGACTTCTACAATCAGAGTGCTTACCGTGTGGTGGGAGGAAGCGACCACATTGCCACTGCACTTCAGCAGGTGATTGAAAACTATGGGGGAGAGGTGCTGACGAGACGAAAGGTGACAAGAATTGCCTGTGACGAGGAGAGGGCAGTGGGTGTGGAGGTCAACGAAGATGAGTTCATCCCTGCTGACTATGTGGTCTCCGACGCGCATCCGCTCAGGACGCTCGATCTGCTCGACACGAAACTCATCCGGCCGGCTTTCCGCCAGCGAATACAAGCTATACGTCAAGGCATAGGATGCTTTTCGCTTTATCTCCATTTCAAGGATAACACTGTGCCTTATCTCAATTCCAATTTCTACGGTTATGAATACGGAACACCATGGGGATGTGAGGACTACGACGACCAAACATGGCCGAAGGGCTATCTCTATATGCATCTGTGCCATCGGCAGAATCCGCAGTTTGCGCAGACCGGGGTGATTCTCTCATACATGCATTTTAAGGAGGTGGAGGCATGGAAAGGAACGTCGGTAGGGAGGCGTGGTGAGGATTACGAACAGTTCAAGGCGGCAAAGACCGAACGGCTGCTATCCGTGGTGGAACGTCAATTACCCGGACTACGTCAGCAAATCCAGCACGTCTATTCATCCACACCACTCACTTATCTCGACTACACAGGCACGGAGGAGGGGGCAATGTATGGCATCGCCAAGGACGTACGGCTGGGAGCTGCCTGCCGTGTGCCTCACCGAACCCGCATTCCAAATCTTTTGCTGACAGGGCAGAACATCAACTCCCACGGGATGCTCGGCGTGATTGTCGGATCCATCGTCAGCACAGGAGAAATCCTGAAACCGGAGACTATTTACAAACAAATTTTAGAGGCAGGCAAATGAAATCAGTCATCATCATAGGAGGTGGTCTGGGGGGGCTTTTCTGCGGTGCCATCCTGGCGAAGGAAGGGCTGGATGTCACAGTGATAGAGAAGAATCAGACCATCGGTGGCGGATTACAGACGTTCACCCGTTTCGGTGAGCGTTTCGATACGGGTATGCATACCATCGTGGGCATGAGTCCCGACGGCAATATCCGAAAGATATGTGATTATCTGGGCATCACATCAAAAATGCAAATCCGTGAGGTGGATGCCCATTGCTGCGACCGTATTTATTTTGCCGACACACACCAATGGTATGAGATGGCAAACGGAAGGGATGGGTTCGTCGATTCGCTTGCACGATATTTCCCTGATGAGCGGGATAACCTCCGCCGCTATCTGGATGCTGTGTTTGAAATGACCAGTCATGTGGATGTGCTCAACCTGCGTCCGTCCGACGGAGGGGTAAATCTCTTTGCCGCATCGGAGGATTTCCTCCTGCCTGCAGATGACTTCATCGCCAAGTACACTGGCAATCACACGCTGCGCAGCCTGCTGGCTTATCTCTCACCGCTCTATGGAGGCAAAAAAGGATGCACCCCGGCATACATCCATGCCATCCTCACCATGCTCTACATCAAGGGGGCAAGCCGTTTCGTGGGAGGCAGCGACAAGTTTGCTGAACTGCTGGCCGGGGTGATACGCGAGAATGGGGGGGACATCATCACTGGCGACGGTGTGGAATGGATGGATGTGAACGACCGGTATGTGGATTGCCTGAAAACAGAGAGCGGACTGGAGTTCCAGACGGATTATTATATTTCTGCAATACATCCTTTTGCTCTGTTCAGAATCATGCCGGAGAAGGCGTTCCCGCCCTCGTATGTGAAACGGGTTAGCAGCATCCCAAACACGTATTCTGCTTTCAGCCTGTTTGTCAAACTGAAACCCGAAACATTTCCCTATCTGAACTTTTCGGATTATTATCTGCGTAAGGAGTCAGATATCTGGAGCTTCGACCAGCCTGATCAATGGCCGGTTGGACTTCTGCTGATGACTCCGCCCGAGGAGAATCAGCAGGAGTATGCCTCAAAGGCTATCATCACCGTGCCGATGCTTTTCAGCGAGGTGGAACGGTGGGCACATACAAGAGTTGGACACCGGGGTGACGATTATCAACAATGGAAGCAGGAGAAAGCGGAACAGGTGCTGCAGCTGGCAGAAGAAATGCACCCCGGATTCCGCAAATGCATCGATCATGTCAACACTGCTTCACCACTCACCATCCGCGACTATTACGGCAGTAGGGATGGTGCGCTCTACGGCTTTTCAAAAGACTGCAATAACATTGCGCTATCGCAACTGCCCGTAGTAACCAAAGTACGCAACTTGTTCCTCACCGGCCAGTGCAACAACCTTCACGGATTCTGCGGCGTTCCCCTCACTGCCATCAACACCTGCGAGGCTATCCTCGGCATCAATTCCCTCATCCGTAAAATCAATCCCCCCGAGAACTAACATGTTTTTTCCCATATCTCCCATAACTCCCATAACTCCCATTCCGATTAACTAATACACTATTCACTAAATAAAATAGAAACCTATGCCTCGTCTGGCTGTTTTAATCCTGTTTTACCTCTCCGCGTGTCTCCTCCCTGCCCAAGTGAACATCTGGGAACAGATGCCGAAAGCAAAGCATGTTGAGATGACTCCCTATCTGGCTACGGGTGACAATAACGTGGCAATCGTTGTCTGTCCCGGTGGCAGCTATTTCTGGCATGATATGCAGACCGAGGGACATGAAGTGGGCAGATGGCTGCAGCAGAACGGCATTTCAGCGTTTGTACTCCGTTACCGAACGGCATACGTTCCAGCATTCATCTTCCGTTTCCGCTATCTTTTCCGTGGCAACCGCTATCCAGACCCGCAGGACGACCTCAGGCAATGTATTCGTTATGTCAGAACGCATGCAAAAGAATATGGAATCAATCCCGGTAGGGTAGGGGCAATGGGCTTTTCAGCCGGTGGTCATCTTGTGATGTCAGCTGCAGAGCTTTTCGATAAAGCAGACCGTCCGGCGTTTGTTGTGCCCATCTATCCCGTGGTCACGATGACTCATCCTTCAGTCCATAAACGCTCACGCAGGGCACTCCTTGGAGAAAGCCGTCTGCACGACAGACAACTGCGTGACATACTCTCACTGGAGAACCATGTCCCTGACGACTGCCCGCCTGTCTTTCTCGTCAACTGCAAGGATGACCCTGTGGTCAACTACCGAAACTCTGTACTCCTCGATTCCGCACTGACAGCAAAGAAGATTCCCCACCGCTACATCCAATACGCTACTGGTGGGCATGGATTCGGTGTATCCGAAATAAAAGGCTCCGATGAATCCCGCCAATGGAAAACCGAATTTCTCAAATGGCTCCATTCGTTATGGTAAAATAGTCTTTGACCCTATTTTCCCTTTTTTATTTTTCGAGACATTTTGAGCGACGCAACTCTTTCAAACCAAAATCGACCATTTGATCGGTTTGGGTTAAACACATAATCTGTGCACGTCTCTTCTTTGTTGATTAGGTACAATTCAAAGCTGAATGCGTTAATAATTGTTAAATTCCATAATTTGTATAATTGTATATAATACACTTATAATGACACCCTAAAAACCCTATGTTTAGTGAGTTTTGCAATTAACAAAGAATTCTAATCTGTTGGTTATGAAGATTCAATAAGGTTTAAAAACTCTTAAACATTTTCTGATATGTTAAAATCTTTTGGCTATCTCGGAAAAAATGCCTAACTTTGCATCAGATTTAGGAAAAATAACCAGTTTTTTTAGGTTTATTCCTTTTTCTTTTACTTTAATAAAAGTATAAAATTAACTGTTTGTCAACATATTATAGGTATAATTACTGTTTTTTACCCTATAATGACAAATGAATTACTAATCTTGTCGGAATTTAGTCATTTTCTGATGCTAACTGATGACATCTATAAGCGTGAAGCTTAGTTTTTGTTCCGACACAAAAATTTTTCTATTATGAAGAAGGTATTTTTTATTTTCGCTTTTGTAATGATGTGTATCACTGCAAATGCACAGGTTTCACCAGAGATGAATAAGAAATGGGGTGCTGTGATGGACGCTATCGAACAAGTAGAAAGTAGAGGAGACACCAAAGCCGTTTCACCTAATGGCAAATGGGTGGGATGTATGCAGATATCTGAAATTCTCGTTAGAGAGTGCAACAAAATTATCGGACAGAAGAAATTCACCTATAACGATCGTTTCTCACGTGAGAAGAGCCGCGAGATGTTTGTGATTTTCCAGGAGAAATACAATAAGGAAGGCAATATGGAGAAAGCCATACGTCTTTGGAACTCTGGCGACCTCAACTGCATGCAGCGCAAAGCATCGACCAACGGATACTACAGACGCGTGATGGCAAGCTACAACAGCCTTGCGCGCAACAAGTAAGGATTTATTGAAATCAAATTGATAACTTAAAAAAGGAAGGGCTACCTTCCTTTTTTTGTTTTATTGACTTCCCTCTTCTTGTTTTCTTCCTTATTTTTCCCCTGAAAAATTTTGTCTTTTTGATTCTTATTCGTATCTTTGTTTGAAATTAACTTAACAACAAAATCTAACATGGAAATTAAAACTATTGGAATTGCCAGCGACCACGCTGCCTTCCAGCTCAAACAATTTGTGAAACAATATCTTGAAGAGAAAGGAATACCATATAAGGACTATGGAACCTTCACTGAGGAGTCGTGCAACTATGCTGATTTCGGACATGCGCTTGCTAAAGGAATTGAGAACGGAGAGGTCTTTCCGGGTATCGCCATGTGCGGGTCGGGAGAAGGCATATCCATGACCCTTAATAAGCATCAGACCATCAGGGCGGGACTTTGCTGGATTCCAGAAATCGCACACCTCATACGGCAGCATAACAATGCCAACGTGCTTGTCATGCCTGGACGATTCATCGATAACGACATGGCTCGAAAAATTATGGATGAGTTCCTCAACACCGAATTCGAGGGGGGGCGTCATCAGAAAAGAATTGATGCCATTCCTGTAAGCGAATAGCTGATCAATTGTCAATGAATTCTATTTTTTACCCTAAATCGGATGTGGCTTGACTGGACATCGGATGGGGGTGGTTATCTCCACGAGCCGCAGGCTCGTTAACTCCCATTTTAAAAACCGAACCACTTGCATTAATCTTACATCTTACCTAATTAAATCTTTAAATTAACTTGGCTTCCATTTTTACTTCAGAAACTTGGATTATGAATTATTATCAATAACTGGCATATCTATGAAAAAATTACTGACTACGATTTTACTGATGTGCATGACGGCATTCTCGCTTCATGCGCAGAACACTTTTGAGGCGGGTGACGGAGCATTTATGCTCAACGGACAGCCTTTCATCGTCAAGGCTGCGGAGGTACACTACCCCAGAATACCACGGCCTTACTGGGAACACCGCATACAGATGTGCAAGGCTTTGGGCATGAACACTGTCTGCATATATATTTTCTGGAATATCCACGAACAGAAAGAGGGGGTGTTCGACTTCTCCGGTAACAACGATGTGGCGGAATTCTGCCGTATAGCACAGAAAAACGGTATGTATGTCATTGTCCGACCGGGACCTTACGTATGTGCTGAGTGGGAGATGGGAGGACTGCCTTGGTGGCTCCTAAAGAAAAAAGACATAAGGCTCAGGGAACAGGATCCCTATTTCATGGAAAGAGTGAAGATTTTCGAGCAGAAGGTTGGTGAGCAGCTTGCACCGCTCACCATCCAGAACGGAGGTCCCATCATCATGGTGCAGGTGGAGAACGAATATGGCTCTTATGGTGAGGACAAACCTTACGTGTCAGCTATACGTGATATCGTGCGCGAGGCGGGGTTCGACAAGGTGGCGCTCTTCCAGTGCGACTGGAGTTCCAATTTCGAGAAAAACGGACTCGACGACCTTGTATGGACCATGAACTTCGGTACGGGAGCCAATATCGACGACCAGTTCAAACGACTCAGACAGCTTCGTCCAAAATCACCGCTTATGTGCTCTGAGTTCTGGTCGGGATGGTTCGACAAATGGGGCGGAAAGCATGAGACTCGATCAGCGAAGGACATGGTTGACGGCATCAGGCAGATGCTTGAGCGCAACATCTCATTCTCTCTTTATATGACACATGGAGGAACCTCGTTCGGTCATTGGGCTGGTGCCAACTCACCGGGCTTCTCTCCTGATGTCACCAGCTACGACTATGATGCGCCCATCAATGAATACGGACAGACCACCGACAAATATTTCGAGCTGCAGGATCTCCTGGCAAAGTATTCCGACAAGAAACTCCCGAAGGTGCCGAAACCAATGCCGGTTATCGAGGTACCTGCATTCAAGTTCACTGAATATGCGCCGCTGTTTGATAACCTGCCAAAGCCTGTCCGAACAGAAAAGATACAGACTATGGAGGAGTTCGACCAAGGATGGGGATCCATGATTTACACGACAACGCTGCCTGAGCTGAAGGGGCAGAGTAAGCTCACAATCAAAGAGGGACACGACTATCTGCAGGTGTTCATCGACGGGAAGTATGTGGGGGCACTCGACAGAAGGATGGGCGAGAAGGAGATGCTGCTTCCCTCCTGCCGTAAAGGGGCAAGGATGGATATCCTCGTAGAGGCGATGGGACGCATCAATTTCGGACGTGCCATAAAGGACTTCAAAGGCATCAACAGCGATGTGATGCTTACCATACAGCTTGAAGGAAACGACTTCACAGGATCTCTCAGAAACTGGGACAACTACCTTATTCCCGATGTCTATGAGGATTACCTGAAGAAAAACTACAAACCGCTTTCCACCACAAAAATCCGCGATGACAAGGGACAGCGAGTCCCTGGATTCTATAAGGCGTCGTTCAACCTGAAGAAGACTGGAGACACCTTCCTCAATTTCGAACATTTCGGAAAAGGTCTGGTGTATGTCAACGGACATGGCATGGGACGAATCTGGGAAGTAGGACCTCAGCAGACACTCTACATACCTGGATGCTGGCTGAATAAAGGAGAGAATGAGGTGGTGGTGTTCGATGTCATCGGACCTGAAGACGCAGTGTCTGAAGGACTTGGGAAACCGATTATCGACAAGCTCCAGAAAGCGGAACCGCCGATTCACCGTCAGGAAGGTGAGAACCTCTCGCTTGCTGGTGAGAAAGCGGTGAAGACGGGGACCTTCAACGCAGGAAATGGCTGGCAGGAGGTGAAGTTCGACCAGCCTGTCAGTGGACGATATGTCTGCTTAGAGGCAATCAACGCCCTCGACGGAAAGGAAATGGCGTGCATCGCTGAGCTTTATCTGCTCGACGAAAACGGCGAACGCCTGTCGAGAGAACCTTGGAAAGTGAATTATGCCGACTCCGAGGAAATCACAAAAGGCAATTGTGCAGCAGACAAGATTTACGATCTACAGGAATCAACATTCTGGAGTACGGTTAAGGGGGTATCTTTCCCGCATGCCGTCGTTATCGACCTTGGTAAGGAGCATACAATTACGGCATTGCAGTATCTCCCGAGAATGGAGTCGAACGTCCCAGGCGGTATCAAAGACTACAGAATCTACGTTAAATCCACACCGTTCAAAAAATAATCGTAGAACCTTTAGAGACAACCGGCAGGGCATCGATTTTTATACTGTAATCCGCTAATTCTTAAGAACTGAAAACGAAGCAATGCCATTTAAGCTGACATCTCAGTTCAAACCGACTGGCGACCAGCCTGAGGCTATCGAACAACTGACACGGGGAGTCCTTGACGGACTTCCCGCGCAGGTGTTACTTGGTGTCACCGGATCTGGAAAGACCTTCACCATGGCCAATGTCATACAGAATGTGGAACGTCCGACACTCATCCTCAGCCATAACAAGACACTCGCTCATCAGCTGTATGAGGAGATGCTCAATTTCTTCCCGGAGAATTCGGTGCAGTATTATGTCAGCTACTACGACTACTATCAGCCGGAGGCATATATACCTTCCACCAACACATACATTGAGAAAGACCTTGCAATCAATGCGGAAATCGACCGTCTGCGACTGGCTGCAACCTCTGCACTCCTGTCCGGACGAAAAGATGTGATTGTGGTCAGTTCCGTATCATGTATCTACGGTATGGGCTCACCTACCAATTTCTCTGATAACATTATCGAGATTAGGGTGGGACAGCCTCTCGATATCAACCTGTTCCTCCGTAAGCTCGTTGACAGCCAGTATGTGCGCAACGACATGGAACTGACACGTGGACATTTCAGGGTGAAAGGGGAAATCGTGGATATCTACCTCGCTTACGACGACAAAATCATCAGGGTGAATTTCGCCTGGGATGAGATTGAGCGCATTGAGGAGCTTGACGGTATAACGAACATGAGTTTCGGAACGCATCAGGACTACACCATCTATCCGGCGAATATCTTCATGACCTCGCAAGAGACCACACAGCGGGCGATTCACCAGATTGAGGATGACTTGCATGAACGTCTCCTTTTCTATGAGGAAATCGGTGACCTCGCCAAGAAAAACTTGCTTGAGACCCGCGTGACGAACGACCTGGAGATGATTCGAGAGTTGGGGCATTGCTCCGGCATTGAGAACTACAGCCGATATTTCGACGGACGAAAACCGGGCGAGCGGCCATTCTGCCTGCTCGACTTCTTCCCAGACGATTTTCTGCTTATCATCGACGAGAGCCATGAGTCGATTCCACAGATTCGGGCCATGTATGGAGGCGACAGAAAACGAAAGCAGACACTTGTGGAATATGCCTACCGACTGCCAGCTGCACTCGACAACCGCCCTCTCAGATTCGATGAGTTCGAAGCAATGACACCGCAGACTATCTATGTCAGCGCCACACCAGCAAATTATGAGCTGGAGAAATCAGAGGGTATCATCGCAGAACAGGTCATACGACCTACAGGACTGCTCGACCCCGTCATTGTTATCAAGCCAACGGCAAATCAGGTAGATGACCTCATGGAGGAAATTCAGAAGCGGGTGGAGGCGGACGAGCGCGTGCTCGTCACCACGCTCACTAAGCGCATGGCAGAGGAGCTCTCGGAATATCTGCTCAACTATGAGGTGAGATGCAATTACATACATTCCGACATTGACACGTTTGAACGTGTCAGAATCCTCGATGAATTGAGAAGAGGAGAAATCGACGTGCTGATTGGGGTCAACCTGCTACGTGAGGGGCTTGACTTGCCTGAGGTCTCGCTCGTCGCTATCCTCGATGCCGATAAGGAGGGATTCCTCAGAAGTCACAGGGCGCTCACCCAGACCATCGGAAGAGCGGCACGAAACATCAATGGAACGGCTATCTTGTATGCCGACAAAATCACTGAGAGCATGAGGCTGACTATCGAGGAGACCAACCGCAGGAGGGAGAAACAGATGAAATACAATCAGGAGCACGGAATCACACCGACACAGATACGCCGAACCCTCTCGTCGATAAGAGCGGGTAAGAAAGAGTCTGGCATGGAAGATGTGTATATCGAGGATCTTGCTGTCCATAAAGCGTCTGAGGACCCGGTTATCCGAAAAATGGATCATCAGCAGCTTAGCGCCACAATTGAGGCGAGTCGTCAGAAGATGAATGAGGCAGCGAAAAAACTCGACTTCGTTGCTGCGGCCCAATACCGCGACGAAATGCTACGACTCCAGGAATACCTTGATGCACAAAACACATAAAGTAAGTCCCTGCAAGATTGTATTGCAGGGACTTACTCTATATGTATATCCGTTAACTGAATATAAGATGATATGTCATGGAGTAGTAAATGCTCCTGATTCGTAAAACGGTAATAACCACAAAACTATAAACAAACAACGGCAAATCAGAACGCATACGTCAGTCCCAGTGTGAAGTACTCCTTAAACTGGAAATAACCCAGATTGTCGTCATAATACTTTCTGTCGCGGTTGTCATCGAAACGCCAGAGTGTATAGACCTCTGCACTGATATACTTTGAGAACTGATACTGGAAGCTGTTCTCCCATTCACTCTCTGCATAGTCATAGGCAGTGAAGTAGTAGAAACGCGATTTCCAGAAGAAGTCTTTTGCCAGTTTCAGTTTGGAATTCATCTCGATTTTCGAACCGATGTCGTGGGTGCAGTCCTTGCCGACCATGTTATAAACGCTGTGGATGTTCTCATCGTGGTCGCGCAGATAACGCATCTTATAGGATATCGGAAGCAAAGCCAATGAGAATTCGTTGCCGTTTTTCAACGCAGGTTTGAAATCCATACCGACAGACAGATAGACATCCAAAGGCGATAGGAAACTCGAATACCGCCTGCGGTCGTTTGTCTTGTAACCGGGGAGGAACTGCGACTTAGCCTCGAAGCTCACGGTGTAGAACCATGATTTCTTTGCCTTGATTCCAAGCTTGCTGGTAAGGTCGATTTTGTCGTTGCTTGTGAGGAATGTGTGGCAGGTGTCACTGGTGGTCGTCATAAATCCTAAGCGAAGCTCAAGTTTGTTTGCCCATGAAATCCTTTTGGTGTCATCGTAGTTGGCCTCAAGAATGATGGCGGACAGCAAGTTCTGGTTGTTGTTACCACCCTTATACCAGTTGTCGCTGAAATAGTTTTGGGAGAACTGAAGCGAAAACTCACCTTTGTATTTCCAGAAATTGGGCTTCTCCACTTTAAGACCTATATCTCCGATGCTGTCGTCAATTTCTGTGGCGGCTTTCTCCTGAAGGTCTTTGTTCAGGATTTCCTCCACTTTTGAGTCGGGAATCACTTCATCTGCTGGAGATGCTATGCTGACAAGCTCTTCCTCCTTTAACTGTTCGTCAGAATACTCCACTTTGGAAGGATTCTTCAGGTACAGGTCGATTAAGCTCTTGTCGATAGATGCGTTCAGCAGATCACGAGAGTCTTGTACGCTCTCGTCACTGTTTAGTGCCATTACATGTTTGGCGGCAGACGAGTTATATACGCCAGGGTCGAGAAGCCGGAAATAATAGGGGCTCACCGATGAGGAACGTCGGTAGTTCTGACTGATTCCCTGCTTCATGCTGGTCAGTGACGACGCAAACGATCTGACTACATCTGTGTCTTGTGCATGCAATGCTGATGCGCCTGTCAACAGCATGACTAATGTGATTGCTTTTGTCATGGTAGCAATGATTTATGTTTTTCCTGATCCGTCACCTTGTGGAGACGCGATGGGGTATGTCTTCTAACTAAATCAAATAAACTAATAACTCAAGTTTCTGAAGTCATTATTTATTGTTTTACAACACATTATCAGTTGTGTTCTGGCAATCGAACCGGATGGCTTTGCGTTAACCGAAGCGTTTTTTTATCTTTTTTTGTTGATTGAACATCCGAAACTTGAACTAAAAACTAACAACTAACTACCCTGCAAGCAATGCCTCTGCCAACACCTTTAAATCCTCTACGGTCTTTGGCTTAACGGTCGATTCCACAGTCACTAACGGGTCGATTATCTCGATGCCTTTCAGGGCAGACATAAATTCGCGCATCTTCTTGCCGGACGCCGGTGCCCATGTACCGTTTTCGATGAACGCCACCTTACGGTTCTGGAAGTTCTTTATTTTCAGATGATTCATGAAGTCTTCCATGATTGGCATCACACCGCCGTCATAAGTCGGGGCGGCAAGCACCAGACGGTCAAAGCGGAATGCGTCTTCGATGGCCTCGGCCATGTCGTCGCGGCGAAGGTCTGAAATCGCCACTTTTTCTGAAGAGTCGCTCTTCAGGATGCTGGCGAGTTTCAATGCGGCCTCTTCTGTGTTGCCGTGGAGTGAGCAATAGGCAATGAAGATGCCTTTATCCTCCGGCTCATAGCTGCTCCACGTGTTGTATGTGTTGATGTAATAATCCAAATCGCTTTCGAGAATAGGACCGTGGAGAGGACAGATTTTTTTGATGTCAAGACCGTTCAGTTTCTTCAGTAGCGTCTGAACCATATTGCCGTATTTACCTACAATGTTGAAGTAATAGCGACGTGCTTCGCAAGCCCAGCCCTCGGGGTCGTCGTATGATAACGCACCAAATTTGCCGAAACCATCGGCAGAGAAAAGAATCTGCTCAGTAAGGTCATAAGAAACCACGACTTCTGGCCAGTGTACCATCGGAGCAGTGAAGAACTGAAGTGTATGCTCGCCTAGGTCGAGCTTGCTTCCGTCTCCTACAATTATCAGACGGTCGCTATCCAGTTCCAGACCGAAGAACCGCTTAATCATGGCAACTGCCTTCTGGCTACATACCAGCTTGATGTTCGGATATTTCTCGACAATCAGCTTCACGTTCGAGGAATGGTCGGGCTCCATGTGGTGAACCACCAGATAGTCGGGAGTCTTGCCGCCAAGCTGCTCTTCAAGATTCTCGAGCCATTCGTTCGTCTTACGGGCATCGATGGTGTCCATAATTGCGATTTTCTCGTCTAAGATCAGATAAGAGTTGTAGGAGATTCCCTCTGGGAGGATATACTGCCCCTCAAACAAATCCAGTTCTTTGTCGTCTGCTCCGATATAATAGATTCCAGGAGCGATTTTCTTTTCCATATTACTATCTTTTAGTTTATTTTTTGCAAAGATACGATTAAGTGAGAGAATAACCAAATTTTTGAACAGTGAATGTAAAGATTAGCTTGCTGAATCTTTGCTGAGTCGTGAGAAAATTCAGCGCAGCTAAATTTATTTGAGTTTTTCCGAACGTGAGTATCTTCGGCGTTAGCCAAATATCGATTAAGTGAGAGAAAAACCAAATTTTTGAACAGTGAAAAATGCGATTAAGCCAAATGAACAAAGCCAAGTTTGCTTGGGATTTGTCATGGCGGAGCATTTTCAGAGAATCTAATGTAAAGATTAGCTTGCTGAATCTTTGCTGAGTCGTGAGAAAATTCAGCGTAGCTAAATTTATTTGAGTTTTTCCGAACGTGAGTATCTTTGTTTTTGCAACATCTCCCCACTGTTTTTTTTGTTTTTGCTCTCATTTATTTCTGATAGTGGGACAAAACCGTTCAAAGTGTCTCTAACCAGTTTGTCATATCAAAAAGGTTCCGTATCTTTGCAAATGATTTCAGGATAATCAGTTTTCAGTAAGAGTTTACAATTTTTCTGATTACTGATAAAAAACAAAAATCCAATTATTCAGATTAATTGTAAATTGCAAATATAATTATTGAGTATGATGAAAAAGAAATTACTCGCAACCGCGATGGCTGTTTGCTGTCTGACAGTGGCTGCGCAGAATGTGCAACTGCATTATGATTTAGGCCACACAATCTATGGTGAGCTGGACGGACGCCCCAACGTGACCACTACTTTTGAGATGTTCAAACCTGACAAATGGGGATCCACATTCATGTTCACTGATATCGATTATCATCAGGACGGTGCTGCCGGTGTCTATTGGGAAATATCACGTGAGATGAACCTGACGAAAAACCATCAGTGGGCGGCACACCTTGAATACAACGGCGGTGCCACAAGTATTGAGCATACTGCCATCGCATCACGTTTTCAGCATGCAGTTCTCGCTGGTGGTGCATGGAACTGGGCAAGCAAAGACTTCAGTAAGACCTTCTCGCTTCAACTGATGTATAAGTACTATTTCAAGGGAATGAGCCGAGGAGCGTTCAACAGTTTTCAGGCAACTGCCGTATGGGGCAATACTTTTGCACACGGGCTCTGCACCTTCTCAGGCTATCTGGATGTGTGGTACGACAAAGATGTCTCAGGCAAGCTCATCACCATGAGTGAGCCTCAGTTCTGGTTCAACCTTAATAAGTTGCGTAAAATGGACGGAGTGAACCTAAGCCTTGGCACAGAGCTTGAAATCAGCAACAACTTCGTGTTCGACAATAAAGGAAACAATCACAAATTCTATGTCATCCCCACACTCGCTGCCAAATGGACGTTCTGACAACCTTCAGATATTGCTCTCACCTTTGTGGTGCAAAATAAAACAACAAAAAAACGCAAGCAGTCATTAAACAACTACTTGCGTTTTTGTTTAGGTAGCCCGAGCGGGACTCGAACCCGCACAGCCGTTATGGCCAAGGGATTTTAAGTCCCTCGTGTCTACCAATTCCACCATCAGGCCGGCCTTTTTGCTTTTGCGGTGCAAAATTACATAAAATTTTTCAAACAAAAAACGTTATTGAAAGAAATTTGTAAAAAAACTTGCTTATCTGATGAATTTCGGGGGTGAAAACCGAAATAAGAGGGTCTGGGAAATGCCCCGCCCGAGTAAAAAGAGGATGAATGCCAGCCAGAGGGCATGATTGGTCAATGAGGGGAAAAGCAAGTAATAAGCTGAGAAAAACATGACAGTGGCAATTATCGACGAAAAGAGCATCTGACGCGAGGCTGTGATGCCGATAAAGATGCCGTCCCAAACAAAGGCTGCCACACCGGCAAGAGGCATTACCCACGTCCAGAAGGCATAGCCGGATGCCGTATCAATCACCTCCGGAACGTTTGTGAGCAATCGGATGATGTTGTTGCCTGCCAACACATAAACTGCCGTGAATAGAACCACCATCCATCCTCCAAACATGAAGATACGCCGCACGGTGGCATAGAAACTGTCACGTCTTCCTGCACCATAGAATTTCCCACCGACTGCCTCACCCGCGAATGCGAACCCGTCCATGATGTAAGAAAACAGGATGTAAAATTCCATGAGGATGGTGTTCGTGGCGAGTATGCCCTCTCCCTGCCATGAACCAGCCGAAGTGAAGAACAGAAAAACAGCGACAAGGCAGCAGGTGCGGAAAAAGATGTCGCTGTTCACCTTGAAGAACTTCAGCATGTCGGAACGACGGAGCAAGCGACGCCATTCCATCTGCTTTCCCGCATTGCGGTATTTCGTGAGCAAAAACAGCAAGGCGAGCATAAAACCGGTATATTGGGCGATGAGCGTGCCGAGAGCCACTCCCTCGACCTTCATGCCAAAGACATACACGAAGAGAAGACTCGCAGCGATGTTCGTCACATTCTGGAAGATGGCGACATACATCGGGGAGCGGGAGTCCTGCATGCCCAGAAACCAGCCGGAGAGGGCGAAGAGACAGAGCGAGGGGGGGGCGCCCCAGATACAGATGTGGTAGTAGGTGGAGAGCAGACCTGATATCTCTGCTGTAGGCTGCATCACGGCAAGAGAGAGAGCAAAAAGCGGAGACTGCAGCAACAGCAGCACCACGGCAATCGACAAGCCCAGAAAGAGCGAGCGTGAGAGCAACAGTGATGTCTCCTTGAAGTCACTGCGGCCGTATGCCTGCGCAGTGAGTCCGCTGCTGCCCATCCTGAGAAAGCCGAATATCCAATACACCACATTGAAAATCATTCCTCCCAGCGAAATCGCACCGATATAGGCTGTAGAGCCGAGATGACCCACAATAGCCAGATCCACCAACCCGAGCAACGGCACCGTGATGTTACTCACGATAGAAGGGATGGCGATGCGGAGGATTTGTCGGTCGAGATGATGCATGATGAATTTTTTTGCAAATTTGAGGATTTTTCATGAAACTTTCACATAATTGGGAGCAAAAAAATGTAAAATCTCACTTTTTTACCATAGGAAAGAAATTATCTTGCAGAAAAAACACTAACTTTGCATCATAATAAATTTTCGGGGTTGATTAACTGCTAAAAAAAAATCATTATGAAACGACTGATTACATACTTGCTCTCGTCCTTTCTTCTGATTTGCTCCAACGTTTCAGGTCAGGAGAACAAAGGAGTTAAAGTGCTCTTGCAAACCACATTCGGCGACATCCATATCCGACTCTATGATGACACACCAAACCACCGTGACAATTTTATAAAAAACGTGAAAGACGGAATGTACGATGGAGTCAGTTTTCACCGTATCATCCGCAATTTCATGGTTCAGACCGGAAATCCCGACACACGTCCCGGCGTGACAGAGAAGGTGGAGCCGGAGGACACCACACAGATGGGACCCTCGATTCCTGCTGAAATCAAATATCCGGAACATTACCATGTGCGGGGAGTTGTGGCTGCGGCGCGTGAGGGCGACGACATCAACCCGCAGAAGGCATCAAGCAAGTATCAGTTCTATATCGTCACTGGGAAATACATGCCTGATAGCAAGATGGACGCTATCGACCGAGACAAGATGGCATGGAAGGTGGAGGCACGCTATAAGGAGAAGATGAAGGAGAATGAAGAAAAAATCAACAAATTCAGGGAGGAGCGCAATCTTTCAGCTCTGCAGAATTTTCTCAACAAGTTGCAGGAACAGGCTGAAGAGGAGACGCTCGAAAAAGACGGGCTTTTCTTTCCGCCCGATGTACTGCGTGCCTACCGCTACAACGGTGGTGCTCCATGGCTCGACGGCGACTACACTGTATTCGGGGAAGTGACCGACGGCATGAAGGTGGTGTCAAAAATCGAGAAAATCAAGACCGATAAGGAAGACGCCCCTCTGGAGGAAATCCGCATCATCAAAGCCTTTGTTGAAAACGAATAACAATGAATAAGAAATAGATTTTTTCTTTTTCTTACTCAAGTTTCTGAAGTCATTATTTATTGTTTTACAACACATTATCAGTTATGTTCTGGCAGTCACACCGGATGGCTTTTTGTTAAGCGAAGCGTTTTTTGAAGAACGAAGTTCTACTTTTTGTTAAGTTTTGTCAGCACGTAGTGCGGTATGGGTTGTGGGCATGGTTGCGGAAAACTTGTTTTCAGGCAAGCATGCCTGCAATCCATACCATTGGGCGAAGCCCATGACAAAACGTTTTTTTATCTTTTTTGTTAATAGAACATCCGAAACCCTTAATTATCATAAAAAAAGGTTTTGTCTTAGATGATAAGGTTTTACTGTGACTAAATGCTTAGCTGATTCTGTCAGGGCTTACACAGCCAGCAACGGAGGACGAAAGACAAAACAAAAAAATGCTCAACTATGTTTCGCACAAAAAACACTGCGTTCAACAAAAACCATGCGGATGGCTCCAAGTAAGACCAAACGGAGGTGTACATTGGGCGCAGCCCATGACAAAACGTTTTTTTATCTTTTTTTCGTTAATTGAACATCCGAAACTCAAATTTTTGAAATATTTTTGAAAAATATTTTTTAATCATTTTAAGCGAAGCGACCATTGTATATTCTTGAATATATATTTATGATTGGTCGCTGCGCTCAGATTCCTCTTTGTGCAATTCCGAAAACTGGTTACTGCTCGACGTATGAAAACGTCGGCTCCTAACCTATTCCAGATACGTATATCCGTACAATCCCGAACGGTAAGTGGATAAGAACTCCTTACCCTCCTCGAGTGTGATCTTGCCGTCCTGAACCGACTGCTTAGCCCATATCTCAAGGCTGCGGACCATCCGTTTCGGGTTATACTGCACATAGCTCAAAACATCAGCCACTGTCTCCCCGTCTATGATATGGTTGATTTTATAGGAGTCTTTGCTCACCTGGATATGCACTGCGTTCGTGTCGCCGAACAGGTTGTGCATGTCGCCGAGAATCTCCTGATAAGCACCCACGAGGAACACCCCCACGTAATAAGGCCCTTTCTTCGGGTCGAGATGATGCAGGGGGATAAAGCTGCTGACCGTCTGATGCGCCACGAAATTGGTGATTTTGCCGTCAGAATCGCAGGTGATGTCCTGCAGCGTGGCGTTATGGGTGGGTTTCTCGTCAAGACGGTGAATCGGCATGATCGGGAACAGCTGGTCGATGGCCCATGAGTCGGGCAGCGAATGGAAGATGGAGAAATTGCAGAAATACTTGTCGGCAAGCAGCTTGTCGAGCGTGCGGAACTCCTCCGGCGCATGTTTCATCGTGTGCGCCAGCGTGTTCACCTCCTTCGCAACTGCCCAGAACATACGCTCTATCTCGGCACGTGTCTTCAGGTCGAGCATGCCATGGGCAAACAGTTCAAGCGCCTCCTCACGTATCTGCTGAGCGTCGTGCCAGTCCTCAAGCATCGACCGCGTTGAGAGATTGTCCCATATCTTATACAGCTCCTTAGACATCTGGTGGGCATCATCAGTCACCTCAAACTCTTCGGGCATCACAGGCAGCTCGGCTGCACCGAGCACCTCCAGAATCAGCACGGCATGATGGGCGGCAATGCTGCGACCACCCTCCGTAATCAGGTTGGGATGCGGCACGTCGTTGTTGTTTGCAGCCTCTACAAACGTATAGACGCAGTTGTTGATATACTCCTGGATGCTGTAGTTCACCGAGCTCTCGCTGTTGGCAGAACGTGAACCGTCGTAATCCACACCCAGGCCACCGCCGCAATCCACGAATTCCACGCCGAACCCCATCTGGCGCAGACGCACATAGAACTGTGCCGCCTCACGCAATGCGTTCTGAATACGGCGGATTTTCGTGATCTGGCTGCCGATATGGAAATGTATCAGCTTCAGGCAGTCCTCCATCTGATTCTCTACCAGCACATCGAGCGCAGTGAGCAGCTCACCGCAGGTAAGGCCGAACTTCGACGCGTCGCCGCCGCTCTCCTCCCACTTGCCGCTGCCGGAGGCTGCCAGCTTGATGCGGATTCCGATATTCGGACGCACCTTCAGTTTCTTAGCGGTCTCGATTATCACGTCGAGCTCATTCAGCTTCTCAACGACGACAAACACGCGCTTACCCATCTTCTGAGCAAGGAGCGCCAGCTCGATATAGCTCTGGTCCTTATAGCCGTTGCAGATAATCAGCGAGTCGCTGTCCATATTCACGGCAAGCACGGCGTGGAGCTCAGGCTTCGACCCAGCCTCCAGTCCCAGGTTGTACTTCTTTCCGTGGCTTATCACCTCCTCCACCACAGGGCTTATCTGATTCACCTTTATCGGATAGATGATAAAACTCTCCGCCTTATATTCGTATTCCTCAGCGGCAAGATGGAAACAGGTGGCAGTTTTCTCGATACGGTTGTCTATGATATCGGGGAAACGCACAAGCACCGGAGCGGAGATGTCGCGAAGCGACAGCTCATCGATAACGTCTTTCAGATCCACCTCAACACCGTTCTTCAGCGGTGTGGCGACCACATGTCCTTTGTCGTTGATATGAAAATAATTCACCCCCCAGCCGTCGATGCTATACAGCTCCTGGGAATCTTCTATACGCCATTTTCTCATTTTGCGGTTTTTGAAGTTTTTTTAGGATAGGATAGGATTTTTATAGGAGATTATAAGAGGTTATAAGAGATTATAGGAAATTATAGGAGGTTATAGGAGATTATAAGAGATTATAGGAAATTATAGGAAATTATAGGAGGTTATAAGAGATTATAAGAGATTATAGGAGATTATAGGAAGTTATAGGAAATTATAGGAAATTATAGGAAGTTATAGGATATTATAGGAAATTATAGGAAATTATAGGAAATTATAGGAGGTTATAGGAGGTTATAAGAGAGGATGGGATTTCATAGGATTTTATCTCTGCTTATCCCTGCCTATTCCGGCCTATTAAGGCTTATCAAGGCCTATCCCAGCTTATTCCGGCTTATCAAGGCCTATCCCAGCTTATTAAGGCCTATCAAGGCTTATCCCGGTCTATCCCGGCCTATCAAGACCTCTCCCTGCCTATTTCCTTTGCAATCTCATCAACATAATGCTTAATCTGTTCCGTTGTGTGAATCACTTCAATCGGGATGACATGCTTGGCCTTGAGGTAGAACGGTTCTCTCACCTTCAGAGACTCCTCGATATAGGTAATCAGTTCTTCCGGGCTCTTGCCCTGAATCAGGGGACGCTGCGACTTGCCCATCAGCAGGTGGGTGCGCAGCACCTCCGGATCCGCTTTCAGATAGAAGCATTCCGACTGCATGTTGATATAGTCCATGTTGTCGTAGAAGCAGGGAGTACCCCCTCCACATGCAATCACCACATCCTCCATCTCACAGACCTCATGCAGCATCGCTTGTTCCATCTCACGGAAGCCGCTCTCACCCCGCTCAGCGAAAATCTGCGGAATCTTCATGCGGTAGCGGGCCTCGATATACCAGTCAAGGTCGAAAAACTCGAGATTGAGTGTCCTGGCGAGCACACGTCCGATGGTCGTCTTGCCGGCACCCATATAGCCTATCAGTACGATTCGCTGCATTTTTGAGATATTTTCCAGAACTGCCTAGAATCTGCCTAGGATTGCCTAGAATTTCCTAGAATCTCCTAGGATTGCCTAGAATTTCCTAGAATCTCCTAGGACTGCCTAGAACTGCCTAGAAAAACTATAAACTATAAACTAAAAACTACAATCTATAAACTAAAAACTACAATCTATAAACTAAAAACTACAATCTATAAACTACTTCTTCTCTGCCTTATTCACAATTTCCATACATTTCTCAAACGAGAGCGATGCCGGTTCCTTCACCGTCTTGGGAATGCGGTAGTTCTTGCCCTTGTAGGCGATATAGGGTCCGAAGCGGCCGTTCATAATCTCCATGTCCGGCTCCTCGTCGAACTTACGCAGGTGTTTTGAGGCGTCCTGCTGCTTCTTCTCCTCTATCAGCTGCTCCGCATCTTCAAGCGTGATCGACATCGGATCCTGCCCCTTTGGAATCGACACATACTGCTTCTTATAATAGATGTAGGGACCGAAGCGGCCAGTACCCACTTTCACCTCATCACCATTATATTCACCCAGCGTTCGGGGAAGCTTAAACAGCTCAAGCGCTTCTTCAAGCGTGATTTTATGGATGCTCTGGCCCTTGTTCAGCTGAGCGAACCGGGGCTTCTCCGTATCGCCGGCAGATCCAATCTGCACAATAGGTCCGAACCGTCCGATTTTCACCGTCACCTCTCTGCCGCTTGCCGGGTCAACACCAAGGACACGCTCACCCACCTTATGGTCGAGCTGAATATTCATCACCTTGTCAACCTCAGGCATCAGATGGTCGTAGAAGTCGCGCATCATCTGCTGCCAGTCCTCACGGCCCTCAGCGATCTCGTCGAACTCCTTCTCCACCTTGGCGGTAAAGTTATAGTCCACGATGTTCGGGAAATAATCCACAAGGAAATCGTTCACAACGATGCCTGTGTCGGTGGGCAGGAGCTTGCCTTTCTCGTTGCCCACAATCTCAGTCTTCTCGCTCCGCGACATTTTCTTGCCCGGCTTCTGAGTGAGGATGGTGTAAGCGCGGCGCTCACCTTTCTTATCACCTTTCTCCACATATTCACGCTGCTGAATGGTGGAGATGGTGGGAGCGTAGGTGGAAGGACGGCCGATGCCGAGCTCCTCCAGCTTCTTCACAAGCGATGCCTCAGTGAAGCGGAGCGGGCCCTGGGTGTAATGCTGGGTGGCAGTCAGCGCGCTATAGTTAAGCTGCTGTCCGGCATGAAGGCTGCCGTCGAGCGCGTCCGACACGTCGTTGCTGTTCTCCTGGTCATCATCAAACGACTCACGATACACACGCAAAAAACCGTCGAAAGTCACTACCTCTCCGCTCGCCACGAACATACCATGTGCAGCATCTGCCGCGTCCTCGCCTTTCACTGGTTCGACAGCAATATGGATTGTGGTTTTCTCAATCTCAGCGTCTGCCATCTGGCTGGCGATGGTCCGTTTCCATATCAGGTCGTAAAGGCGTTTCTCGTTGGCGGTCCCTTTGATTTCATGAGCTGACATATAGGTAGGGCGGATGGCCTCGTGAGCCTCCTGGGCACCCTTCGACTTCGTCTGATACTGACGCACTTTTGAATATTCTTTTCCCAGCTTCTCCACGATTTCCGTCTTCGACGCGTTGATGCAGAGCGACGACAGATTCACAGAGTCGGTTCGCATATAAGTAATCTGTCCCGACTCATAAAGATGCTGGGCAACCGACATCGTCTGCGCCACGGAGAAGCCGAGCTTACGGGCTGCTTCCTGCTGGAGCGTAGAGGTGGTGAACGGCGGCGCTGGGAATTTATGCATCGGCTTTTTGCTGATGTCGGTAATCACAAAACGGCGGTCTTTGCACTGTTCAAGGAAAAGCTTCGCCTGTTCCTCTGTGGCAAAACGCTGCTCATAGTCTGCTTTCAGCGTGACATCCGAAGGATTTCCAGATGCGTCAAGCGCAACAAACTCAGCAGTCACCTTATAAGACGACTCGGCCTTGAACTGCTGAATCTCACGCTCACGCTCGACAATCAGACGGACTGCCACAGACTGCACGCGGCCGGCAGACAGCTGAGGCTTCAGTTTCTTCCACAACACCGGCGACAGCTTGAATCCCACGATGCGGTCGAGCACACGGCGGGCCTGCTGGGCATTCACCAGATTGGTGTCTATCGTGCGGGGATGCTCTATGGCGTCCAAAATGGCATTCTTTGTTATCTCATGAAAGACAATACGTTTCGTTTTATCCACATCCAATCCCAACACGTAGGCCAGATGCCAGGAAATAGCTTCTCCCTCACGGTCCTCATCGGATGCCAGCCACACGTTGCCTGCTGATTTTGACGCTTTCTTCAACTTTCCAACGATTTCAGCTTTATCTTCAGGAATCTCATACAACGGAGTGAAATCATCAGTGTTCACACTGAAATCTTTCTTCTTCAAGTCGCGGATATGTCCGTAGCTGGACATCACTTTGTAGTCTGCCCCAAGAAATTTCTCAAGCGTCTTTGCCTTGGCTGGGGACTCAACGATTACCAGATTATTTGCCATTTGCTATTGATAATGATACCTTATTATATTGCAGGGATGTTCTAATAATCAATTCCACATAATTATTTAAATAAGAACACACCTGAACAAAAAACCATATTTAGAACAATTCTTCTGGAAACAAAAAAACAGCCATAATGGATGTTTGCCACAAAACTTTTCCCAAAAGCGGGGGCAAAGTTAGTAAAAGCAAAGTTAACTACAAAAAAATCACGTCATTTTTTTCTTTTTTTAAGTAATCAGATGGTTTGTTGTCACTTTTTCAACGATATCCAGCTACAAACAACTACTTTTTTATGCTGTTCCTATATAATAAGGTGTAACTTGATTTTTTTTGTACGATTCGTAAACGTGGGTGCTTCTGACGTATGAGAACGTCAGCTCCTAAACGATAGTTATAAAAAAGGTGTGTCAAAATAAAAATTTTGACACACCCACTTATGGGTAGAAAAAATTAAGTATGCTTTTTGGAAAGCAGCTGGCTACCAAAGACCTCTGGAAATGGAGTTAGCACCCGGCTCACCATCACTCCAGAGGATACGCTCTTTGGTCAGGGAGGGAGACAATGAGTTTGGTGTTTCGTAACCGTCAACATCGCCATCATCGCCGCCGATGTTCATCGTCCCTTTTTCCTGATAGGGGTCAATGGAGTGAGTGCCGTTGGGAGCCATCATCTCTGCCTGATAAGTGGGAAGAAACTCTTGTGACAGAGGCTGTATATATGTCTTTTTCATATTCGTAATCGTTTGTCTTAGAATTAGCTACTAACAATCAGAGCGTAAAATTAATTTTATTGCCGTCTGAGCCTCTCAAGTTTGTGCCCATACGAATTTTATAGCGGTGGATATAACTCATTTCCCAAGTGTCGGCAAAAGGAAGATAAACCTTACCATTATCCGCATAGTCATTGCCGTTTTTAACGATGGAACATTCTATCTCAAGATAAGCCCCTGGATAATAAGACCCATCATCGTTTTCTGAGATAGTTTTTTCTTGACAGTTCCAGGGATTCACTTTCTGTGGAATCACAAACATATAATCATCCGCATTCTTGGCGAGAAGCATCGTTGATGTGTTCTCCACTGGAACCTCAACGGAACTATCAAAAGAAGCCAGGGTGTAATCAGCATAAGTGTCTTCTACAAGGGAAGTGGAATTATCCAATTCCCAATTGTCGTTGTCAAAGAAATAAGTTCCATGTTTCTTGATGTTATGAAGCTTCACTTTGCTCAATCTGACAGTATAATCATCCAGAGCGGCGGTCTTGCAGATGGAGAACTGAAGAGCGGCACAGGCATGATGGAACTGGAAATGCACTGGCTTATGATTGACCTGATTCTCATTCTGTGTGCAAATTTGTTTGGCAACAAGCAGATCCATCTGGGCTTCTGAGTATTCATCTATAGAAAAAACCAGTTTGCCTGTTGGCGGGGTGAAAGATGTCCCCGGTTTAAACGGAGAATAGTCTTCATCGTCATAATCAACGTTGGCAAAGGCATAGAAATAGCACGGTGTGTCGATATCCACGCCAAAGGGCCACATAGCGTCTGTTTCCCAACGATTGCCTGCACCCTGAGCATTAGTTCTGCTGGCTGTGGCATTTACATTAATATTCGAGTGTCCGTAAGCAAGGATGTGAAACTTGAAGCTCGTGAGCGTCTCCTTAAACGTGATTGCAGCACGCGTGCCGGCGGCACTTGCATCTGTCAACGGCTCCTCACTCACCTCTATGGAAACGGGAACCCCGCTGCCCTGCTGTTGACTGCCGTGGTTTTCTGACACATCGTCGTCGGAGGAACATGCTGTCATTGCCAAAAAGGGCAATGTAAAAAAAAGAAATTTAAAATTCATTATGTATATTTACAATTTAAACATTTATGATTTAAATATTTAATGTGAGATTATCATTTCAAATAGACAGTATCGAATCCGTTCTCAAGACTGATGGTTGGTTTCAAGACTGTATAGGAGCCAAAGCTTACATAGTAAAGTGTGGCAACCTCGCCTTCCTCCCTTCCAAAAATTCTGAGTTTCACTTCATCCTGAGAGGAAAACTTGGTTATCCCACGACACTCGTCACCGACAAACGCAACGATATAATCAACTTCCTCTGGATCCGGTTTCAAATCATCAGGAAGCTCAAGAGTCAAAAAATTAATAACAGGATAACAGTCATCCAACTCATTTAACAGCCCATTCAGACAATATTCCTCATCAACGCCAAGAATTTCTTCCGGAATAAAATGACCTATATCATGATATTCAAAAATTCGATGTGCGTTTTCACTATAATATTTATAGGCGAAAGACTGGCGGATGTCTTGTTCGTTGTTTCCTAAGATTTTTAATATATATGTGTAATCATCCATGTTATTCCACTGGCTGATTGCAGGACTTGCAACCGCACGGAGCTCACCATTGATAAACACCGCCAACAAATCATTGGGGGAGGCTATTTCCCGCAATTCCAAAGGCAATGTCACCTGATAGATCATCCAGGTCTCATAATCGTAAGGAGAAGGGGACTGCCAGTCGGGACGGGAATCCTTTCCATTAAAGTCAATATTTAAGTCTAAACCAGATTCCGCTAAAGGCTTCCATACTCTTTCCACCTCACCGTTGCCGCCGCCGTTGCCGCCGCCGTTACCACCGTTACCGCCATTATCATCATCATCGTCCGACTTGCTGCAAGCCACCGTCAGAACGACAGCGGTAAGGAGTAATCCCATGATTTTTAATATTTTCATTGCAATTATTTTTTTAGTTAAAAACGGGATGTCTGGGAAATATGGGAAGTAATCTTTACTCCCAAAGTTCCCGACAATCCCATTGTTCACATTATTTTATCACATACTTCTTACCATTGAAGATATAAACACCCTTCTGGTCGGGCTTGCCTGACAGCTTGATTCCGCTCAGCGTGTACCAGCCTTCCTGAGAGAGGTCTGCCTGCGTGAAGCTGATTGTGGTCGGCTCGCTCGGGCTGCCAAGAACCTTGTTCGCCTCATAGCGCATGTTCTCACGAGTCGTAGCAATCAGGTCGTCGTTGCGTTCGATAGCGAACCATAGAGGGCTGCGGCTCTCAGCGCTTATGCTCATGTAGAAGATGCCGTCATCATCCTGTGCCACGGCAGCACCACAAAGCTCACCGTCGCTGAATGCCAGCAGCTGGTCACCTGCCTCTAACTCAACGCCGTCGGTCACAGCCGCCATGGTCATCGTCGTGGCCTTAAGCTCGACAGCACGGCGTGCGGGAGCATTATAGGAGGAGGCAAAGAACACACTTCCAGGCTCATAGAACGGATACATGAACTGACAGTCCTCATTCTTCTGGCGGTAGAACATATAACCCTCACCAGGATGCATATACTTCAGGTTACCATTCCAGATGTGGCTGTTGTTCGACGTGATGGTAAGCACGGCGAATTCGCTGTGGCTCTTGATTACGTCACCGTTCATCGCATGGTCATGGTAGTCGGTCAGTGCGGTGGCAATCGGCAGGCTCACCATCGGGGTGTAACCAATGCTGTTCCAGCCATGTTTCAAAGATATGGTACGCTGGTAGTCCTGGTCGAGAATGCTGCCAGAGAGTTGCAACGTCATGGGTTCATGAACATAGATGCAGTACATGTGCTGAGGATTGATGCTGAACTTGCTCTCTGACTCCGAAAGCAACCAGTCTTTTCCGTCGAAAGTCATCGTCGTATTGTTGGTGTTATCGGTCCAGATATCACCAAGTGTCCAAGTGAATGAATTCATGAGTCCCATGAGGTCGGTTGCCCAATGGTCGTTATAGACATTTGGAGATATCCAGTTCCAGCCTTTTGCCAATTGGAGCGTCTGGACAAACAGGACATCGGCAACCAGGACAACTGGAGAATCAGCACCTACTACGGCATTAGGCTCGAAGTCGATGGTGCCCATCGTGGTGAGGTTCAGCTGCATCACACGGCCGGTGGAATAACGCCAGAGACAGAACGTGAGAGGATTTGGCTCGCGGTTATCACTGTAAATGGTAATGTACAAGCCGTTCTCACCGGTATTCTCGTCATACTCGACATGTGCCTTGCCGACACACTCACCTGTATTGTTGAACACACCTACGATGTCGCGCTCGTCCGTGTCGATTTCATCCTGAATCAGCACCTGCCCGATGAAGCTCATGGTGAACCGCTTGTTTTCATCAGCAATCTCCCAATCAGGCTCATTGCCTTCTACGGTCACATTCAGAGCCAACGGCTCAGAGATGCCGTCCTCATCGGTCAGATAGATGATGTCATCATAGAAGCCGACATCCAGGTTACGGTCAATCTTGAACGTAAGTGTAGCCTCACCACGGGCCTCAATCACGTTGGATACTGGTGTTACCCGGAGCCATTTAGGACAGTTCTGGATGGTATAGACATGCGATGTGGCACTGTTGTTGTAGATGTCAATCTCTAACGTTTCGTCTTCATCCATGTCTTCATAAAGCGAGACGTTCACGGTCTTCATCTCCCAACGAAGCGGATTACGGTCGATAAAGAAGGTGGCAGTCACTGGAGATGCCAGCTCATTGCCGTTCAAATCAGGTATATCACGGACTGTCACATATACATTGCGCTTGTTGATTTTCTCGTCAATCTCGTTAATATCCACAAGCAGCTGGTTGTCCTTACCCACAAAGCTGAACTGCAGGTGCTCAAGTTCCTTGTAAGCGCTTGTTGGAGCACCAGAGTTGCTGGCGATATGGGCTAAGAGGTCTTGCTTGCTGTATTCTTTGTCGAAGATATAGTCGCGCTTAGGAGTAGTGGTGTCCTTCTGCGTCTCAGGATCTTTCTCATATACCAATGAGCCATCAAGGTTTTTATAAATCTTCTGACTATAGATATAAGGAGACACCTCTATGCCACCGTCGTGAAGGTCCTCGTCCTGACTGAAACTCATATAGAAAATCAATCCAGTCTCATCACCCTCAGGGCATTTCGTGCTGTAGCTCTTGATAAGGGCGAAAGGCAACGCCTGAGCAAACATGCAAATCTCGTCGATATTACCAGTCAGCCAGTTACGCGTATCCTCTATCACAATATTTCCGTCAACCTTCGTCACCTTCTTCGCGGCGCCAAGCATCGGATAGCCTTCCGAAATGCCACCGATGGAGTCGGCTGAGAATGTGGAACGGAGCTTCTGGTCAACATAGATGTTACCCACATTGTGCGCACGGTTAATCGTCATGGCGAAGTGATGCCACATGCCGTCGCTCCAATAGCCGGCAACAGGATACTCCCTGCCGTTTGTCTTGAAAGAGAGCTTGTTCGCGTCAAATTCGATGCAGAACCGGTTCTCCGCACCATCTTCATCCGCATCGCCTGAGCCGTTGCTGATAAGCACGCCACGGCCTTTCTGGTCTGTCTTGAACCAGAACATCAGCGTATAGTCAAATTCTTTGCTGCGGTTGAGGAAATCCTTATTCAACGGAATACCCTCGTCCTTCAGGTCAATATGGAGCGACATGCTGTTCGGCTGGCTCCAGGTCACCCCTTCTTCCATCTGCAAGGTTGCGCCCTGTGCCTTGTCCGTTGCAAGGTCGCCGATACCCTCGTTCATCGGGTAGTAGTCAACCAGTCCCATCTCATAGCCCGACAGGCGCTGGTTGCCGTAAATCTGGAAGAGGCTGGAGTCGAACGCGCGGTACCACACACGGGCCTCCATCATCTTGCCGCTATAGTAGGTACGGCTGCGAGCAGCTGTCTCGTTGGATGAGCCGAACAGCAGTTTTCCGCTGCATACATAAACATCGCGCTCAAACTCACCTACACACTCGTTACCGATATACATCTTCATCATCTGGGTATTCTTCAGCGTATCAGGCGCAAGGAACACCAGTGCCACATGAACGAAGTCACGCGACTCGATGGCTTTTTTCGAGGTGTATTTGAGTGTATTATTTCGTTGTTTAGGATTTGGAATGACCACCTGCAAGTATTTATTCTCAGTCAGGAGGAACTGAAGACCAGTCTTCGAGTTACCATGAGAGAATAACGGCATCGTTTTGTTCGTGTCATCCGGTTTGATGGTCATCTCAATGGTGACCTCACGGTTAGAGAAGTTGCGGTTGGCCTCACTCATAGCACCGCCAGTTCCGGAGAACAGCATGCTTACCTGACGAGACAGGTTTTTGCTGTTCACCTCGCCCCGGACATCGAAGTTCACCATGTCGTCGAGATAGTTGTGCTCTATCGCCTCTGAGAAGTTGAACACGATGTTGTCGCCGATGTTCAGAACGCCGGTAGCGGGTTCTGGAGTGCCGAACAGACGAGGACGGCGGGTATCCTTGATGCCGCTCAGATCCTTCGATGAGGAAGTGATATAGTCATTGCCGTTACGGCAGAACAACACGGCACGAAGGTCGTATGCCTTCTCGAATATCTCGCCCTCACCATAGAACTGAGTCTCGATGTTGCCGTTCTGAGGAATCATCTCCTTCACACCGCTTGCAAGATTGTAAAGTGAGTCGTCGGCGTAGAAGGAGCAGAGGTTCACCCAGAAGTCGTCGCCACGTGAACTTTCCTTATACTGGAACTCAATGTGGTCGAAGTTATGCTGGTTCTTGTTGAAGCCGTCAATGGTCACAGGTATATGGTAACCGTTCTTGTCGTGAGGAGCGTCTGTGTTCATCACCCACTTGTCGCCAGGACTGGAAATATTGACAGGACCAGCGGTGTGGAGGAAGTGAACATCGAATGACACTTCATCAAAAATCTCAATTTCTTCACTCGACTGTAAACCGAGTGTGATGCCTTCATAGTCGAATGTGTCACCAGCAAGAACCTCAAGGGTCTTCTCTGTCACTTTACCAGGATCCACACTGATAGACAAGCCGTCCCATGTCAACGGAACACCGTCCACTCTCAGGATAGCTCCGTTGGGGTTGCTCTTGTCATCAAGATACAATTTCAAGTCTGGATAAACATTTGCTGGACTCTCACTCTCGTTGGCAAGATAAAGCTGGAAGCGGGCTGCCTCGCCAAACGGAACACCGCTCACACTCTGCTTGTCCATGCGGATGACAGGCTTCTCGATTTGCTTCGTCGCCTCATCGAGCACCTCGCCTGTCTTATAGAAAGAAGTCACACGCTCACCTTCGTATGGACGGCAGGTGGCACCGCCACGTGTACGGTAAACAAAACTTTTGGCATATTTGAAACCACTTGTGGTGAAGTAACGGCTGATATAACCATTGTCGTAATCCACATTTTCATAGAATTTTTCGGAAGTGAACACATCCTGCTCGCTGTCAGCCACATCCTTCACGTCCACCGTATTCACACGAAAGACATCGAAATTTAGATGGCTCTTCTTGTCCATTCCGATGTCAAAGCTTTCCTTACGGCTCCAGGAACGGTCTTTGCCGAATTCAGGAGTGTTGCTGAACTCCAGGGCAGGCGTGAAATCAATCGACATTTTCGTGCCGACAAACTGAACCTCCACTTCATTGTCTCCAATTTTGAAACCCTTTGCTATAGCACCCGACTCTTTTGTCAATTTGCCAATCGACGACAGATATTTAAACAACGGACCGCTGAGTTCTGCGGCCAAGCCAGCTACTCCGCCTGCTATATATTCACCGACGCCAGTGCCGAAGAAATTGTCGTAGATGTCTGTGAAGATAGGGATATTCAGACTGTAGGCATAGTCATAACCGCTTTCGAATTCCTCCTCATAGCTCGTGCCTACACCACCGTCAACATCAAAATTCTTCACCAGTTCGGTGGCGCTGAGCTTCTCCTTCTCATTCTGGGCGAGCATCGCAGTCCATGAGAGCATCGTCTGGTTCAGCTGATAAACCTCGTCGGTGAAGTCTGTGCCTTCCTGATAATTGCTTGGCAGGATTATGCGGTAATGCATGCCCTCTGTGTCAGGACTCTTACTGGTGTAGGAGTAATATTTTTTGTCTTTCGTATTGTAAACGGCGAAATTCTCATCATCCGGGTCAAGCAGTGCGAGATAAACAGGCTTTTGGGTTTTGTCGGCAACGGCCTGTGCCTCAGCCTGAGAACCTGTGAACATCAATGCCTTTGTCCTGTTCATCAGGTCTGGCAGGATATTGGTGATGATATGCCGCTGTGTGTGCATGAAAGTCGATTTGAACTTCGGACCGACAGCCAGCGCCTCGTCGCGCACGAGGTGGAAGATGTTGCCTTCGGCATCCTCGCCCGTCGCAATCTCAAGCACCTGCCCGGACTTGACCGCGCCGCCCATCTGCTTGAACGACGCGTCGGGAACGGCACGGATGGCAGTGGCAGGAGTAATGCTCACACTCTGCTGAATACCGATGAACACATCGGCCGGAGCACCCACCAGCTTTGAATTATCGCTTGTGGAGATGTCATTCCCGGCTTTCAACGTGTAGGAGAAGCCTCGTTTGCCTTTGCCGTTGGCAATCAGGTCGATGCTGGTCTCCCAGTCTGTCTCGGCGCCATAGTTGAATCCGGCTACACCGCCACCACCCATCGGAGCGGCTACAACACCTGTGAAATTCGCAATTGACGAGCCGGTCTTGAACGAGATGCCGGTACCAATTTTCCACTCCATATCCATGGAATAACTGTATTTCAACTCGGAGCCCTTGCTCAGCGTGGCCTTACTGCCGCCTCCTGGCGGGTCGCGAAGAATATCGACGAGTATCGGTTTCTCAACACTCACGATATCTTTGGCTCCTGGCAGGGTATAAACATTCAGCACGTATGCATCGAGCGGGGTTGCCTCATAACTCGACCCATCGAGCGTCAAGGTCATCGTCACAGTGCGGATAGCATCCTCGCCTGTGAGCATATAAGGAATCTGAGCCGCCTTGATGGCTACCATTCCCTCGCCATTCTCATCGAGTTCCACTTCCTCTTTATGAGTGGAACTGATCATGCCGTTCTGAACAGCAACCTTACCACCATTGAGTTTCACCACGTCAATGGTATCGGTCAGGGAGTTGTTGTTCCAATAATAGCGTTCAACGGCTGCGAGTTTGAACGGATACTGGTGCTCGATGCTGAACACAGGATGTCCGAATGTGTATTTTACTTCTTTCACCGCAGTGCTTTTTTCATCCACATTCACCTCGTAGGCGAGCGGAACCACAGCCTTCTTTCCGTCAAGACTGCTGAAACTATAGTTCAAGTCACCGAAATAGCCGAAGTTGTTGAAGCCCATCTGCTGATAGGTCAACTCAACCGGAGCATGCCAAATACGGTTATAAATCGCGTTGTATTCTACCGTCACCTCCTGCACATCTGCGCCACCATAACTGTTGAACGGACCTTTATATTTGTCGGTCTTGACATCTAACTCCTCTGTCAGGTCAATCACGTCGCTCACCTTACCTTCCTGGAAAAGAGTGGCATAGCCAGTGGCATAAATCTGCTGAACCTTCCACTTCACTGGAGGAAGCAATACCTCATACTCACCAGTGTGAGGGTCAGGCCAGATTTTCACATTGCGGCGGGTGGTGGTCATCATCGTATGATAATCACAGGTGTTATCGTGCTTCTTGTGATAGAACACGGTGTCAACGCGCTCCTTCAACTGATCGAGGTTGTCGTAAACCAAGCGTGATTTATTATCGCCCTCCAATGCCAGAACCATCACGATGGTGTCGCCAAGGTTGTTGTGCGACAAGCTGTTGGCTAATGGCAGATTACCCTGAGCGCTGCCGCCTGCAACACGGCCAATCAGCTTCACCTTCGTGTCGTCATAGAAATAAGCCACGTTCACATCACCATGAATGTCATAGCCGTAGGTGCGGCCTGTCTCTCCCTTATACCATCCGTCCTCATAGAACTCATGTTTGTCGAGCATAGCCTGAATCTTGTTATTACCCTCGTTCACATAGAAGAGGAAGCGACCTTCGTTGTCGGTCTCCAAAGGCTTACCGGAAGCATTATGAACCTTATGCCCGTTCACCTGGAACTGGACACCGGGGACAGGGATGCTCGTGCCATTGTACATCACCTTGCCGGCGAACTTAAATCCAGAGATGACAATGAAGTCAGGAACCATAACGTAGTTGCTCTCACTGTTGAACTCTGCTGTGGAACTCTCAAAGCCCTTTTCCAGTACCACACCTTCCGGCGTCACTGCATAGACAATAGAATTCTGATTGAAATAAGACAGTCCGTCGCGTTCATAATGGCCTTTGTCGTCGGTCACAAGCTTGTATTCAGAACCATTAGCCGTCACCCAAACAGTAACGCCTGCCAGTCCTGTACCGTCAGGATATCGCACGTAGCCTTCAAGTTTTCCTGAGTGCTCACATTGACCCTCAACCACTTCTGTCTCATTATAGTGGATACCTTCACATTCAACTGCTGAACGGACTTTGTATTCGTAGAAGGAGGTGGGAGAAGTGGTCGTATCCTCATAACCAAGTTCTATCACATCGGGAGCGATTATCTTCCATTCCTCTTTGCCTATCTCACGGCGAAGAACCTGGAAATAGTCAATGGCACCACCCTCAACTTCCCAAGTGAGCATCACACTGCTCTGACGGGTGTCGGCTATCAGAGAGTTCTCCTTCACCTTTCCGTTTGGAGCGAAATAAAACTTAGGAGCGTTTATCAAGAACTCAAATTCGGAATCTTTAGTACCATCCGCAACATGGATTGGCGTCACGTAGGGCCACGATTCGGAAGCATACCACCCGGTGCCTAAGAGCGTCAATGCTTCATCCTTGTTCTCAGGCAAGAATTTGTAATTGGAATCGTATTCTTCCACATCTGTGGATTTTTTCGCAACATAGAGGGTTGAGAAATGTGCATTGCCGGGATTCCAATCTGAACTAATTGCTTGGTCATATCTCCCGTGAGGACTTTTAGGAGCATAAACCACATGGTCGAATTGTATCTGATTACTTTTATAAATACCCCTAAAGGCAAGATTGGCCGCACCACATACGATAAATCCATAAGGCCAACCGAACGTAAGTTGGCTGTAGTCGTTCGTCACCAGACAGTTTTTGAACGTAGTCGTACTATTTCCATGGTCAACGCCGTAGGTGGATGCCCTCCCTTCCATATTCGTAAAGGCGAAAGCAGCCCAATAGGGAGTCTCACCAATGACAGTCAAGTCCATCTGACAGTTCTCAAACGTCGTATTCTTGCTGCGCTCCACTAATGCGGCGCCTTGCTCGGACAGAGTGTAAGAACCAGTTATACGAAGATTCTTGAAAGTGGTGTTATTGGTAGAGAAGAAAAGGGCACTTTTGAAGTTTTTCAACTTGATTGAATGACCCTGACCGTCAAGCCCGCCACTGAATGCAGTGGACATAGTTCCGCCATGGTTGTAATCTTCATCATCAAGCTCTATATCATTCTTCAATACACCATAAATCTGCTCGCCACCTCTTGAATTGACAAGTCCTATAAATTTTCTCCAGTCCTCAGCATTGGAGATTTCAATTCCCTCGGCAAACGGCTTGACTGGCGATGTTCCTTGATTGACAACCAATTTGAAAGCGTAGTTCACACAAGAACGGGGCAATGCCACGGTTTTTGTTTTTGCCAGAATCTCATCCTTAGTCAGGATATATTCCTGATTGTCGAGGAACTTGCCGTCCTCACGGTACATCTCCACAACAAGCCGCATTTCCGACCGTTCGTCGTATACAAAAATTTGTGTGAAACGCCATCTGTCATCCACATATTTCTGGGTTGGTTTCTGATAGTCCCAATTCAGCTTCACTGTGCGCATTTCTTCATTATCCCATTTGGCGTAAGCATCGCTTACGGCAAGCTGATAAACATGATCACATGAAAAAGATACTGAAGCGGCGAGCGGGTTGTCTTGCCATCCCCAACCAGCGGACATCGTACGACGAATCCTATAAACAGGATGAATACCGCCGTTTGCATCGAAATCCTCAGCTTTCAGCGACTCAAGAATCGTTTTATCTGTAAAGGTGTAGGTACCCTGGTCGGACATAAACACCTCTGTGGCGATATCCACAAAATCATCGTCTTTACCGGATATGGAGCGCTGAATCTGGAAATTATCAGGGTTGATAAGGTCTTCATGACCCACATCCTTAATTTCCCAATCTAACTGCACGGTAGCTGTGAGAGACTCCACGATGGCAGCACTAAGGTTCACAGGAGCATGAAGAATCGGAACGTTATAATAGTCGCTCCTCAACCCCTTGAGTTCTTCCTTAATACCTTTACCGTTTTTAGACTTCCACTGGGTGTAGTCAACCTCAACATACAGTGAATCGTAATTTTCGGTAGCGCTAAGCCGTATCATACCCGACGCGGCTTTCTCCAATTCCTTTTGTTGCCATTTACCTGACGTGTCTTTATAGCCACATATCACCTTCGTGACTGAAGTGTCGGCAACAGCAATAAGCCATGGAACTTGAATCTCGCCCACATATTTCTCATCAGCAGAAATCACGGCATTAGTCAGCATAGGATACATGACATCCTGCTTCGCTGGCACACTGATTTTCTTCGACGGTATGCTCAGACTTTTATAGTCATGCTTGTTCGTGTGGGAGAGCGTCACGGTGAAATCGAACTGAATATCCTTGCCCAGATACTGTAAGGGTACCTCCCATTCAAACTCAGCCCAGCAATCATCTGTCCCGTTAAAAGGAAGGTCTTTCGTCTTCTTGGTAGAGGATAAGGCAAGATTGCCGCTGGTGTAGTTAATTAGCTCCATCATGCCGGGAACGTCACTGGTGAAACCATAGTTCACCTTGTCGGCACTGTTAGAGATGTCATCGTTTTTGGTAATCTCAACTTTCAGCAACGATGATTTGCTCTTGCTGTTTTTCACATCGAACACCTTAATTTCGGCCTTCGATATCCAGTGGTCGGTGCCTTTCTTTCCATAGATAGGCATCTTGATTTTCACTGCGGTTTGTCCGAATAAACTCACGGAGTAGTTGTCGGCGGTTTCCAAAAGCTCACTTGCCTCAACCTGGATGTCTGCTACAGCAGGAAGAGACCATGAGAACGAAAGCAGAAGGGTCAGCAAATAAACCGATAACCACCTTGACTTGAACAATTGTCTTGATTTAATCATTTCATTCATCGGCATATTGTGTATTTATTGATAAATTATTCTAAAAAGCGTTTTCTAAATTTTACAAATGTATGTATTTTCGTCCATGTAATAATATAGTATAAACAAATGGTCATATTGCTTTTACAAATGGTCATAACATAAAAAAATACATACTGATAGAAAGAAGGGAAACAAAACGACAACAAAAAGGGTTGCTCTAACTTGTTTAAGAACAACCCTGCAATATAATCACAGACAACGCCATGTCGCGAAGCAAATGGATTCCGGTGTCTGCTTTATTTGTCGGAATCCAACAGTCATGTCTGCCGCTGACGGCGGTATTCAGAAGGAGTTATGTCGTATTTCTGTTTGAAATAGCGGGCGAAGACGGTATAGTTGGAAAAACCGGAAGCGGTGGCCACTTCATCTATAGACATGTCCGGACTACTGGTCAGCAAACGGCATGAGTGCTCCAGACGCAGGTTGCGGATGTATCCAGGTAAGGAGTTATGTTCGCTACCCTGCGAAAAGGCTGCACCGACCCGATTTGGCGAAAGATGAAAACGGTTGACGAGCGTCTGCCTTCCGAAAAAAGGATCCAAAAACAGTTCTTCGCGGATTATCGCATCGCTGAGAAAGCCAAAGAGATCGGCATCTGTTAGGTTGTTGAGGTTGGTAGCAACGTCAGGATGAGCGGTTACGGATGGTTTCTTGGCAATAGCAGACTGTTGGGTTGCTAAACGAAGCTGCTCGTATTTTTTCTTGTAATCCACAGCCTCGGCTATCTGACCTGTCAGCACATG